>Ga0255758_10003750_pt1 | contig 13279 bp, 10 predicted proteins | sample 011ome_24_FD_179958 | JGI IMG/M metagenome (GOLD analysis project Ga0255758, IMG submission 179958) | Coastal salt marsh microbial communities from the Groves Creek Marsh, Skidaway Island, Georgia - 011513CT metaG (version 2) | ecosystem: Environmental > Aquatic > Marine > Intertidal zone >...
GTAGGCCAGCAACTGCATGCGGGCTGTTTGCTCGGCATTGTTGGTCCGCAAGGATTCGAGACGCTTGCGGGCCCGATGGAATTGCTCCCACAGTTCATGGGCCTGACTGGCTAGCGGCAGCATATCGCCAAATTCATCGAGCATACGGCGATGGTTGTCCTTCTTGAGCAAGGATTGATGTTCATGCTGAGAGTGGATGTCGATGAGCATCTCACCAAGGGTTTTCAGGTCAGCCACGGTACTGGGCGCGCCGTTGATAAAGCCGCGGGAACGACCATCAGCGCCGAGTGTGCGGCGTAAGATACATTCGCCGGCGCTATCACTCGGTAGTTCGTGTTCAGCCAGCCAACGCTTAGCCGGTTGGTTGTCACTGATGTCAAAGGTGGCGTGAATTTCGGCCCGGTTCGCTGCGTTTGCAATCAGGCCTGTGTCGGCACGGTCACCCAAGGTAAGGCCCAGCGCATCGAGGATGATGGACTTGCCAGCCCCGGTCTCGCCCGTAACCACGGTCATACCCGAATTGAACTCGAGTTCGAGGTGATCAACCAGCGCGAAATTTTGAACCGTTAAATGGGTGAGCATGAAGTTACCTAAGGGCAGTGGTAGTTCAATTAAACGCCACGCCGTGCCGAGTCTGCAAGATGAGACTGACAAATTTTAACCCGAATTGGTTCTGCTGTATTGATGTCAGCTTCATCAGGCGGGTATATTGAGGAATCGTTCAAGCAATGTGTTGGCAATAGAGTCAATGGTAGAAAAACGCGTGATCAGTGAAAAAGCCCAGATGGTGTTGAAAACGCTCGTCGAGCGTTACATTGCCGACGGCCAGCCGGTGGGTTCTAAAACGTTGGCTGCCCAGCCCCGGGTCACTGTCAGCTCCGCGACGGTGCGCAATATTATGGCTGATCTGGAAGATAAGGGCTATGTCACCTCGCCCCATACCTCCGCCGGACGTGTACCGACAGCCATGGGATATCGGTTCTTCGTCGACAGTTTGCTGGAGATGGCGCCGCTGGGGACGCAAGATCTGCAACAGATGCGGCGCCAGCTGGATCCTGACTGGTCGGCTCATCAACTGGTTCAATCGACCTCGGGCATTCTGTCAGATGTCACCCGAATGGCCGGGCTGGTGACCATCCCTCGGCGCGAGCAGGTGACCTTGCGGCATGTGGAATTCCTGAGTCTGAGTGAGAGGCGGGTACTGGTGATTCTGGTGCTGGCCGACCATGAGGTACAGAACCGTATTATCTATACGGATACCGATTACACGGAAATTCAGCTTAAAGAGGCGTCTAACTATATTAACCAATCCTTTGCAGGCAGATCCTTGCGACATATTCGCGAGCAATTGATTACGGCAATGAAGTCGGATCAGGAAAATCTTAACGGCCTGATGAAGGCAACCTTGGAAGTCGCTGAGAAAGCCTTTGAGCAAGACGAAGCGGATGGCTATGTATTGGCGGGCCAGGAAAATCTAGTTGAAATATCACCTGATATGGCCCGTGACGATATCCGCAACCTGTTTCAGGCGTTTTCGCTGAAGGGTGATATTTTGCATCTGTTAGATCGCTGTCTGGCGGGCGAGGGGGTGCAGCTGTTTATTGGTGAGGAATCCGGTTATGAATTGCTCGACGACTGTAGTGTCGTGATCTCACCCTATCGGGTGGATGGCCAATTGGTTGGCGTTTTGGGAGTCATTGGCCCGACGCGCATGGCCTATAACCGCGTTATCCCGGTGGTGGATGCCACGGCCAAACTGCTCAGCGCTGCCCTCGGCAGCTCATTGCCTCGCCATTAACCGGGCTATCTGACGACACTTCGGTGGTTCTGTGCAATCTCATGCATTAAACCCTTGAATCTTGCAGGGGTAAACCCCATATCACTGAGACTTCAAAATTACTGATCTGGAGTCAGGGTGCATGGCGGATTTCGACGAACAACAATCGACACAGGACGATGACAACGAGCGGCACGATGAGCTGGTTGTGAGTGATCTAGAGGCTGCCGGCGAAGCCGAGATTGCCGAGCCAGAAGATCAAAATATCGATACCATGTCGCCCAGCGAGCTACGCGCGACAGCTTATGGTGCCCAGGAAGAAGCCGAGAAGTTCAGGGACGCGGCGTTGCGTGCCGAGGCGGAGATGCAAAATCTTCGGCGTCGTACCGAGCGAGAGGTCGAGCATGCGGTCAAATACGGCGTCGAGAAACTGATCCAGAGCCTGCTGCCAGTGGTGGATAGCTTAGAAAAAGCCATTGAGTCAGCCGAACAATCAGATGCAGACAGTGAAGCGACCCTGGCGATTATTGAAGGTATGGGGTTGTGCCAGCGCCTGTTCATCGATGTGATGGCTAAGGAAGGGGTGGCTGTGATCGATCCGCACGGAGAGCCCTTCGACCCTAATTTGCACCAAGCGATTTCAATGATTGAAAGTCCGGAAGTCGAGCCCAATTCAGTCATCGCTGTGGTTCAGAAAGGCTATCAGCTGAACGGTCGGTTAGTTCGGCCCGCCATGGTGATGGTTGCTAAAAACACGCCAGCATCTTCTAGTTAAGCACGAGTTAAGCACGAGTTAAGCACGAGTGAGGAAGAGAGAAATCTGATATTGGGACTTGAATAATTTCGACGGGTGCCAATATAGACGTTCAAGAAGTTGACTGGCCCGGCATTTCGACCGCCAGGTGAGACGAAAAATACAATACACACATTTGGTTATTATTAGTTAATACCAGCCTGCAGTAAGTCAGGTTGTTCAGCGGAGAAGCATCATGGGAAAGATAATCGGCATAGATCTTGGGACTACCAACTCTTGCGTCGCGGTCATGGAAGGCAATCGAGCCAAAATTATTGAAAATGCGGAAGGTGATCGTACGACGCCTTCGGTGGTTGGTTATGCCGGTGATGATGAAGTGCTGGTCGGCCAGTCGGCAAAACGTCAGGCGGTGACCAATCCACACAATACGCTGTTCGCCGTAAAGCGCCTGATCGGTCGGCAGTTCGAAGATGAAGTCGTACAGCGCGATATTAAAATGGTGCCGTACAAGATTGCTAAAGCCGATAATGGTGACGCGTGGGTCGAAGTGAACGGCCAGAAAATGGCGCCCCCACAGATCTCGGCACAAGTGCTGAAGAAAATGAAGAAAACGGCGGAGGATTATCTTGGCGAAGCCGTCACTGAGGCGGTGATCACAGTGCCCGCCTATTTCAATGACTCACAGCGACAAGCGACTAAAGATGCCGGTCGAATTGCCGGTCTTGAGGTCAAGCGGATCATCAACGAGCCCACCGCAGCAGCGCTGGCTTATGGCATGGACAAGTCCGTTGGTGACTCAACCATCGCGGTATATGACTTGGGTGGTGGTACCTTCGACATCTCGATTATTGAGATCGCTGACGTCGATGGCGAGAAGCAATTTGAGGTTTTATCTACTAATGGTGATACGTTCCTCGGCGGCGAAGACTTCGATCTGCGTTTGATCGACTACCTTGCCGATGAATTTAATAAGCAACACGGTATGGATTTGCATAATGATCCATTGGCGCTGCAGCGTCTGAAGGAAGCCGCAGAGAAGGCGAAAATTGAGTTGTCCAGCAGTCAGCAAACAGAAGTGAATTTGCCCTACATCACTGCCGACGCCACTGGTCCGAAGCATTTAGTTATTAAAGTGACTCAGGCGAAATTAGAGTCTTTGGTTGAAGAGTTAGTGAATCGCACGATTGAGCCGCTGCGCACCGCGTTGAAGGACGCAGGTCTGGGGGTGTCTGAAATCGACGATATCATCCTCGTTGGTGGCCAAACGCGGATGCCGATGGTTCAGCGTAAGGTTAAAGAGTTTTTTGGTAAAGACGCACGTAAGGATGTGAATCCCGACGAAGCGGTTGCCATGGGTGCTGCGATCCAAGCTGCCGTGTTGTCAGGTGATGTTAAAGACGTGCTCTTGTTAGATGTCACGCCTTTGTCTCTAGGTATCGAGACCATGGGCGGCGTAATGAGCGCATTGATCGAGAAGAACACAACGATTCCGACTAAAAAGAGCCAGGTGTTCTCGACCGCTGAAGATAACCAGCCGGCAGTGACTATCCATGTGTTGCAAGGTGAGCGTAAGCAAGCCGCGCATAACAAGTCACTGGGTCAGTTTGATTTGGCTGATATTCCGCCGTCACCACGGGGTTCGCCACAAATTGAAGTGAGCTTTGACCTCGATGCGAACGGCATATTGAACGTTTCGGCGAAAGACAAGGCAACGGGCAAAGAACAGTCAATCGTGATCAAGGCGTCATCGGGTTTGAGCGACGAAGAAGTCGAACAGATGGTTCGTGATGCGGAATCTCACGCTGAAGATGATCGTCGGTTCGAAGAGCTGGTGACAGTGCGTAACCAAGCTGATGGCATGGTACATGCGACTCGCAAGATGCTTGAAGAAGCTGGCGACAATGTCCCAGAAGAAGAAAAGACGGCTATTGAAACGGCAATTAGCGAGCTTGAGGCGTCACTAAAAGAGACGGACAAGGAAGCTATTGAAGCGAAAACCGCAAAGTTGACGGAAGTGTCTTCTGGGCTGGCTCAACGTATGAGTGCCGAGCAAGCACAGGCTGCGGGCGGTGCTGGTGAAGCACCGGGCGCGAGCAATGTCGACCCTGACGCGGTAGATGCTGAATTTGAAGAGGTGAAGGACGACAAGAAGTAACATATCTCTTAGGGGCTGTCCTGTTGGATGGCCGTGAAGTGGGATATGTTGGCTGCTTAAACTTACCAACATAGGCGATGAACAACAGCGCAGAATCCAGGCATGAATCCGGGATTCTGCGTTCGCGTATCAGAAGAATCGAAACGTAATATGGCGACTAAGAGAGACTATTACGAGGTACTGGGCGTCGCCCGGGATGCTTCGGAGCAAGAAATCAAGAAAGCTTATCGACGCATGGCGATGAAGCATCATCCTGATCGTAATCCTGACGATGCCGGAGCTGAGGATAAGTTTAAGGAGGCCAGTGAAGCCGCCGACGTGTTGATGGATGGGCAGAAACGTGACGCCTATGATCAATTTGGTCATGCAGGCCTGGAAGGTCAGGGCGCTGGATTTGGCGGCGGCGGCTTCAGCTCTATTTTTGAAGATGTGTTCGGTGACATCTTTAGTGGTGGTGGTCGAGGTCGCAGCCAGGTTCAGCGTGGGTCTGACCTGAAGTACATACTCGACCTTGATCTGGAAGAGGCGGTGCGTGGTACAAATCCGAAGATCAAAATTCCGGCGCTGGTAGAGTGTCACGAATGTGTCGGTTCGGGTGCAAAAAAAGGTACGAGTGCTGTGGATTGCGTGCAATGTGCGGGCATGGGCCAAGTCACTGTTCGGCAAGGTTTTTTCTCTATTCAGCAAACCTGCCCGCGATGTCGTGGTGCCGGCAAGATGATCACCGACCCCTGTAAAAAGTGTCGTGGTCAGGGCCGTATCGAGGAGCAGAAGACCCTGTCAGTCAAAGTGCCGCCGGGCGTTGATACCGGTGATCGAATCCGCCTGGCAGGTCAGGGTGAGGCGGGCGCGAATGGGGGGCCGGCGGGCGATCTATATGTGCAGGTCAATGTTCGTGCCCACGCTATTTTCACTCGCGAAGGTGAGAATCTATACTGCGAGGTGCCGATCAGCTTTGTTGATGCGGCGCTCGGTGGGGAGCTTGAAGTGCCGACCCTGGATGGTCGCGTGAGCCTGAAGATTCCTGAGGAAACCCAGACGGGTAAAATGTTCCGGCTGCGGGGTAAGGGCGTTAACGTCACCCAGGTCAGAGGTGGTGGTATAGGCGATTTATATTGCCGAGTTGTGGTCGAAACCCCGGTTAAGCTCAGTAAGAAGCAGAAGGAATTGCTCCGTGAGTTTGACGGTGAATCCGAAGCTAAGCAGTCGCCAAAGCGTTCGACCTGGTTCGAGGGTGTTAAACACTTTATCGATTCCTTAACCTAAATCGGAACTCTCAGACGCTTTACTCGCGGGATGCTTGAACATGATAAATATTGCTGTCACTGGCGCCGCGGGGCGGATGGGTAAAACGCTGATTCAAGCCATCATTGAGGCTGACGGCGTGCAACTCAGCGCCGCCATAGAGCAGCCAGGGCATAGCGCCATTGGCTCGGATGCCGGCGAAATGGCGGGAATGGGGCGCATCGGCGTGCCGGTGGTGGAGGACTTGGCGGCGGTGGTCTCTCAGTTTGATGTCTTAATCGACTTCACTATTGCTGCCGCAACTTTGGTCAATCTGGCGGTCTGTGCCTCCCACGGCAAGCGCATGGTGATTGGTACCACCGGATTAACTGAGCGCGAGCAGGCGCAGGTGGCTGCATTGTCTGCGCAGGTCGCCGTCGTCTCGGCCCCAAACTACAGTGTCGGGGTCAATGCAACCTTTAAGCTGCTGGAGATGGCGGCTGGTATATTCGGTGATGATGTGGATATTGAGATTATCGAGGCACATCATCGCCACAAGGTCGATGCGCCCTCGGGAACAGCGTTACGCATGGGTGAAGTCATGGCCAAGCGTCTCGGTCGAGATCTGAGCGAGGTGGCGATATATGGTCGCGAGGGCATCACGGGCGAACGGGCGCGTCAGACTATCGGCTTCAGCACGGTGCGTGGTGGCGATATCGTCGGCGAACACACCGTCATTTTTGCCGGTGCGGGAGAGCGATTAGAAATTACTCACAGGGCGCATAGTCGTCTGAACTTCGCCGAGGGGGCCGTGCGAGCCGCGCGCTGGCTGGCCGACAAGAAGGCGGGAGTTTTTGATATGCAGGATGTCTTGGGGTTGCGCGAACGCAAGTCAGATTAAAGTGCGAAATTATCTGGAATCGACCGGCCAATTGGCATAGAATCTGGCGCCAGTATGGTATCCCGGTCCAGGGTCAATTCGAGCGAGATGGAAGTGATTCCCTCTCGCTTTTTTTCGACCATCGACCATCAATAGCGAACCAATGGAGGCGGATAGTTGACCAGTAGAGCGGTACTTGCACTTGAGAACGGCGTTTTGTTCGAGGGTGTAGCTATTGGTATAGACGGTCAATCTGTCGGCGAAGTGGTTTTTAACACGTCCATGACGGGTTACCAGGAAATCCTGACCGACCCCTCCTATGCCCGCCAGATCATCACCTTGACTCATCCGCATATCGGTAACACAGGTGTGAATGACGAGGATGAAGAATCCGACAATACCTGGGCGGCAGGATTAGTGATTCGTGACCTGCCCTTGGCCGTCAGCAACTGGCGCCAGCAAGGCTCTCTGCAAGACTATCTGGTGCAGCGCAAGGTGGTAGCCATTGCCGGTATCGACACTCGTATGCTGACTCGTATCCTCCGTGAAGAAGGCTCTCTGAAGGGTTGTATTATCGCGGGGCCAAACCTCTCGGAAGCTGACATCGCGGGTGCCGTTGCAGCGGCCCGGGCATTTGGCGGTCTGGCAGGGCTGGATCTGGCACAAGTCGTGACAACCTCATCGACCTATGCCTGGCAGCAGGGTAGTTGGTCGCTTGATAGCGGTTATCCGACGTTGACAGATTTTAAATACAAAATTGTTGCTTATGACTTTGGTGTTAAACGTAACATCCTGAGAATGCTGGCTGACCGAGGTTGTGAGTTGATCGTGGTACCGGCGAAGACATCTGCGGCTGACGTTTTGGCGATGCAGCCAGATGGCATCTTTCTGTCCAACGGTCCGGGAGACCCTGAACCTTGTGACTATGCCATCGCCGCGATCCAGACCTTGCTTGAGTCGGGGATTCCCATATTTGGTATTTGCCTTGGATTGCAATTGCTCGGCATTGCCGCAGGCATGAAAACCATCAAGATGAATCACGGTCATCACGGCGCTAACCACCCGGTGGAAGACCTGGAGAGTGGCGTGGTCCTCATCTCGAGCCAAAATCACGGATTTTGTATCGATGATACGACCCTGCCGAAAAATGTCAGGGTCAGTCATAGGTCGTTATTTGATAATTCGCTGCAGGGAATCGAACTCATTGATCGTCCCGCGTTCGGATTCCAGGGGCATCCTGAAGCAAGCCCGGGTCCTCACGATGCGGCTCCTTTGTTTGACCATTTCATTAAACTGATCGAACACTATACGGCAACCAAGAAATCTCATGCCTAAAAGAACCGACATAAATAGCATTCTGATCATTGGCGCTGGGCCGATCATCATTGGCCAGGCCTGTGAGTTTGATTACTCCGGTGCGCAAGCCTGTAAAGCCCTTCGCGAGGAAGGCTACCGAGTGATTCTGGTGAACTCGAACCCAGCGACGATCATGACTGATCCCGCCATGGCAGACTCGACCTACATTGAGCCCATCACGTGGGAAGTGTTGGCGAATATTATCGAAATAGAGCGACCTGACGCGCTACTGCCGACCATGGGCGGCCAAACGGCGTTGAACTGTGCGCTGGATCTTGCCCGAGAAGGTGTACTTGAGCGCTTCAATGTGGAAATGATCGGCGCGAGCCGTGATGCGATCGACATGGCTGAAGATCGTCAGAAGTTTGATGTGGCAATGAAATCCATTGGCCTGGCGACCCCGATATCGGCCTTCGCCCACTCTCTGGAAGAGGCCAAACAAGTTCAGGTGAGACTTGGCTATCCCTGTGTGATCAGACCCTCCTTCACCATGGGTGGCTCTGGCGGTGGCATCGCTTATAACCAGGACGACTTTATCGAAATCTGTACCCGCGGTCTGGATCTGTCGCCGACCAATGAACTACTGATCGACGAGTCGCTGCTGGGCTGGAAAGAATATGAGATGGAGGTGGTGCGCGACAAGAATGACAACTGCATCATCGTCTGCACCATTGAAAACTTTGACCCTATGGGCATTCATACCGGCGACTCCATTACCGTAGCGCCAGCTCAGACCCTGACAGATAAGGAATACCAGATTATGCGTAACGCCGCTATCGCGGTATTGCGGGTTATTGGTGTTGAAACAGGCGGCTCGAACGTGCAGTTCGGCATCGATCCCGCGACGGGGCGAATGGTCATTATTGAGATGAATCCACGGGTCTCTCGATCTTCGGCACTGGCCTCCAAAGCCACGGGCTTCCCTATCGCCAGAGTAGCGGCGAAGCTCGCCATCGGCTATACCCTGGATGAGCTCTCGAATGAGATTACCGGTGGAGCGACACCGATTTCCTTTGAGCCCTCCTTAGATTACGTCGTAACCAAGATTCCGCGCTTCACCTTTGAAAAATTCCCGCAAGCGGAAAATTTTCTGACGACCCAAATGAAGTCTGTGGGCGAAGTGATGGCGATTGGCCGGACCTTTCAGGAATCGCTGCAGAAAGCTCTGCGTGGTCTCGAAGTGGACATTAACGGCTTGTCGCCCATCATGGATGATTCTTCAAGAGACTGGAAAACGCGAATCCGGCGAGAACTGCAAGTAGCCGGTGCCGAGCGTATTCGTTATCTGGCGGATGCGATCCGGCTAGGTTTTGACATGGAAGAGATCCATGAGCTGACACGTATCGACCCTTGGTTTCTAATCCAGATTGAAGACCTGATTCAACGTGAACAGAAACTGCAAGGCGTGGCTCTGGCAGCGATTGACCGGGGTTGGATGTTTGATCTGAAGCAGCGCGGTTTTGCGGACGCTCGACTGGCCGAGTTGCTCAGTGTCGAAGAAAACAGTTTCCGCGAGCATCGGTTGGCATTAGGTGTAAAGCCCGTGTATCGGCGAGTGGATACTTGCGCAGCCGAATTCGCGTCCGCTACCGCTTATATGTATTCAACCTACGAGTCGGAGTGTGAAGCGCGGCCGACGAATCGAGATAAGATCATGGTGCTGGGTGGCGGCCCGAATCGCATCGGCCAGGGTATCGAATTTGACTACTGCTGTGTCCACGCGGTGCTCGCCATGAGCGAAGATGGCTACGAAACTATTATGGTCAACTGTAATCCGGAAACCGTCTCGACAGATTTCGACACAGCAGACCGGTTGTACTTCGAGCCACTGACCCTCGAGGACGTATTGGCGATCGTCGACGTTGAAAAACCGAAAGGGGTGATTGTGCAATTTGGTGGTCAAACACCGTTGAAACTCGCCGAGGCGTTAATGAAGGCCGGCGTGCCGATCATTGGCACTAGCCCTGACGCTATCGACATGGCTGAGGACCGAGAACGATTTCAGCATATGATCGCCAAACTGGGTCTCCGGCAGCCACCCAATAAGACCGTCAAGACCTTGGAAGAAGGCCTGCATGCGGCGCGCAACATCGGCTTTCCGCTGGTCGTACGCCCATCTTATGTGTTGGGCGGTCGAGCCATGGAAATCGTTTACGACGAAGAAGAACTCACCCGCTATTTGCGTGAAGCAGTGCAGTTGTCCGATCGTTCGCCGGTCTTGTTGGATCGATTTCTCGACCAGGCCATCGAAATTGACGTCGATGCAGTGTCTGATGGTAAGCAGGTAGTCATTGGCGCTGTCATGCAACATATCGAACAAGCTGGTGTGCACTCTGGTGACTCGGCGTGTTCTTTGCCACCTTACAGTCTGAGCGATGAGGCCCTTGATGAGATGCGCAAGCAGGTCGTGGAGATGGCGCTTGAGCTTGGTGTTATAGGCCTGATGAATGTCCAGTTCGCCATTCAAAATGGCGATATTTATATTCTTGAAGTGAATCCACGAGCCTCGCGAACGGTGCCTTTCGTTTCGAAATGCATCGGTGTTTCCTTGGCCAAAGTGGCGGCTCGCTGTATGGCTGGTACTAGCCTTGAAGCACAGGGTTTTACCAAAGAGATCGTGCCGAATTATTTCAGCGTCAAAGAAGCGGTATTCCCATTCGGTAAATTCCCGGGGGTAGACCCGATCCTCGGCCCAGAAATGAAGTCGACCGGTGAGGTCATGGGCGTCGCGGAGACCTTTGGTGAGGCATACCGCAAAGCTCAGCTGGCAGCGGGTGACCTTATTCCCGCGGCAGGGCGAGCCTTCCTGAGTGTTCGGGATACGGATAAACCCGAGTTAGTGCAGGTGGCGACTGATTTGCTTGCCATCGGCTTTACGCTCGTGGCAACTCGGGGTACAGCGCTGGTTTTGCGCGAGGCCGGTGTGCATGTGGATATCGTTAACAAGGTTCAAGAAGGTCGGCCCCACGTGGTCGACATGCTTAAGAACAATGAGGTGAATTTCATCGTTAATACCACGGAAGGCAAACAGGCGATTGCCGACTCCTATGCTATCCGTCGTACAGCACTACAGCACAAGGTTTATAATGCGACGACGATGGCGGGCGCCAGGGCCTGCATTGACGCGGTCCGCCACGGTAGTCATCTCTCGGTGCATCGCCTTCAGGACTTGCATAAACGCTTGCTAGGGTAATATTGAATTATCAGTCAGCGCGGCGGGCGAAAGACCCGCCGGCAATTATATTTGTGGTCCCCACTAGACATTCTGGCCGAACTTTTCAACACTAGGCAGTGTCTTTATATAATCTCTAGAACACTACCGGACAGAATCTATGGACAAGGTTCCAATGACAGCTGCGGGCGAGAAGACGCTGCGAGTTGAGGTGGATCGCCTCAAACAAATCGAGCGCCCCAGAATTATCAAAGAAATTGCCACTGCCAGGGCCCAAGGTGATCTTCGTGAAAACGCCGAATATCAGTATGCCAAAGAGGAGCAAGGCTTTATTGAGGGTCGAATCGCAGATATTGAGGGTAAGCTGAACCATGCGCATGTCATTGATGTCACGCTGATCGAGCACACGGGCCGAGTCATCTTTGGTGCCACAGTTCACCTAGTGAATCTCGATACTGACGAAGAAATCAGTTATCAGATTGTGGGTGACGACGAAGCTGATTTGAAGATTTCCAAGATCTCAGTCTATTCACCGATTGCCCGGGCCTTAGTTGGTAAACAAGTCGGTGATGTGGCGCTGGTGCATGCGCCCAATGGTACGATTGAATACGAAATTTGCCTGGTCGAGCATCTTTAGTCGCACATTTACTGTAAAGCGTAAATGGCTATTGATCGGGTAGTTGGTTTTGATGGGCACAAACCTGTGACCCAAGAGGACTGTTGGCGGGCGACAATTGAACTCGACCCAGGCCCGCCGGTTGTCATTCGCGAAAGTCAGTTCAAAGTGCTTCCGGAAAACAATATTTTTAGGGCAGTGCCGTTGGTGGGTATTGCGTCTGGGGAGTGCTTGGATCACCAGGGCGACGAAAACTTCAAGGCTAAGCTGGAACAAATAGCCGCCGAAAAGGACTTCTTTGATACCATCCTATTGACCCATGAAGTCGCCGTTGACCCTGAGCAGCTGGCTGCCGACATCCAACTGGAATGGCAGTTGGGCCATCTGGAATGGCAGGTGGGGCAACGCTACAGTCATGGTGCAGCAGGCTAAGTAGGCTCCGATCGACAGGAGAATATCCTCAACCGCTACCTGTCCTTCAAGGCCGGTAATCCCTTTGATGCGAAAATACTGGGTGAGTTTTATCTGGCGCTGCTGAGCAGTGACTATTATGGAGGTGTGAGCATTGACGCCGAGATCGACTAATAGCGGGTGATGGTCAACTGATGGTCAGCTGGCCATCAGCTGATGGTGGCGCGGAGAATATTTGACAACGCCGGGTTAGGTTTGGCTGCGGCCTTGTAAATCAGGGCGATATGGCCAATTTTTTGTATCACGGTGACATGCTGGGTGGCCACTATGGTGGCGACCAAGGCGTCTCGTTCGTCTTTATCGCCAGCCAGAATTTTCACCTTGATCAGTTCGTGGTCCTGCAGAGCGCGGCTGAGTTCGCTGAGAACAGTCTCGCTCAGGCCATTGCCGGCAATAGTAACAACGGGTTTGAGATGATGGCCGATGGCGCGAAACCGTTTCTTGTCTTTTTGGCTTATCATAAGGTGTGAGTCATCTTCAGTAAGAAAAGAGCATAATACACAAGCCGGTTAGCTAGAACCGTGCGTAAAACCCGTGTAAATAGTGAGGCCGGCGAGTTTACCCGACTCAAATCAACAATGCGAGATGAAAGAGCGGCAGCGAAGTGGTGCATCGACAGACATGAAAAAATCTAAATCCAGCCATCAATGGCTCAAAACCCATGAAGATGACGAGTACGTAAAACGTGCCCGGGCGGAAGGATATCGGTCTCGAGCAAGCTACAAGCTGCTGGAAATTGATGCGCGTTTCAATCTCCTCAAGCCGGGAGCGACGGTTATTGATCTCGGTGCCGCGCCCGGAGGCTGGTGCCAGGTCGTCATCGAAAAAATTGGTCCGCAGGGTACGCTGATCGGCATCGACCTGCTGGAAATGG
>Ga0255758_10003760_pt1 | contig 13262 bp, 10 predicted proteins | sample 011ome_24_FD_179958 | JGI IMG/M metagenome (GOLD analysis project Ga0255758, IMG submission 179958) | Coastal salt marsh microbial communities from the Groves Creek Marsh, Skidaway Island, Georgia - 011513CT metaG (version 2) | ecosystem: Environmental > Aquatic > Marine > Intertidal zone >...
GCAAGTGCTCTACCGCTGAGCTATATGAGCCCGTTCACGTAGCATCCTATTTTAAGGTGGCGTATTATCCCCCTAAAAAGTTATAAACTCAACCTTTTTTCAATATAAATTTGGGATTATTTTTACAGTATTTTTTACTATAAAAATAGACATGGTGGAGAGGGTAGGATTCGAACCTACGTAGCCGAAGCGGCAGATTTACAGTCTGCTGGTATTAACCACTCACCCACCTCTCCATATCAAGCAAACTATTTTTGTTCTAGAATGCATTTAAGTCAACAGTTTTTTAAAGTGAATATACTAAATAAACACAAAATTTTAGATAAATTGCCTAATAACAGGGTTGAATTACATTTGTTTGAAAATATTGACTCTACCAATGAGGAATGTAAAAGAATTAACCAAAAAAAAGATTTTCATGTAGTAATTGCTGAAAAACAAACAATGGGTAAAGGAAGGCTTGGAAAAAGTTGGTCTAGCCCAAGCTCTGGTAACGTCTATATGTCAATTTATTCAAAAGAATTAACAAATAATACTCCTCTAAGTCTTATAGTCGGTTTAGTATGTGTAACTACACTTAATTCAATGATCAAAAATAATTCTATTGGCCTCAAATGGCCAAATGATATGCTCTTTGCAAAGAAAAAAATTGGTGGAATCCTTGTTGAAAAAGAGATTAAAGGAAAAACTATTTATAATATTGTGGGTATCGGTATAAATCTTAACCATCCTGAAAAAGAGGCTTGGTGGGGAGATTTACAAAAATTTAAAATGCATTTAAGAAGAGATGAGCTTATTAATAAAATAATTCATAGTTATATTCAATTTTGTGATAATGGAATTTCTAATTGGCAAGAGCTATGGCATGCACATTGCGTACATTTAAATCATGAAATTAAAATTAAACAAAATAATAACGTCATAAATGAGGGTATATTTTTAGGCATAAATGATGATGGTAGCCTCAATTTAAAAATGGATAATAATAAAGAAACAAAATATGAATATGGAGAAATATCAATTGAAGGTATTTATTGAAGATGAATCATTTTCTTAGCGGTATTGACCTAAGATCAGAAACACCTGATAACTTTAAAGAAATAATTTTTGGTGCAGGTTGTTTTTGGGGAGTTGAAAGAAAATTCTGGTTATTAGATGGTGTATGGCTTACCTCTGTTGGTTATGCAGGAGGAGACACTATAAATCCTTCATATGAACAAGTTTGTTATCAAGAAACGAATCATGTTGAGGTTGTAAAAGTTATATACAATCCAGAAGTAATTTCTGTTGATATTCTTCTTAAAACTTTTTGGGAATGTCATGACCCAACTCAAGGAATGCGACAAGGTAATGATAAGGGAACACAATATCGATCGGTTGTTTATTGTTCGTCGAAAGAAGATTTAGAAATAAGTATTTCAACAAAAAATAAGTATCAAGAAATTTTAGATAAAAACAATTATCATCAAATTACTACAGAAATATTGGTTGCTCCCAAGTTTTATCTTGCTGAAGAATATCACCAACAATATCTTGCAAAAAATCCAAACGGCTATTGCGGTCTTGGTGGAACTGGGTGTGCATTAGATATTTGAAATAATCTATTCCCTGAAAGATTTAATTAATGTAAAATTCGCCCCGCGCCGGTATAGCTCAGCTGGTAGAGCAACTGATTTGTAATCAGTAGGTCCCGAGTTCGACTCTTGGTGCCGGCACCAGTTTACTAATTCCTATAGGTATTAGGCTTTTCTAAATCTCTTATATATCTATCTCTTAACCTAGTTGATCTAGTTGTTAAATCAGTATCGATACCATTAATAATAACTTTTTCTGGCATGCTTGATGGCTCAAGTGGATCATCTTCCCAAACAACAATGTCTGCTATATTGCCAACTTTTATAGACCCTCTATTTTTTAAATTAAATGTCTCTGCAACATTACTTGTTAAGGCTTTAATTGCTCCGCCATATGACATTCCATTAGCTACAGCCACACCAGCACCTTGTCTAATGAGATGGTAATTATGAGATCTAGAAACATTGAACATAAGAGTAATGCCGGCTTTTTCAAGCATTGATGTCATATTTATATTTGATGCTAATTCATCAAATGAATTTGGAATATTATTAATTGGATTAACTATTAAGGGAATTTTACTTTCAGCTATTTTGTCTACAACTAAAGATGCCTCTTGTGCTCCCATAATAATTAAATTTAGATCATAAGTATTTTTTAATTCAATAAGCTTAAGAATATCTGAGGCTCTGTGAGATTTTATTATTATGGGTAAATCATCATTAAATAATCGATAAAGAGCTTTGACATCTCTTGGCTTAAAGTCCATGTAAGACGCAATAGAAGAATCATCAATGATTTCATCTATGGAAGCATCTGTTAACATATTTTTTTTATCCAGGGATGAGGCGAAAGATAATATGTCATCTATCAAAGCGAGTGATTCTGATCTGGATGAAGATCCACTTCCACCAAGTCTTCCAATCATAGCAACATCTGCTTCGCTTAAAATATCTAATTTGCTATCTAATATAAAGAATGAGCCTAAGCCACCAATAGGGCTTGAAGTATTTCTAGGTAGGGTTATTGCAGAGGTAATACCATTTGCTCTATTCCATGGGATTAAAACAGAATTTGGATTAAAAGCATCATGTATGCTAAAGCCAATGCTGTAGATTGATGACTCATCATCACGAGTAACACTCAAAGCTCCAATTTCGACAATACCGATTTGTGTATCTGGAGCAATAAACCCCGGGGTAATTATTTTTCCTTTAGCATCGTAAACCTTATCTGCATAAGGCACTGATGTTTTAGAGATTTTTGCTATAACGCCCTCGCGAATTAATATATGTCCCTGGTAAGAGTTATTCTCTATCCCATCATAAATTTCAGCATTTTTAATTACCATATTTGATGATTCTATAAATGCAGCATTAAACGCTAGAATTGTATAAGCTAAGAAAAGTTTATTTTTTATCATAGCTCTATCCTATTTTTAGAAGGATTCATAATTCCGACATCAAAATCACTGCTTGGCTCTAAACCAGAATATCTATCAAAGGCTATTGCTCCATCTATATAAACCTTTTCTGCTAATGCATATATGCTAAAAGGATTTTTAGACCACAAAACAACGTCAGCATTTTTTCCAACTTTTAATGAACCAGTCTTATCATATATACCTGCAGCCTTTGCAGGATTACTTGTTATCCAATTTATTGCTCTTGCCTTAGATATATTAAAACCTGCTTTAATACCAGCTGATAAAGCTTTAGCTGCTTCAACATTTAAATGTTGAATGCCTATCTCATCGTCTGAGTGAACAATTGCACACCCTGTTCCATTTCTTGCTTGATCAACTATTGCTATGTTTGCTTGGACCATGTCATAAGCTTCATGTTTAAAGCCCCACCAATCAGCCCAAAGAGCAGCACATATATTATTTTCAGCTAATAAATCAGCAATCTTGTATGCTTCAACAGCATGATGAAAAGCTGTTATTTTGTAATTAAATTCTTTGGCAATTTCTATCATTGTTGCCATTTCATCAGCTCGATAGCAATGATTATGAACAAGAATCTCGTCTCTTAAAACACCTGCTAGGGTTTCTAACTCAAGATCTCTTGTTGGTTTGTAAGATAATTCTTTTGCCTCATCAGATTTTGCTTCATATTCATCCAATTTACTTAAGTAACTCTGCGCTTTTATCCATGATTTTCTATATCCAGCTGCATTACCCATTCTAGTTGAAGGCATTTGTCCTCTGTTGCCATAAACTCTTTTAGGATTTTCTCCGCATGCCATTTTCAATGAATGAGGTGCGTTAGGAAACTTCATAGAAGTAATAGTATTTCTTTGTAAATTTTTTGCTGTAACTCCTCTTCCGCCAATTAAATTTGCAGAACCAGGTAAAACGTGAAATGTTGTAACGCCACCTTTTAGAGCAAGGGCATATTGTGGGTCTTGAACCCAAATAGAATGTTCAGCCCATACTTCAGCAGTTACTGGACTGGTTGCCTCATTACCATCTGAACTAGTTTTTACACTTGGGGCAGGATAAACACCCATGTGAGAGTGGATATCAATAATACCTGGAGTAATCCATTTACCACTTGCATCAATTTCTTTTAAATCATCAGAACTAAGAAGATCAATGCCAATGGCAACAACTTTGCCATCTTTGATAATTAAATCCGTATTAATTAATTCATTTCCTTCGCCGTCATAAATATTTGCATTTCTAAAAATGGTATTTGTTGGAGGTAAAGGTTCATATGTTGATTGAAATGGTTCATAGTTTTCAGCAACAAGAAAAATTGAAAAAAAGTAAAAGAATATATATATATTTTTCATACCAATAGTATAAATAAAAAAAGTTTTTACACTATAATCAAATGAAATATTTTTTATGTAAAAACTGTATTGTGAAGTCATATAAAGTTGTTAAAAACGGTGAACCCCTTGAAGAACAACAAGTAGATATACCCTCTCCTTCTGGTGAACAAGTTCTTATAAAGACTATTGCATGCGGCGTCTGTCATACAGATGTTCATATTCATGATGGCTATTTTGACCTTGGTAACGACGTTCATATTCCAGCAAGAGCAACAAATAGTCCAATTACAATGGGACATGAAGTTTATGGCGAAGTGGTTGAAGTCGGTGAGAGTGTAAAAGGCATTAATGTTGGTAAAAAATATGTTGTCTATCCATGGATTGGATGTGGTGAATGTTTTCAATGCAAAAAAGACATGGAGCATCATTGTGGGCCATTCACCGCAGAAAATATTGGTGTAACAGCTGATGGAGGTTACGGAGAATATTTTTTAGTAAAACACTCAAAATACTTATTTGATGCTGGCGATACACCTGATGAATTAGCAGGAACATATGCATGCAGAGGTCTTACAGCATATAGTGCTCTAAAAAAAGCTAATCCAAAAGATAAAGATACAATAGTTATAATAAGTGCTGGGGGAATGGGTTTATTAGCTCTGAAGATTGCTAAAGCTGCATTTAATGTAGCTACAATAGTCGTAGATATTGATGATGAAAAACTAGAGGCAGCTAAAAAAGCTGGAGCAAATGCTGTTGTAAATTCAAGTCATCAAAATGCAGCAAAACAAATAACTGAGTTGGCTGGTGGAAAGGTGACAACAATTATAGATTTTGTGGGATCAGAAAAATCAATATCATTTGGGTATAGTTTGTTTGGAATTCATAAAGGTGGTCTATATGTGTTGGTAGGACTTCTTGGAGGTAGTTTTAACTTGCAGTTACCTCTGCATACTTTTACAGCTAGAACCATAACTGGAACTTATGTAGGTAGTCTCAAAGAAATGGGTGAGCTTATGGAATTAGTAAAAGCAGGCAAAATAGAACCCATAGAAGTTGAGACTAGACCGGCATCGCTGGCTAGTGATACACTAGCTGACCTTAAGTCAGGCCAAATAAAAGGGTTGGTTTGTCTAAAGCATTAAATAGCATGAATAAATATATTAAATCTAAATTAGTCTTATTTTTTGGAATATTTTTCATTGCCTCCCTTTCTGCTGATCCATTAATTCATGATCATATTGATGAGCATGAATCTGAATCTACTATTGAATGTCAGCTTTGTGAAAATAAAGCTTTCGATCTTCAAAATGCTGATTCTAAAGTCAGCGAATTCATTCAAACTTCTTTTGTTGAAGAATTAACCCCTGATGATTCTTCTTTAAAAAATACAAGTAACTATTTATCACGAGCTCCACCAAAAAAATAAATTTTTTTAGATTTTAAATTTTTTATTTTTTTTAAGGAGTTCTTATGAAAAAACTTTTAAGCACATTATTTATAATAGGTGCTATACACACAAACGAAATCGCTTCACAAGATGTAGAAGAGACTATCGTGGTTACGTCTGCTTTGATAGATACAACCGAAATTACAAATCCATTGTACGTCATAGACGGCGATGAGATTATCGATGATGCAACGACAAGCTTAGGAGATGCTATTGATAGTTATCTTGGAGTTTCAATTGCAGATTATGGTGCGGCTGTTGGACAACCAATAATAAGAGGCATGTCAGGACCTAGAGTAAAAATTCTAAAAAATGGTATGGTCAATAGAGATGTATCTGGTCTTGGTGCCGATCACTTAAATGATGTTGATCTTAATGATATTGAACAAATAGAAATTGTTAAGGGTCCATCATCTTTACTCTATGCCAATGGAACAATTGGTGGAATTATTAATGTTGTAGATGGCTGTATTTCAGCAATAAATTACGAGCTTCCTGAACTAAAAATAGGTTATGAAACTCAATCTGTAAATGATGGTAGCTCTGAATTCATTAACTATAAAACTAATTTCAATGGCTTTAACGTTAATTTTGGATATAAAAATACTGAATTTGGTAATTACGATGTTCCTCATGGCGCAGTTATTCATGAAGAAGAAGAGGAAGAGGAAGATGAAGAAGAGTTCAGCTATATAGAAAATTCTGACTTTGCTGCAGAAGCTACTAAATTCGGTATCTCAAAAGCAGGTGATTGGGGTTATCTTGGTTTTTCAGTAGACAATCTTGAAAGCCTTTATGGAATACCTTTTCATGGTGAAGAGCATCCTGAAGAAGATGCTGAGCCTCATGAAGATGAAAGAATTTTCTCATCTACAGATTCAGAGAGCTTTACTATAAAAGGGTCCTATAATGTAAATGGCAATCTTGTTAATAAAATTGACTATACATATAGAGATACTGAATATACCCTAACTGAAGCTCATGAAGAACATCACGAGGAAGAAGAAGAGGAGGAAGAGGAAGAAGAGCATGCTCCAACAATATTTGCAAATGATGCTACTGAATATGGAGCCATATTTGATATCTCAAATGAAGTAAGAACTCAAAAAATATCTTTTAATTATGTAGATGAAGATTCTTCAATAGTTGGAGAAGAGGCATTTATGAACCCTGCAAACAATGAGGTACTTACATTAGGTTATTTTGTTGGTCAAGATTTTAATATGTTTCATGCTGATTTAGGTGTTAGATTAGATCAAGTCTCTCGTTCTGGAAGCGTCACTCATGAAGATGGTGATAAAGATTTCCATACCATAGACGATGATGTTTCAAGCTTTGCTGTCAGTATTGGGAGAGACCTTTCTGATACATTAGAGCTAAACCTCGGTTTTTCTAGCGTAGAGAGGCTGCCATCTGTAATTGAATTATTTATGAATGGTCCTCATATGGCTACAGGTAGATTTGAAATAGGAGATCCCACACTAAGTGCTGAAACTTCTAATAATTTTGATATTTCATTAAATTTTGATAACGGAGAATATTTTGCATATGCAAGCTTCTTTGTTAATGATGTAGATAACTATATTGCTCTAATTGATGAAGAAGATCATGAGGGTGAGGAAGAAGGTGAGCATGAGGGATGTCATGAAGAGGAAGATGGCAATCATCCTCCTGGTGAAGATCCACACCCGCATCCAGAGCTTATTTGTGCAAAATATGTTCAAGAAGATGCTGAATTTGATGGATATGAGATTGAGTTTGGCAGAACATTTGATTTAAGTGCTGGTGAAATGACATTATCTTTTGGAAGAGATGTTGTAAATGCCAAATTTGCTGATGGACATAACGTTCCTAGAATTAATCCTGCAAGAAATGTTTACTCTCTTTCATATGCCCAAGATGGCTTAGTGTTTAAGATTCAATTAAAAGACGTCGATACACAAAATGATGTTGGTGAAGGAGAGACAGCTACTTCTGGATACCAAATGCTTGATGCAAGGCTTACTAAAACATTTGATATGAATGGAAAAAGTAAACTTAAAGTATCTTTATTTGGAAGGAACCTTCTTGATGAAATTGCAAGAAATCATGCTTCATTTGTAAAGAATGAAGTTCCTCTTCCTGGAAGAAACTATGGAATTAAATTTAATTTAACTTACTAAATTAGATTTTTTCAATTAATATAGGCCCCCCAAATCTTTAAATAGTGTTTGGGGGGGTTTTTTATATTATGAAATCACAACTTACATCAGATAAATTTGCAATGTCATTTTCAGCGATTTGCATGATTCATTGTCTGTTTGCTCCATCATTAATAGTGCTTTCGTATAGCTCTTTAGCTTTGACGCTTGAGAGTGAACTCATTCATAAAGTTATTTTGCTTATAACAATTCCAGTAAGTATTTTTGCTATAAGCTTGGGTTATAAAAATCATACAAATAATTCAATTATCTTAACTGGTATTGCTGGATTAACAATTTTAATCTCAGCTCTATTAATTGGAGAAAGTATTGGCGAAAATGCAGAGTTAATTATGACAATAATAGGCTCTATGTTAGTCATTGCATGTCATTATAGAAATTATAAGATTTGTAAAAAAATAAATTGTGACTGCCACGAAACGGCATAACTGTTAAATTTTTTAACCTACCACTATTCATTAATTACTTTAAATACGATTTAAGGTAGAATGCGCACTTTTACGTCATAACATGATTAAACTTAGAAAACTAATTTGCTTATTCTTAATAAGTCCATTTTTAATAGCGAACTCTAATATAGAAGAGGTAGTTACTACAGGATCTATAATAAAAAACTCTGAAGTTGATTCATCTCCAGTTGACGTTATTACTAAAGAAGGTTTTGAAAATTTCAATATTTCTAGTTTCGCTGAAATTAGTAAATATATAACATCGGCATCTGGTTCACACTTTCAAACAAATGCACTTGAAGGAATTGATCAGGGAATGGCTTCAATAACTCTTAGAGGCTTGGATCATTCTGCGACTCTATTGTTACTTAATTCAAAGAGGCATACCTTTGCTGGAACCCCCTCAAACCAAGGCGAAGGATATATTGATGTGAATATCGTGCCTGAAATAGCAATAAAGCAAATTGAAATATTAAAAGAAGGTGCTACTTCTTTATATGGATCTGATGCAGTTGCTGGCGTTGTGAATGTTTTAACTCAAAAAGATTATGAAGGTTTGAAGATACAAGTTAAAAACTTTAAAACCACTAATTATGGTCAAAGCGATAAAGCATTAGGCTTGTTATTTGGATCAACTTATGAAAACGGTAACTATGTAATCGGTCTTAATATTTTAGATAGATCTGCACTTTCAGCGTCTGAAATTCCTGGAATAGCAGAGCTTGGTTTAAGCACATTAGGTAAATCATTTAAAACTTCCGCTGCTGACGAAGTTGCTAGTGGACTCTATGAAGGTCAATATGATGCAAATGAGTGGGTTCCTGATCCGCAGTGTGAAAATAATGGTGGGATTATAGATGGTTCTTTTTGTAAATTTTTATATGGCAACAGATTTAATATAGTAAACGATGAAAATCATTCAAAAGCATATGCAAATTTTTCTTATAAAAATGATGATTATATTTATGAAGCTACTGTAATAGGATCAAAGGTTAAGGTTAATGATAATCCTCAATCTCCCTCATATCCTGCCCTTCCTTTTCTTTCGAGAAAAATACAACCAAATCAAGGAGGAAGTCCATTTAACGTTCCAGTAACATGGTATGGACGCCCTCTTGGTTCTGAATTTAGTTCTCCATTTTCACCAAAAGATATAGAACAATTTAATCTAAGCCAAAAAATTAATACTAATATAAATGAAACTACAGAATTAGAAGCATCTTTAACAATTAGCAGTCATTCAAATGATCATTACAGACCAGATATTATTGACTCTAGATTCTTGGAAGCATTAAACGGAACAACCTTAGGGCAATCCAATGGCAACCTTGTATATTGGAATATATTTGATTCATCACAAAATTCACAAGAGCTTATTGATTATGTGAGAGGTGCTGAAGTTTCATCCAAAGACGCCTCTTTAAATAATTTAGGTTTAATATTTAGATCTGAAAATGATGGTTACGAAATAGCATATGGCTTTCAATATAATAATGAAAAGCTAAAAATTACATACGATGATATAAGTACTGCTGAATTTGATGGAGATGGAAAAATTATTAAATCTGCAGATCTGTTCTTTTTAGGTGGGGGTATAAACTTATCCAAAAATAGAAATAATTATGCTGCCTTCTTTGAAATACAACCAAAGCCAATTGAAAATCTTGATTTAAAAATTGCTGGAAGATTTGAGGAATTTGAAAATGATTCATCATTTGATCCTAAATTTTCTTTTAAATACGCCGCCTCTGAAAATATAACTTTGCGGGCTTCGAAAAGTTCATCTTTTTCTATGCCCTCTATGGCACAAATGTTTTCAAGTGATATTAACTTAGGAAGTGTTAGAGACTTTAATGGTAATTCGCCATTTGTGAGACAAGCTCAGATTGGAAATCCAGATCTTAAGCCAGCAACTTCAAATAATATAAATATTGGTTTTATATTTGAGAATAGCCTTCAAAGACTTAGCATTGATTATTGGAATATCGATTACAAAAATAGAATTGAAGCTCAAAGCGCGCAAGTAATACTTAACACAGACCCAAATGGTCCAAGTATTACAAGAAATTCTAGTGGGGATTTAATTGGGGTTACTACAACCTATTTTAACGAAGAATCAACAGAAGTTTCTGGAATTGACCTCAACTTTAATAAACTTTTATTAACTTCTGATAAATATGGATATGTATCGCTGATAATAAATTCAACAACCTTAATAGAATTTCTTACACCAGCTCTTGGAAATGAAGATAGTGAAATTATGATAAATAGAGTTGGTAAATTTAATTATGATACTAATACCCATTCTCTTCCTAAAAATAGAATCAACGCTTTTTTAAATTGGAAATATCAAGAATATGACATTAATTTTAATTCACGATATATCGATGGCTATAGCAATGAACGACCAATTAATAGCCTTGGAACAGCATATGGATATGATAATTCCGTGGATTCTTTTTTAACTAATGATCTTTCAATAAATAAATTGGTAAGAACAAATAAAGGTGAAATTGATATCAAGCTATCAGTCATTAATGTTTTTGATGAAGAAGCACCAAGACTTTATGATGCTCCAGATTTTAGCTTTGATACAAGGGTTCATGATCCAAGAGGAAGAATTATTGGTATAAGTTTTGAGTATAGAAACTAATATTTAATAATGAATCATCTTAAAAGCACTATCTCTCAAGTCATTGAAGAAAATTTAATTTCTACTGAATGGAGTGAAGAGGTTAATACAGAACTTAAAGATCTAAACTTAAATTCCAAGGATCATCCAAGGAAAGATCTGACTAGAGTACCTTTTGTAACTATTGATGGTGCTGATGCTAAAGATTTTGATGATGCCGTTTTTTGTAATTTAAATGATTCTGGGTTTTTACTTAATGTAGCCATTGCTGATGTAGCTGAATTAGTAAACGAAGATTCATACCTTAATAAGGAGGCCAAAAAAAGGGGAACATCAATATACTTTCCATCTAAGGTAATACCAATGCTTCCAGAAAAAATTTCCAATAATTTATGTTCCTTGGTACCAGATGAAATTCGCAATGTTTTGGTGTGTGAGATAAATTTTTCATTAGATTGCTCAATAAAATCATACAGATTCTTTCAAGCCAAAATCATGTCACACAAAAGAATGACATACGCAGAAGTAGAAGAATATATCAAAAATAATAAGTCGAATGTTTCAAAAAAAATAAAAACCTCTCTAGATGCGCTTAACCATCTTACAAAAAATTTATTAGTTAAAAGAAGTCAAAGGAAAGCATTAGAAATTGAAGGCAACGAACCCATACTAAGTATCAATGAAGATGGGAAAGTTTCTAGTATTGATTTACCACGCAGATTATATGCCCATCAAATGATTGAAGAATCCATGTTAGCAGCAAATGTTTGTGCAGCTAACTTCATGTATAAACACTATAAATTTGGAGTTTACAGAGTTCATGAAAAACCTGAAGAATTAAAGCTTGAAAGTCTAAAATCTTTTTTTTCATTAAAAGGCTTTTCGAGCCAAAACAAAGACACTCCTCTTGCCTTAATAAATAAATGTCTTCAATTTTCATCAAAAAATAAATTAAATAAAGTTCTTCAAACTGTAGTTTTGCAGAGCTTAAAAAGAGCTGAGTATTCAACAAAAGAAATTGGTCATTTTGGATTACAGCTTGATAGATACTCACACTTTACGTCGCCTATTAGGAGATATCCTGACTTAATGGCTCATAGATTAATTAAAAATATTATTAATAAAGATAATTTAGATATTAATAAAGATCAGATTGAGGAGATTTGTGGAGAGATGTCTGAACTTGAAAGAAATGCAGAAAAATCTTCTCGACAGGTTGTGCAACAAATGATTTGCTATCATTTAAAAAAATATATTGGTCATGAGTTCAGAGGTACTATAACTGGAATCACAGATTTTGGCCTATTTGCTGAAATAGATAAATTTTATGTATCTGGTTTAATACATGTTGCAGACTTACCTGGAGATAGGTATTTTCATGATAAAGATGCTAATTTGCTAAAAGGCAAGCGAACTGGAAGAGTATACAGGCTAGGTCAGGACATAAAAATTAAGATTATGAATGTGCTTCCATCAGAGAGAAAGATTACTCTTATACCGTGCTAAGATTTATAAGAAAATGAATAAAAAAGAAAATAGCTTGCGTGTAGGCTTTCATAGTATTGAAAGTATTCTTAATAATAATCCTCATAAGATAAAGAAAATTACATTGCCAGCAAATAGAAATGACCAAAGAATCTCTTCATTGATTATTGCATTGGAAAAAAATAGTATTAAATATGAATTGTCTTCAAAAATAAAACAAGAACCTGAAGCAATAATAGTTAATGAAAATGAATTAAATTTTAAAGATCTTAAAAATTTTCTTGGCTCAGAAATTTCAAATCCTCTTATTTTGATTCTTGATAATATTATTGATCCGAGAAATCTTGGTGCTTGCATAAGATCAGCTGCAGTAATTGGAGTTGATGCACTAATTATAAATAAACATCATTGTGCTCCGATAAACTCAGTTGCACATAAAGTTTCAGCGGGAGGAGCTGAGGTTATAAAAATTTTTCATGTTACAAACCTAGTTAATTGTTTAAAATTTCTAAAAGATTCAAACATTAATATATACGGTCTAAGCGAACATGCTCAAGAAAGTCACTTAGAATATAATTTTACAAACCCAAGTGCAATTATAATGGGTGCAGAAGAATCTGGTATTAGAGAAAAGACTTTGGAAAGCTGCGACTTTAAAATTAATCTAAGCAATAATAAACTATTTAAAAGCT
>Ga0255758_10003762_pt1 | contig 13261 bp, 10 predicted proteins | sample 011ome_24_FD_179958 | JGI IMG/M metagenome (GOLD analysis project Ga0255758, IMG submission 179958) | Coastal salt marsh microbial communities from the Groves Creek Marsh, Skidaway Island, Georgia - 011513CT metaG (version 2) | ecosystem: Environmental > Aquatic > Marine > Intertidal zone >...
AATTGCGCGCTGCTGACGCACCATTGCCAGCCGACTTGCTAGCGCAGCAGTATCTACCAGAGGCGCTTTCATCCGCCCTTAGCTAGCGCCCAGGGCCTTGAGCTCACTGCTTCATAGAGCAGCGCCCTTTATCACCGTCCCCGTATATCGGTCCCCTCGATAATGGCTAAAAACAGATCATTCCAGCAGGTCAGACACTTGCCTGCCTTATCTAATTGCTTAGGTTATTCGTCTCTAGTACCGGCAAAAACCGTACGTTACTCAACCGATTGGAGGCGGCGCTAGACTAATTTGATCACCGCGAGCAGCAGGCAAAAAACTACGACCACTAAGGCCGCGAACTGCCTCGTCGAATCACCAAAAGCATCAACATCGGCGTCAACCTTCACCTGATTGGCCAACCCAATCAGAACCATTGCCATTACCGGTAACACCAACCCATTGGCATACTGCGCAACCAAGATCGCTGTCAGCGGCTTTGCTTGAAACCCAGCAACTACAGCACCAACGACCAAAATTGTTAGCCAAGTGCCCCGAAAGATGTTGCTGGTCATGTCCTCATCTTTCCCAAGAACCCCTGTGACCACAAAGGACCCCGCCAAAGGCGCGGTTAGCGCGCTTGTAAGTCCTGCTGCCAGCAAACCTAGCCCAAAACAAATGCCAGAAAAGGCTCCGAGCAAAGGCGTTAGTTGTGCTGCAAATGCTGATAGCGTGCCGGGTTCATCGCGTCCGTAAAAAGCAGCATAAGCACACACCATCACCGACAAGGTAACCAACCCACCGATGACGGTAGAGATCAGTAAATCTCGCCGAGCTGCGGTCAAGGCTATGGGCAGCGGAATTTCTGGTCCCCATTTCTGTTGAACCAATGACGCATGCAAAAACAAGTTATAAGGCACGACCGTGGTGCCTATCAGGGCGATGAGCAATGTCTCTTCGCCGGTTGGCCAAGCCCAAGCGTACCAGTCGCTCAAAGGCGCCTGAAGCTGTGTGATCGCAATGACAGCGGTGATCAAAAATGTGAGCGCCATCAGCCCCACAAGACTTACCAGTACCCGCTCAATGCGGCTATACCCGCCGGACCAAAGTACCAGTGCCGCCAGAATTGCGATACCAAACACCAAGACAGGGACACTGATTTCGAGCAGCGTCGATCCGCCAACGGCGGCGCCGGTTAGATTGCCGCTTTGATAGGCCGCATTACCGAATACGATAGCAAGTAACACTAACCCCAAAATAGGTAGGCCGAACCATCGACCTGCTAATTGACGCCGGAGTAATGCCGCCAATCCCATGCGATGCACCAAGCCTAACCGCAGCGCAATTTCCTGAAGGACGTAAGTCGCAAACAAAGAGAACAGCAATGCCCAACCGATGGTCAGTCCTAACCGGCTGCCTACCTGACTGGCCGTGGCGATGGTGCCAGGCCCGATGAAAGCAGCCGTAACCATTAGCCCGGGGCCAAACGATTGGTTCAATTGTCGAAGCATCTCTGCATTTAACCCTGTCTCGCCACAACTAACCAGAACGCTTAGATTCAGTTATTCTGTGCTTTGGGTGCGATCATTCAAGTTCGTTCAACCCGCACTTTTCAGAGGTTTAGATCATGACCACCATGTACCCATCGTTGAATTTTGATTTAGGTGCTGATGTTGATCAGCAGCGCGATGCCATCTTCGCATTTGCGCAGGCCGAGATCGCATCTCGAGCCGCTAGTATCGATGACAACAACGACTTCCCGAAAGATCTCTGGCCAAAACTCGGTGCTATGGGCTTACTCGGTATTACAGTCGATGAAGTATACGGCGGAACTGGCCTTGGCTATCTCGCCCAAAGCATTGCCGTGGAGGAAATTTCTCGGGCATCCGCCGCAGTGGGCTTGAGCTATGGCGCCCACAGCAACCTATGCGTCAATCAGATTTTTCGATGCGGCACCGAGGCACAAAAACATCAGTTTCTCCCTAAATTGTGTAGCGGCGAACACATTGGGGCCCTCGCGATGTCTGAACCCAATGCAGGATCAGATGTCGTAAGTATGCAGCTTAAGGCTGAGGACGACGGTGACCAATTTTTGCTAACTGGCAATAAAATGTGGATTACTAATGGTCCGGATGCCGACATCTATGTGATCTACGCAAAGACCGACCCAACAGCCGGTTCAAAGGGCATTACCGCGTTTATCGTCGAACGAGACACCCAAGGTTTTACCCGCAACACCAAGCTCGACAAACTGGGTATGCGAGGCTCTAACACCTGTGAGCTCATTTTTGATCGAGCACCGGTGCCAAAAAACCAGATACTTGGTCAACTTAACAAAGGCTCAGCTGTGCTCATGAGCGGCCTGGATTACGAGCGCACGGTACTTGCAGCAGGCCCCATCGGCATTATGCAGGCTTGTCTCGACACGGTTCTGCCTTACATTCACGAACGCGCACAATTTGGTCAAGCCATTGGCGAGTTTCAATTCATCCAAGGGAAAGTTGCCGATATGTATACCGAGCTGGGCGCCTCTCGAGCCTACCTTTATGCTGTGGCAAAAGCTTGTGATCGAGGCGAGGCCACCCGAAAAGATGCCGCTGCCGTGATTCTCTATACCGCTGAAAAGGCCACACAAATGGCGCTGCAGACCATTCAGATATTAGGTGGTAACGGCTATACCAATGACTATCCCGCCGGCCGGTTGCTCAGAGATGCCAAACTTTATGAAATCGGTGCAGGCACATCAGAGATTCGGCGCATGCTCATCGGCCGAGAGCTCTACCAAGAAACCTTGAGCACCTAAGATCGAAATTGCTAAGCGACGTCAAATCGAAGCGACAAATGGTGGAAGCCTCGAAGTAGATGTGAGGGCACGCGTTCGTCCTTGCCGTCGCCTCTCCCAAGGCGGGAGAATCTAGCCAGTAGATGTTGCATCGCAACCCTCGCCTCAAGACGTGCCAACGGCGCCCCAATACAAAAGTGGATGCCAAATCCGAAGGTATGGTGGTGATTTTTTTCCCGGGTCAACAAGAACTCGTCGGCCTGCTCATAGACGGTCTCGTCGCGATTGGCCGAGCCCATAATGACATGCACAACGTCTCCTGCGGCCAGCGGCTGACCGTGGAATACTGCATCTTTGGTCAATCGGCGTCTTAAAAACTGCACCGGACCGTCAAATCGCAAGGTTTCTTCGATCGCCCGGTCAATGAGTTCTGGGTTCGCCAACAACGCTTCGTAAAGCGCAGGCTGATCGGCTAAAACGTTGAGCAAGTTACCGAGTAAATTCGTGGTTGTCTCATTACCCGCAATCAACAACAACATGCAAAAGCCAACGGCTTCTGCATCAGCGAGCCGTTCGCCCTCAAACTCAGCTTGCACTACTGCACTGACCAAATCGTCGCCCTGTCCTTGCCGGCGCTCTGCCATGAGACTTTGAAAATAGGCATACATCTGACCAATTTCGACTTCACGTTCTGCCATCGAAGCACCGGCCAACGTGCCCGTCAGCGCATCCGACCAGCGCTTAAAATCCTCCCCTCGCTCCCTAGGGATGCCCATCATCTGGGCAATCACCGCAACCGGTAACGGCGTCGTCAAGGCTTTGACAATATCCACCGATTCACCGGCGGGGATCTCAGACACCAGTTCCTGAGCAATCTGCGCAACATCCGCTTCAATCGCTTTCAAGCGCCCAGTCGTGAACGCTTTGTTGACGATGCCCCGTAGCTGGGTATGTCTTGGTGGGTCATCAGCAAGCAACGGCAAAGGTCCCGCGTCACCACCCATGGCATTAGAAGAAAATGCCTCCGAGTCCTTCAGGACCGCCCTGACGTCATCATGGCGACTGAGGATCCAGGCGCCCGTCTCCGCATCCTGCCAAATCGGTTTGTCAGCCCGCCACTGGGCGAACGTCGCATAGGGATACGCCAAAATCTCTGGGGTGAAGAACTGCATGGCTTTACTCCGTTTGGTGCCTGCCTCGTGATGTTAAGTGGCCGCCCAAGCGGTGGAGCGCAAGATGTTCTAGGCTGGCTGATGAAACCACTCATCGCGCTCACTCTACGGTAAACGAAACAGCGCTAAGATTCGCTCGCTAAACTCTGGTTGCTGGCGCACTGAACTCGCCCCAGCGTATCATCTCGCTTGCGCTAGGTCATGATCTAGGCTGGGCGGACGAACGTCTTGAACTGCACGTCCACCTGAAGGGTTTTTACGGCAACTCAACCCTTTTTAGCAAGCCAATTCGACGGCCTAGGCGATAGACATCTTGCTAAAGTCCTACGGGCCAAGACGGTCCCTTCGCCTTTACCTCCATTGCGGCGCTCGCGACTGACCTCGTCCACATAAAGCAAGACTAGGGGCCGATCGTGGCTTAGGCAATCGCCAGCAGGCCAGAGCAAACAACATCCATGCCTTGACTCAAGTCTTTCGAGTAGGCAACTTAGCTGCTGTTACGCGTCACGTTTTTAACCGGCACTGATAAGCGGATTACAGTAATGACCCCTGATCAAATTCAAACCCTTCGAGCCCTAATGGAGTACGAGGCGGCGCGCACCGCACCGCCACCAACCTTCCCCAGCCTCCCAGACTTGCCTGGCGGCCGCTACACCGACCCTGAATTCATGGCCCTAGAATATGCCCATCTTTGGCGGAAAAGTTGGTTACTGGCCGCTCATCTCGACGAGATACCAGAACCTGGTTGCTTTCTGCTTTGGGAAAATGCCGGTCAACCGGTGGTTATCGTGCACAGTGAAACGGGCGCGATTAATGCCTTTTATAACACGTGTAGTCATCGGGGCGCGCCCGTCGTTACCGAGCCCAAAGGTAAAAAACTGCGCCTGACCTGTCGATATCATGGCTGGACCTATAACCACGAGGGTCGTTTATTATCGGTCCGAGACCCGGAAGATTTCAAAGACCTCGATTTTAGCTGCCGAAGCCTTAACCCGGTTCGCTGCGAGACCTTCGGTAACCTCGTTTTCGTGAATTTTGATATGGAAGCACCAACACTGCTCGACTGGTTAGGGCCGATTGCCGATGAGTGGTCGGAATTTCGCTTCGATCAGTGTCGTCTCGCGGCCAGACACAGCTTTACGCTCGACTGCAATTGGAAGATCGCAATGGAGGCCAACACCGAGGTCTATCATGTCAAATCTATTCACCCATCTACAGTCGCACCGATTTTAGACGACCGAAGAAACGTCAACACGCTCTACCCTAACGGTCACAACCGCATGGTTGCACCCCGACCGAAAGGTATGACGAGCACACTCGCGCAAACCCGCGGTGATCTGCCTGAAATCGCCACGGTCGGCGAAATAGCCCGAACCTGCACCCAGTCTTACGGCATTTTTCCAAACTGGGTGTCGCCGCTCAGCGCACTGGCGATACCACCACTGTTGTTTTGGCCGAAGGGTATCGATCAGTGCATGCTCGAAACTTGGACGTTCGCCCCCGACTGGGGGGATCGGCCTGCGCCAGATCAGTGGACTGAAAATCAGGGCGAAAAACTCATCCAGGTATTGCTGGAGGACACCGAGTTCGGGGCTTGGATTCAGAAATCAGTCAACAGCTATGGCTTTAAGGGCGTACCCCTCAGCTATCAGGAAGCTCGGATCTATTATTGGCATCAAAGCGCTGATCAAATTATTGGCCCCGAAAACATCCCCGAATCGCTTCGGGTGCCACCGGTTATTGGTGAGGACTGGATCTATCCCAACGACCCTAGACTAAACGAGCTTTAATGCCCGCACAGACCAGGTGCTGCCATCTATGAGCGCTGTTTAACAAGGGCGAGCGCGGTTTGGTCTTCCATTACAAGCACGGCAGAGGTATCAGTGAGTCTCAGGGCATCAGCGACATCGCTGACCACCAGCAAGCGACGCGTTAACGCAAATCAGAACGTACCATCAGCGCGGTCAAGCGCAGGATCACTTGGCTGATCTGACTACCTTTGACTAAATCCCGGGGTCACCTCGACGCGCCCAACAAACTTGGGACGCGAATGATGGGGGCTCTGGGGATTAAGCCGTGGATTATCCGTCGCAGACGCTGCCATGATGATCGAACCACGCGCCTCGGTAATCCCGACCCGCCATGGTTAAAAGCCGCCTCTAAGCGCCAACCCTAGCGATGCTAGCCTCATCTGACCCACCTTGCCTTGGTGTAAATTCGGCGATTACAACCGCCAAGAGACCCTGGTTTTTGAGGTCAACAGGAAGGCGGCTCGACAGATATTGCCAAGCCTGCAGGCGGTATGTCGCTCGGGCACTCGGACTTATTGGGGATTTGTATCTGAATTTGGATCTGCATGGATAGGGTCAATCCAATACAAGCCGTTGGGGTCCTCAATCACGGGGATATCTAAATTCACGACAACCGGTGCTTGGTCGCTGCGAACCAAAACGCAATGCAGCGGCTCATCGCTGGAAGCGTTGATCTCTTGATGCGGTACGTAGGGCGGTACATAAATAAAATCACCTGGGCCAGCCTCAGATACAAATTGCAAGGCGTCGCCCCAACGCATCCTAGCTCTGCCACTGACAATATAAATAATTGACTCTAAATCGCCGTGATGATGGACCCCGGTTTTTGCATCAGCATGAATGTGGACCGTGCCCGCCCAAAGTTTATCAGCGCCAGCCGTTGCGCGATTGATCGCTGCGGCCCGATTCATGCCTTCGGTCTGGGGCGTGTTAATGTCTAGATGGTCTCCACTGACAACTTTAACCCCGTCGTAACGCCAATCTTTGCTTATGTCATCGGTCACGCGTTTGCTCCTAATCTGCTTAGCGGCCTCAGAGAATCACGGTTCCCCAGTGCTCAGCAAGTCAAAATTACCGCAGCTAATCACCAAAAACCGCAGTTTTTAAACGATCAGGCGCAGAAGCTGCCAAACCGTCTAAGGCCCGTGTTAACCTTACTTAGCATTTTTAACCCATCAAGCTACTCACCGTCCAATCGCCAAAACGCATCGGGGCCCTCATGATTAGATTCCTCAAACTCCCATTTTCTCTTTTCTGGAAACTCCTCACGACATTACAAACACTATTTTTTGGCTTGATTGCACTCCTGGTTGTGATCGCTCTAATCGCTGCGCCATTTTCAGAGCAGGGCCCAACCGTTGCCGATTCTGGGGCAATGGTCCTTAATTTATCAGGTTATGTAGTTGAGCAGCGAACAGCCGTTGACCCATTGGACTTTTTGTCGTCTCGCGACCTGCCCCAAGAGGTGCTTTTAAGCGATGTGCTAGAAGCAGTTACCCAAGCCCGCGACGATGCACGAATCACAACCTTGGTATTAGATTTGGATGATTTCTACGGCGCTTTAATGCCGCACTTGGAGCTTATCGGTGATGAAATCGCAGCCTTTCGGCAGTCTGGAAAGAAGGTTATCGCCGCGAGTAGAAGCTATTCACAATCGGCGCTGTTGCTCGCGGTTGAGGCTGATGAAGTCATCATGGACCCAGAGTATGCCGCACTGCCGGAGGGGTTTTCCGCTTATCGGACCTACTTCAAGGGGTTTTTAGAACGCTTTAATATCACCGTGAATTTATTCAAAGTTGGACAGTATAAATCTGCCGTCGAACCTTACATCCGAGATTCCATGTCTGAAGAAGATAAAGAAGCTCGGCTTGCTTATTTGAAGGCTTGGTGGAGCACCTACACCCAGCGGATTGAGCGCCGACGAGATATGGCGCCAGGTGACCTTGACAACATCATCGATAATGTCGAAGAGGTTCTTGAAACTGCTGACGGTAACCTTGCGCAATTAGCCATCAACACAGGCCTTGTTGATCGGCTGCTAACCGAGCAACAAAGGGATGAATATCTCATTGAAACCATTGGCAAAGACGCCAAGGATGAGAAGCGTTTTCAGGGTATCGGGTACCAAGATTATCTAGCCGTTAATGAGGTAGAAACTGAAAAAACAGAATCTAAGATTGCAGTGATTACCGCAGTCGGCAGCATCATCGATGGCCCGGCCGAAGCAGGCACCATTGGTAGCCTATCTTTGCTTGAACGCATCGAACAGGCCAGAAATGAAGACGATGTCAAAGCCATCGTCCTTAGAATCGATTCCGGTGGTGGCAGCAAATCCGCCTCAGAGGTCATCAGACTGGCTTTGGCTGAAGCCCAAGATGACGGTATTCCCGTGGTCGCCAGCATGGGATCCGTGGCAGCGTCCGGTGGCTACTGGATCGCAGCGTCGGCGGATAAGATTTTTGCGCACCCCAACACGATCACAGGCTCGATTGGGATTTTTGGTCTGATTCCAACCCTTGAAGGCGTACTGGGTGACTATGGCATTCAAGGAGATGGTGTTTCTACTACGCCCCTGGCTGGTGGCGTCAGTATTGACCGGGGCGTTACCCCGCTCTACGGCCGGCTACTCGAGCGCATTATAAAATCTGGATACGACCAATTCTTGAGGGTTGTTGCCGATGGACGCGGTATGACCATCGAAGCGGTCGATGCAGTCGCGCAAGGCCGAGTCTGGACGGGCGCGGCGGCTCAACCTCTGGGGCTTGTCGATACCTTAGGGGGTTTAGACGATGCCGTTGCAGCTGCAGCAGAAATCGCCGGCGTTGATACCTATACAACTTGGCATGTCGAACCTGAACCTTCACGGAGACAGCAAATTATCGATGCCCTCACCACACAGGTGCAGTCCTTCATCACGCCCTCCCCTTCAGCTACGCTGCCTTATCTCAAAGCCATCGAAGGCGCGGTCTCTGAGCTTAACCAATTCAATGACCCTCACCATGTGTATGTGGTCTGCGAGAGTTGCCCAAGCCCAAGGGATTTTTAGCGGCTCCTTACAGCGGCCCCTAGGACATCTTCGGGGCCGCTTGAGCGCCCAAGGCGCGCGTGACAGCCAAGGTCCGCTCGGCCAAGCCTTCGATGGACAATCTCGCCTGACCAGCAAGAGAGACCCCAACAACCCCCTGCCAAGGAGTCAACCAGTGCTCTGGGATGGGTTTTCCTTGCAATGCCCATAGCGCGCCCACGGTAGCGCCGTTGCAATCGGTGTCCAGCCCTTCAGCGACCACATCACCTATTGCCGCGCTGAAATCATCGGGGTTGCGAGACAGCGACCAAACGACTAAACCAAGATTATTCACGGTATGTACAACATTGAGCGCTTGATATTGCGCCCTTATGGTTTCGCCGCCTGCTGCCGAACTTGACAGGGATGTCGCCAACGCAATCACCTCGGCGCAGTCACTGTCTTCGGGAATAAATTCCAGAGCGGTTGTGATGGCGTCGGTAATAGCGCCACCCCCTGCAATCACCGCACCCATCACCGCAATCACCACAGCGCCAAAAATACCCTCGCCTCGGTGAGACAACTGCGCGTCAACGGTTGCCAGTCTTGCTGCTTGGGCTGGCGCATTGGGTGACACCCAACCATAGAGGTCGGCGCGAATCTGGGCCCCAATCCAAGTATTGTAAGGGTTATCCGAGCACTCATTGATGTCAAAGCCTAAGTCGCTGCCCTCGGGAAACCACTCTCGCCCGTTCGCTAGTAGCGTTTTATAAGCCGCACGCTCTGCGGTGTAAGTGCTGGCTAGGGGAAGATGTTTTAGCCAAGCCCGAGCCACGGCCTCGGTTGTCAAATCATGGCCGAAAGTTTCGAGCAACATGAGTGCCAGCACCGAATAGTTAATATCATCATCGGGTGAACTGGTATCAAACTGGTTGCGACAACAATCCCTTAGGATGAGCTCCGGCGCCTTGGCTGGTTCAAAGGGAATATAGTCGCGAAGCGGTAAGGCGTCGACATCCTGTAGATAGGTCGCCAGTGCCGGCTGTCCAGCCTGCATCGAGAACCGCTCCACGGCCTTGCCCAACATGCAACCGGCCACTCTGCCTTGCCACGCGCCTCGAATCCGCATGTCGTAGTCATTGGGTAAAGCCGCTGATGCCATATTGCCCCCTTAAATGATCAACAAATCTATTGGTCTAGGTCGCATAGGCCACCCCACCATCGCAGGTAATCACCTCACCTACCGTGAAAGCGCTCGCCCTGGAGCATAAAAAGATTGCGACCCCAGCTATATCCTGGGGCGTACCCACCCGTTTTCGAGGGTTGGTATTGGCAACACTGCTCCAGTCGATATCGGTGTCGCCGCCACCGCCAACACCCGTGCTCAGCATCCACGTCGGGAATGGACCCGGTGCAATCGCGTTGACGATAATATGCTCCTTCGCCAAATGTAGTGCCAGCCCTCGGGTTAAGTGGTGCAGCGCAGCTTTAGAGGGGCCATAAGAAAACGTATCAAACACTGGGTTCTTGATGCCATCGATGGACCCCACATTCACGACTCTCGCAGGGTCCTCAGGCGTGGCACTGGCTCTTAAGAGCGGCAACAATTTTTGTGTCAAGAAGAACACGCCTTTAACGTTGGTGTCCATGACCTTGTCCCAACCCAGCTCAGGAAACTCATCAAGGGGCGCGCCCCAGGACACACCAGCGTTATTAATGAGAATATCCAACTTGGATTCTTTCAAAGCGATCGCATCAGCAAGGGCTTGGCAGCCCTCTACGTCTGATAAATTCGCAGGTAACGCAATGCACTCACCGCCGTGTTCCGCCTGCAAACGCGCGGCGGTGGCCACACAAACATCGGCTTTCCGAGAACTGATATAAACTTTAGCGCCACTAGCCAGAAAACCCGCGGCGATCATCTCGCCTATACCTCTTGAGCCACCGGTGACTAAAGCGACCTTGCCTCGAATATCGAACAAATGCTCAAACATATCTCTTCCTTTCGTGTCTATTTAATTGCAACTTCTAAAGCTTTTGTTCAAACCTCAAACAAGGTCATTAACCATGACTCTAGCCATGACGACCAGCAACAGCAGAGGCTTGATTTTTTTCGTTGGCTCGACCCATTTGCCGACTGCAAATATCGGCCCTGGCCTCATCAGACAGCCTTGATTGCCCGCTACGATAACACCTAATCAGTCACCCTGATGCGCTTGCACTCCACAAGCACCCCGTGGTTTGATCCTCTTTTTACAACCCATTGGAGTTATAGCATGCCCGATATCGCTAGCGATCTGTATACCCTTGCCATGTCTGCCGAGGCGCAGCCATTGATGGATGCCGTACAAAAACATATCTCGGATAACGTCGAACCAATCACCGAGGAGTTCCAAGCGCTCGAAAAAGAGAAAACCGATCGCTGGTCCTGGCACCCTAAACAACTTGAACTACTCGATGGTGCCAAACAAAAGGCAAAGGATTCCGGTCTGTGGAACTTCTTCCTGCCAGATTCAGAAATTGGTGAGGGTTTAACGAATCTCGATTACGCCTACATTGCTGCAGAATTGGGCAAATATCCGCTGGCTTCAGAAACACTTAACTGTAGCGCGCCGGACACGGGCAATATGGAAGTCCTTGAACGCGTTGGCACCCCCGAACAAAAAGAAACTTGGCTCAAGCCGCTTTTAAATGGCGATATTCGTTCAGCTTATGCGATGACCGAGCCTGGTCTGCCTTCATCGGATGCTAAAAATATCAGTACCCAAGCCGTTTTAGATGGTGATGATTGGGTCATTAACGGCGAAAAATTTTACATCTCTGGCGCCGGTGATCCCCGCTGTAAAATCATGATCGTTATGGTGAAAACCGATCCCGATGCGCCGCCAAGCCGCCAGCAATCGCAGATCTTAGTGCCCACCGACACCCCAGGCGTCGAAATTCTGGAGGGCATGCAAGTTTTCGGTCAGGATCATGCACCCCGCGGCCATATGCACATCCGGTTTAATAACGTTCGTGTACCCAAGACTAATATTCTACTCGGTGAAGGCCGAGGCTTTGAGATTTCTCAGGTTAGATTAGGGCCGGGCCGAATCCATCACTGCATGCGCAGCATCGGTAAAGCCGAGAAGGCGCTCGAGCTCATGGTGAAGCGTTCAGCAACCCGCGTGGCTTTTGGCAAGCCGATTGCCAAACTTGGCAAAAACCTAGAGGTGATTGCGCGCGCGCGGATCGAGATCGATGCCATGAAACTCATGGTGCTTCAAGCTGCCAAGGCGATGGATGTGCTTGGCAACAAAGAAGCCAGAGTTTACGTCAGCGCCGTCAAAGCCATGGTGCCAGAAAAGGTCTGTTTGATCATTGATCAAGCGATCCAAATGCATGGCGCCACCGGAATCTCACAATGGTCGCCCCTGGCCAGCATGTACACCGATATGCGTCATCTACGCTTTGCTGATGGCCCAGACGAAGTGCATCATATGGTGGTTGGCCGCGCCGAGATTCAAAAGTACGACCTCTGGTAGTCGATTCGGTTTGCATAGGCCCGGCGGCTAGTCGCCAGGCCTACCTGCCGTAACACGATCTTACAATGGGTTTTTAGGGTGCCGGACTCTTGTCCGCCTCGAATATCTGCTCTGAAGCGATCACCGGATCAGCGACCGACCGTCTCCAAAGCGCATAGCCCGCTCGGTTCATGTGCAGTCCATCAGCAACGAAGATATCTGGCCTAGGCAGGCCTTCAGCGGTCAACATCGATGTGGCGAGATCGAGATAATGGATCCGCGCATCTGTTTCTGCATAGGCTCTATAGGCTTGATTCACCGCTTGCATCTTTGGCCAAAGCTGCCACCGATCCAGACTTGGCTTGACCGATAACAGATAAATTCTGACGGTGGCGTCCTGATCGTGGATCCTGCGAACAATAGTCCGCAGTGACGCCATTATCACGTCGGTGGTGATCCCCTCGCTGACGTCGTTGTCGCCCTCGTAAATCAGGACTGCCCTTGGACGATACTGCAAGACCGTTTCAGGCAAGAAATACTCAACGTCGTTCATGACGCTGCCACCGAACCCTCGATTGACAACAGTGAGCGGTGTCATATGCTCGGCGAACAGTCCGCCAGTTTGCCAAAGCCGGATACTCGAACTTCCAACCGCCAAAACCGCGCCCGACGCAACCGGCATCGCTTTATCTGTCGCCTGGAAGGCATCGATCGAATTGCGAAGCCGCTCCGGATCCGGCCAAGACGCAGCATGGCTCTGCCCAAGCGCTAACAGCAACATCGTGACACCGATTGTTAGAAAATTCATAGGCAGCTTATCCGCATATGCCAATCCTAGCGCTCGGGCATCTGTTGTTTACCATTTGCTGTTTGTCATTTGCCATTTGCTGTTTGCTGTTTGCTCTTTGCCATTTGCTGTTTGCTCTTTGCCATTTACCGTTTGCTGTTCGCTGTTTGCCGGCACTCGTTGTGACCCTCAGCAGGCCTACCCCATTGTCAGCGGGATTCAT
>Ga0255758_10003775_pt1 | contig 13235 bp, 10 predicted proteins | sample 011ome_24_FD_179958 | JGI IMG/M metagenome (GOLD analysis project Ga0255758, IMG submission 179958) | Coastal salt marsh microbial communities from the Groves Creek Marsh, Skidaway Island, Georgia - 011513CT metaG (version 2) | ecosystem: Environmental > Aquatic > Marine > Intertidal zone >...
TATCTCGTGTTCTCCGCCGATTCCGGTTCGCCGGTGGTGTTCTTAATCTTGCGGATGTCTGCATGTGAGAGAGAAAGAGCGATGATGTGTGAGTAAACGGAAAAGAAGAGCGGAGAAACATCAAAAATTGAATCTCGCGCGATTCTTTTGTATTCAAAAATTCGATCTCTCTCGCGCAAAGAATGAATCGATTCTTTCGAAGAAGAAGAATAGAAAGCAAGAGTATCGTTTAATAATAAAAAAAACGTAAACAAAACAATTACCTGCTATTTGTAGCACCGGTTGAAACGCCGAAGGATCCGGTCGCTCTTCCAGCATTCGCGCGAGAGCGTTTGTCGTTAATGAGGGTGATGCTGCCACCATGATGATTCTTCTTCGCTTCGTCTGTTTCTTTCAACTCTGACGTTTTTTTTTGTTTCTCGAGTGAAAATTTTTTCTTTCTTTCTCGCACATTTTTAAAACCCTAAATAGTCATTCAATGGCGTTTTTGGTTCAGACGGAGGAACACCTCGCACACAAAAACAGCGCACGACGAAAAGATATATAATAAATGTTGAGCGGCGTTTCGGCGCGTTCTTCTTCTTCTTTAAAGTCTCTCCCTTTTAAAACGATTTCGAGAAGGAGTTCTTCGTTTTTAGCGTCGTCGTCGTCGAAGAATTCGTCGTCGTTCTCTTTGTGTTCTTCTTCTTCTTGTTGGAATAACAACTGGGACGAACAAAGAAGGACGACATTTACGTCATCGATATCTAAAGAAGTCGAGAGGATTAGGAGTCGCGCAAAAGCGAGCAACATCAGCAGCAGCTCTGGCACGACGAGTCGCACTGAAGAGAAGACACCCCCACCCGCTCAAACGAAAAAAGATTTATTCCGATTTAACTACGAACACGACATACGCGAAACGGAGACGATGTTACCTTTCAACGCGGATAAATACGGAGGCGTGGTGGTGAACAGCGACGAGTACGATTACAAAACGGACGAGGAATTCACGCTCGCGTTAGACGAGAGCTTAGAATCGTGGAAAGAATCAAACATACGCGGGTGTTGGGTGAAAGTGCCAATCGCAAACGCGAGTTACGTGCCGATTGTCGTCTCGAGAGGGTTTCATTTTCATCACGCGGAGAAGGAGTACGTGATGTTGACGAAGTGGTTGCCGGAGAACGAGGAGAACAAGTTACCGGCGGCGGCAACGCATCACGTCGGGATTGGCGCTTTTGTGACTCGAATAAATCCAACAGATGAGAATAAGCGAGACGTGTTGATGGTGCAAGAATTGAGAGGTCCGGCGGCTGGGAGAGATTTGTGGAAGTTACCCACGGGTCTCTTGGACGTCGGCGAAGACGTTCCGGAAGCGGCGGTGAGAGAAGTGATGGAAGAAACCGGCGTGAAGGCTGAGTTTGTGAGCATATTGAGCGCGAGACACTCGCACGGCACGCACTTTGGGCGAAGCGACATGTTCTTCGTCGTCGCGTTGAGAGCGTTGAGCGACGAGTTGATTCGATGCCCGAAAGAAATCGAGAAAGTCGAGTGGAAAGATTTAGAGTTTTTCGCGAACAATCCGAAAGTCCAAGAAGGCACCGCCATGTGGGCGCTCAACAAAAAGTGCTACGAGTTCGCGCAAGGGAAAATGACCGGAATGCAGAGCGATTTTTACCCAGCCGGAATGAATCGGCCGAAACCGGTCCGAGTGTATTTCGGCGAGGAGAAGAGCGGCGGCAGTAAACTCTGATGATGATATGTCGCTTTATTTATACTTACAAGCGCGCTTTATTTTTTATATCTTTAAAACGTAGATGTCATTCGCCGTGTTGTTATTATAGTAGATACAAAGATATAGTAGCAGAGAGGTGTTCGTACGTTCGTGCGTTTCTTTTTGGTTCCGCGTGCCTTCACTTTTGACTCCTCCGCGTAACCGAGCGAAACGTGTACGTTTAGTACGTTTTGTACCTCTTTTTCTTGTCGGACCAAAACCTCATTAATTTTGTTAAAGTAATGCACGCGTTTATGACAACAACAACAATAACAACAACACCTATTTTACGCCGGCGAGAACACCACGCGTGTTGCTCTTCGTCATCCTCGCGAAGAGTTCATTTCGGCGCTCTCGCGTCGTCGTCGTCGTCTTTAAGTAACAACAACAACAATTACAATTTGGTTAACGGGGAAATCAAAACACAACGAAGCGAATGTTTCTCGTGCAAAGCGCGGATATCCTCGTCCTCGAACATTACTTTGCGATTACTCCCTTCTTCGTCGCGTAGTAAAAGTGCGAGAAGAGACGTTTCAGTCGCCGCCAGATGGCGGTTTTGGCGGAAAACAACCAAAGAAGAAGAAGATTCCCCGTGGTGGCTGATGGATGAAAAAGCGATGAAACGGTTCACGGACGAAGGGAAAGAGGACGTGTTTCGCTTACGCACGACAAACTTACCCGGGATGTCGGAGGATAAGATGACGCCAGAAGGCGCGGCGGCTGGAGCGTTATTGTTAGGTTTAGCCGTGTGGGCGTTTGTGATCATATTGAAGTTGTTGGCGTTAGTTTGGGGGATCTTATACGCCGGGGTGAAGTATTCGGCGATTGCGGCGGTGCTCGTGTTGCTCGGGATCGCGGCGCTGTGATTTTTTAAGATTTGTTTTATCACGTGTAGATGTATAGTAGTGATTTGTAGTAGAGGTATGTAGAAAAAACGTGCACGTATTGTCTCTATCAACCATTACTTTGTAGAATCTTGGAAGGCGCGACGGCGTGGAATGGCGCGAAGGGGATAGGCAAGCCGATGCCGGATGGGTCGTTTTCTGGAACGTACGCGTTTATGCGTCGGTGGCCGTGTGTTTGTTGATGTTGTTGTTTTCGCGGTGTTATTGGTGTTATCGTTATCTGATCTGGGCTCTTTTTCTCTTGCTCTTTTCTTTCCTTCGTCTCTCTCAACTCTTCTCGAAGCGTTTCAACCTCGCGTTCGTTCGCCACGCGACACGCTTTGCTAAAGCCCAACTCCGCAGTCGTGGCTATTGTTTTGCGCGTCATCTCTCGTATGCCTCGGTTTGTCGCGTGCATGGCTCGAGCAACTTTCGTTCGTGCAAACAGCGTATCCGCGTCCGCTTTTTGAAAGCGATGGATCTCGGCGTCCAACGCTTGGAGGATTTCAAAGAGAAGTTTCCTTCGACGTTCGACGCGCGCCAGCCGCGTTTCCGTTTCGGCTGTTTTGGCGACCGCTTCGTTCACTTCCGCAGCAAGCGAAGGAACGAGCCGAGCGCTCGTGGTACTTTCACCTTTCTCGTCGTTGTTCATCAGATTGTCCTTTTTGTTGTTGTTGTTGTTATTGTTGTTGTTGTTCTTCTTCTTTTCGCCGTGGTCGTCATAATACAGGTCGTCCTCTCGAGTTTCGTGAAGCGACGTCAAGAAGGAAGAAAATATGTTTGGCGACAATTTCTTCACGCGTTTCTCTCTGTTTGGATCCTCTAAAAGCCTCGACACTTGACGATAGTTTCGTTTTTCGCTTCTCAAAGCTCTTCGTAACGCAACGAGAGTGTTCTTCAATCTGGGCACCCTTTCGCTCTTCGTCGCTCGAGCCGCTCGTTTCGTTCGTTTCACGTCCGCGACTTTGTTTGAAAGCCGTTGCGTCTCGATTTCACGATCACGAATGAGCGCGTCGATTTCGATGGATTTGTTTTCGGTCGCGTCGCTGAGATTCAAGGCGTTTTCGAGTTCGTCCTCGACGTCGATGAGTTCGTTCGCGGCGCTTTCTTTCAAAAGTACGATTCGGTCCTTGTCTTCGCGTTCCGATGAAGCCAATTTTTTCGAACGTTCGAGCGCGTGTAAGTGTCTTTGCATCGCAGTTTTAGCTAAATTTATTCTTCGAGTGGCGGTTTCAAGTTCGCGGATGGACGCGTTGACTTCGCGCGTTTTCTCGTCCAACGCTGGCTTTTCGCGTTGGCGTATCTTCGCTTTCGCTTCTTCGCATTTTCTTTCCACATCGTTCAATGTTTTCAAAGACTCGTTTTCGCGCGTTTCCGAATCTACAGAGAATGACTTTTCTTTAGTGGTTTCACTCTGTGCTACATGTATCTTGTGTCGGATGTTCTCTCGCGTCTCGTGTAGCGCACTCACAAATTTTTCCATGGCGCTTAAACGCACGAGCGCTTTCGATCGCGCCGCGGCGAGCTCCGAGACCGTCGTATTTTTAACTCTCACTTCACTTTCGATAAACTGCAACGAGTCTCGGACTTTTTCGACGTCTCTCCTGGCATACGAAGCGTTTTTGTTCATTTTCAATTCAATTTTTCTCAGTTGCTCGACCGTTCTCGAGCTCTCTACGATTTCCTCCTCCAACTCGCGAATCTCTTCTCGTTTGTGCGCGTCCACGGATTCGCTCTCCTCGCTTTTTGCCATCCACGTTTTGCTTTGCTCTCTCGCCTCGTCCGTCTTTGTTTTCTGCTCTTCGCGTTCTTTATTCAATCGTTTCAGTACTTCCTCTCTTTCTTTCTTTTCTTCTTCGACCGTTCGTATTTTAGCTATTAAAACGTCTCGAATCGTTTCCGCGAGCGCGTCGGTTTCTCGATAGGTTTGTTTCAGTTTTCGTAACACTTTCAATTTCGATCCATCTTCGCGTTGACACGCGCGCAAAACAGACTTCTCGATATCTTTAGCTTCCTCAAAGAGCAATTGCACGTCGCCCTCGTTCCTTTGCGTGGCCAACCGAAGATTCTTCTTCTCCTCTTCTTTTCGAGACGATTCGAAATCGAACCGGTGTTTCGCCTCGGACAGTCGCGAAGACGCGGCGTCGTACTCCGACTCAATCGCGTTTAGTTTGCGCGTTTGAGACAGCTCCACATCTTTCAAATCTTTCACAGCTGTCGTGAACTGTTTCAGTTCAGCACTATCTAACGTCTCCAATCGCGCCTTTTCTCCTCGCAAAATCTCTGTCGTCTCGTCCAATTTTTTCCTCGCGTGCGCCGGCGCCAGCATCGATTCGGCGCAAACTTTCTTACACTCGGGCAACACCACCGATTCCGTCTCGTTCGTTTCTTCTTCCCGCTGTTCCGCGTTTACTGTTTCTCTCTTTAGCTCGCATCTTAAATCTTTAATCCGTCGCATCGCCGCCTCGGATTCATCTCGAATTTGCGAAATCTCCTCCTCCAAACTCGACTTCACGGGAATCAACGCTTCCAGTCGCTGCTTCTCCGCGTCCTCGAACGCTTTCAATTTGATTCGTTTTTCGCGCTCCAGTTCGCTCACTCTCGACTCCACTTTCTCTTTCATCGCGCGTGCTCTTCTCGCGTGCTTTTTTGCGCTCTCGATCGCCTGTTCGCAACATTTCGTTCTTCTTAGTATTCCGTCCTCGTTTTCCTCCTCCTCTTGGTCTTCTTCTTCCCCTAAAACTTTCATCGCTTCGTTCCTACTCTCCATCGCTTTCGCGCGTTTCTTCAACCGTCTCTTCGTTCTTTTTGACCGTGCGGTTGCTTTTCGCAACGCGCGTAACGCTTCGCGCAGTATCGTCGTCGTCGTGCTCGTCTTGTCCTCCTCCTCCTCGGCATTCTTCTTCTTCCTCTTCGTCTTCTCTTTGTCCTCTCCGAGAGAAAAAGCCATCGCTTCCAGGTGTTCGAAATTTTTTTCCTTTGAAGTCTCGTCGTCTTCATCGTCGCTCTCCAAATCGTCGTCGGAGGAGGAAGAGGAGGATTCGAAGGACTCGTCGTCGTCGTACTCGTCCTCCTCGTCGTAATCGTACTCGTCAAAGCGCGTCGCGAACATTTCTTTTTTTTGCAAAATGTGGTCGTATTTTTTCCCGGAACGAGTCTTTGGTGAAAAATATTATAAAAATAGAAACAAGAAGAGGGGTGGGCTGCGTGGAAATTTATTAAGAGCAAACGAAGGGTACATCTCTCTTTCTTTCTCTCTCTCTCTCTGTGTGTGTGTGTCTGTGTGTGTGTGTGTTTATCTCTTATCAATCTAGTACATCTCTCTTTCTCTCTCTCTCTCTCTCTCTCTGTGTCTGTGTCTGTGTGTGTGTGTGTTTATCTCTTATCAATCTATTTACCTTCTCAGTCGCTTTTGTGCTACTGGATTATACACCCTCGTAGACTTGGAAGCTCTCCTCGTCATAGATTCACATCCTCGACAAACCAAGCGTATTGTTCATCCGTTGGTTCTGGGCACCCTTTTTCTTGCAAGTAGTTTATGCACTCGGTATGCTCGTCGTGACGAGCGAAAGCGATATAGCACCACTGGTCGAGAGGCACTTTCGCCTCTTCGATCAAGTATTTGATGCAATTGAGTTTGCCGTACATTGCAGCGGCTGTCATACAGCCGATCTTTACTCTATCAGACATCTTTCGTTCTTCAACGCAATATTTCACGATGTCTGTGTGACCCTTTCCTGCTGCCTGTATTGCCGCTTTTTTCTCCGTCTCTCGCGAAGGTTTCAATTTGTCGAAAAGAAACCGAAGACAGTCGAGTTGTCCTTCAATAGCAGCATGTTTACACGCCTCTTTTTCATCATACGGGCAATCGTTAGAGAAGCAGTACTTTAACATCTCGAGATTACCTTTAATTGCTGCCGCAGCAATCGTCATTGCATTCCACTCGCAATGTTTCACTTCTCTCGCCCACTTGAGAAACTCGAGTTTGTTCGTTCCAGCAACTTCCGCGCAAAACCAGGCTTGATCCATCACGTATCCACCGTTATCTATGTTTCCCCAGGGCACGTACTCCCACATCCATTCCAACGTCGAAATCGATGTGCATTTCCAAACAGCCCATTTTAATTGCGATACGTCTACCCCGGCGTACTCAAGCACACCCCGACTCTCTCTATTCACCCTCGAAAAGAAAAACCGATCCGTCCCGTTCAATTTCGGAATCACATGCGAGACAAACACATCCTTTTGATGCAACACCAATCCCGTCCACAACTTGGTCGGTCCAAGCTTTATCCTCTCCATTTCTGCAACAGCCTCCTTCACGGCCTCCATCACGGCCGCTTCTTTCTCCTTCTTCTTCTTCCTCTTCTGCGCGCCGGAGAGTTGTTTCTTCTTCTTCTTCTTACCGTCGTCCATATTTCTCTTTTTTTTCTCGCGCGAAAAAAAATGTGCGGTCGCGAGAAAAAAGAAGAAAAGAAGAAAAGAAAGAATTTAATTTTCGACAAAAAACAACTTCTCCTCCGACTCTCCCCTTTGGGTCGTCTCGCTTCTCGACGTTCCTCCAAACGCACACCGCGCAATACTCGAGTTTTGGTCCGCTTGCTTCAAATCGGGTCACTCGTTTAGTAGAGGTCTCTCTTCCTCCTCTCAAAGTACGCATAATAAAATTGGAGAAAGAATGCCAAAGGCAAAACCCAACAACAACAACAAAAAGTCATCACAACAACCTGACCCCATTGGGGATGATCTCGGTGCGTTGGAAGACATCTCCCCGCAAATCGCTTTACAAAAATGGTCCTCCGACGTCGTGAATCGTCTCGGGGTGTCGTCCACCTCGCTATTTCACCCAGACGCGAGCGGCGATTTTGATGTGCAGTTGGAGAAATTAATTACCAAGAACCGAGAGAACAACAACAACAACAACAACAACAACAACAACGATGCTTTGAAAAGGAGCAAGTCGAACACGTCGAGCAGTCAATCGAAATCGCCGGGGTTATCCTCCGGAGATCCGATTAAATCGGGAGATTTAGCGCACCTTGGGTTTCCTTTTGACGGCCAAATTGGGAAGGATGAGCTGAAGGAGAGTTTGCGAGAGGCGTTTCGGGAGATGTCGGACGTGAAGGTGAAACCGATGAACGATGATAACGCGAAGAAGAAGAAGACGAAAACTAAGATGACATCAACAGCGACGACGGCGAGGAAAAGTGGGGGCGAAGTGGCGAGCCTCGACGACGCGTGGGCGAAGATTAACAGCGGGAAGAAGAGAGGGAACGACAACGACGCCAACGGTAGAGGGAAGGATGAAACGACGTTGGAAGACGTGATGATGGACGTGGTGATGGCAAATAACGCGAAGAAGATCGGTAATGGTAATGTAAAAAGAACGGCTACGGCGTCTTTGATTATGGCGCAAAAATCTTTGTTCTCGGCTGGCGCGCAGGACCTCGCGAATACGTTAGGGGTGGCGCACACGCAGAACGCGTCGTCCATGGAGCAAATGGTCAACGAGGCAAACTTGACTTCGTACGATACGGAAATGGCGAAGATGTTGAGTACGTTTGGAAGTGGCAGTGGTAGTGGTGGCAACGCTTTCGATCAGCACGCGAAGAGGACGAGTTATAATCAAGCGCTCGAGAAGGAGATGGACAAGAAAAAAGAGAATAAGAAACCGCTTCCTACTCCATCGAAGAGAAAGCAAAAGGACGACGGAGACGATGATGCCGCCAAAAAACAGAAACGCAACAAAGATTCAGAAGAAGCGAATATGAAGAAACGTAAAGTGTCGAAAACCAACGTTCCGCGCGTGGAAATCGACAACACCCAAATCGTCGAGTTGACCAAAGAGAACAAAAATTTAATCGTCACGCCGGGCGGCATCAAAGACGCTCTTCCCCCGCGGAAAAAAGGCCGTCGTCCGAATAACCCAACCGTCGTAGAAACCGAAGAAGAGACGAAACTACGAGCGGAGGAGCGCGTGTATAAAAACAGACAATCTGCGGCTCGGTCAAGAGCGAGAAAATTAAAAACCATAGGCGAGTTGCAAGAGGAAATTAGTCGATTGACGTGCGAAAACGACGCGATGCGAGACTTGTGTAAAGACAGTGGCGTCACCGAGGCAACGATAACAACAAAACTGAAAGAATCGGAAGCGACGAGACAAAAAGAGAAGAAAGAGCAAGAGGAGCTCGGCGCAAACGTCAAAAAGTAACGAGTAGTTGGTTCGTCTCCTAATAATAATAAATAGAAGAACTTGAATAAATATTGTAGTAAAAAGCATTGCACGTTAATAATATTAATAAAAGAACAGGGACTTAACTGAACACCTTCCCGTTCAAGAAGTCTTTCAAATCGTCCAACTCCTCCGCGCACGCCGAATGCGCCATGCCTCCGTAACTCTTAAACTGAACATCCATCCCTAAAGATTTCAACTTCTCGCTCGAGCTCGTTCCGTAATCAAACCGTAAAACTGCATCCGCCGTGCCGTGCGCCTGAAATACTTTCACCCCGGACTTCTCTTTCGAGTACGAATCCGCCATCGGTAGATACGTGCTCAAACCGACGTACCCGCCGATATCGTGCGCGCTCGTCATCGCGTGCGTCAACGCTATCGCTCCGCCTTGCGAGAACCCGCCGACGACGATGTTCTTCGCCAAAACGCCTTTCTTAATCTCCTCTTCCACTAAAGAATCCACGTATCGACTCGCTTTCTCAATCATCCCTTTATCGTCGATCAAACTTTCCCTCTCTAACGCGTTCATATCGAACCACCCGGGCATGGACATTCCGCCGTTTAACGTAATCGGAATAACCGGTGCGTTGGGGAATATCCAACGGCAATTTTTAATCTCCCCTAACGCGCTTTGGTTCGGTATATCCGACCACCCGCGTCCGGTATCCCCTAACCCGTGTAAAAAAATGATCGATTTATCGCAGTTTCCGGTTGTTGTTTCCACCACGAACGGAGGTGGGGAGTTGTATTCGGTAAACGATTGCGATGACGAAGAACTCGCCATGGAAACGAATCGGTAACAACACCCAAACGCAATCGACGCCGTGGTAGCTAACACGCCAACCTTAGTACTCCCGTTGTTTGTGTGACGTTTAAGACGGCGACGAGTGCTGCTCTCTGATGCTCTGGTCGTTGATGTAGCGGAAGAAGAGAAGAGCGCGCGTGCGGCTCTTTGCATGTTTACCTTTGGAGAAAAAGTCGAAAATCTCCACAACTTTGGAGTAAAACTCACGGACATCGGACGAGACTTATTACGAGCGAGAGCGCCTCTGAGTTTCGGATATTTTGTCGTCCTCTCGGTGGTGCATGTCCCACGAGCGCGCCTCTTCGTCCTCGTCTTCTTTCGCGGGCCTCGTTTCGTCTGAATCGTCGTCTGAATCGTCGTCGTCCGTATCTGAGCAGCGGACGAATTCCATCCACAAAGCGCTCCTTCTCCCTCCGAAACAGACATCGATGGAAACGTCGTCATCACCAAAACCACCACCAAAACCACCAGTGCATATGACTTCTTCGTTTGTGGACACTGTTACTGCGGATGACGACGATATCGAGGAGGATATCGACGAAAGAAAAACGAGTAGAAAACAGAGGTATTTCTCGGTGTTTTTGATGACCACAACCTCGGCGTTCTTATACGCGGACCAAAACTTACTCTCCCCGAACCTATCCCAAGCGGCGGAGGAGTTCAACTTTTCGGACCGCGAAAAAGACGTGAAACTGGCCGGGTGGTTACAACTGGCATTTTTCGTGGTCGGGTCGCCGGCGAGTTTAATCATCGGGTGGATGTGCGATAAGACGGAGAGCCGCGTGCGGTTGCTGTTTCTCACGACGTTGATCGGCGAAGGGCCGTGTTTAGCCACGTATTGGGTGACGAAGTATTGGCAGTTGTTCATGCTGAGAGCGATGACAGGGATCGCGGTGGGAGGGTGTTTACCTCTTTTGTTTTCCTTGTGCGGGGATTTGTTCAGTCACAAGACGAGGGCGAAGGTGGCGTCGTTTTTGACCATCGCGACGGGGGCCGGAATCGCGTTCGGGCAAATCATGTCCGGCGCGGTCGGGCCGAAGTACGGGTGGAAGGTGCCGTTTGTCGTGAGCGCGGCGCCGGCGGTGTTTTTCGCGTTTTTGACGTGGATGTTAGTCGATGAGCCGGTGAGAGGTGGAATGGATGTCAAGGTGAACGGGAATCATTTTGGACATCAAAATCGGGCGGCTTCGAGAGGAGTAGGAGAAGAAAGCGAGGAAGGAGGAGTAGCGATAGGAGGAGAGGAGAAAAAGAAGAAGAAGAAGCAGAAGAAGAGTAGCTGCAAGGATAGTAGTAAAAGTAGTAGTAAAAGAGACGAAAACGAGGACGACATCATATCGCAGCTCTCCGTCTCGGATATTGAAATCTATTCGGGTAAAATGGACGTGCAAAAACTCAAAAGACAACTGCGAGTGAAAACGAACGTGTTGGTGTTCATCCAAGGCGTATTCGGGACAATTCCGTGGGGCGTTTTGAACGCGTACTTTGTGGACTATTTACACGCCAACCGGGGATTAACAGTTGGTCAAGGTACCGCGGCGGTGACTTTATTTGGTTTGGGTGGTGCTATTGGCGTCATCGGCGGTGGCGTTTGGGGGCAACGTTTGTACAACAGAAACAAAAGTTCCGTGGCGGTACTCATGGGATTGAGCACTATGCTCGGTGCTTTACCTTCGTATTATTTCGTCAATTCGACGTATTTCGGTCCATCCGAGTCTCTGTTATACTTTTCATGTTTTGTGACTGGGATTTTGTGTTCCTTGACGCCACCGAACGTGAGAGCGGTGTTGATGAACATCAACCCGCCAGAAACTCGAGGCTCGGTGTTTGCGTGTTACTCCCAAGTGGACGACATCGGAAAAGGTTTAGGCCCAGTATTCATAGCCGGTTTGATTGTCGTTTTCAACGGACGGCAAATCGCGTTTAACGTAGCTTTTAGCATGTGGTTTATTTGCGGATTATTTTTGTTGATGATGAAAGGAACGATTGAGAAGGACGCCGAGACGGCTTCGAGGCAAATGGAAGCGGAAATAGTACGAAGTCCGGCGAGAGAGAGAACTCAGAACGAAGAAGATAATAACGTTTAAGAGATTGAAATAAATAATGCGTATCGTAGTCGTTCGTTCGTCGTAAACAAGAGTAATGATAGTGATAGTGATAGCAATAATAAAACATAACATAAACCTTTCTGTCTCGAACTCGTAATTGTCCCGCGTTTCGCTTGTTCAGCGCTGGCGTTTTCTTTTCTCGACGAGACGAACGAAAGGGTGCTCAAAACGAAGCTTTCAAAAACGACGGCATAAAAAAATTAAACACGACCGCAGCTACGCCTGCGCCCATGGCTACATCCATCGCGCTCACGTTCTTCATGAAACTCACGTTGTGCATCATCTTCACATCCCACATGGACGAGGACAGTCTCGCCGATTGCGTGTTCGTGTTCTTCTTCTCTTCCTCTACCGCGTCTTCTTTCAAAGTGTCCTTCTTCGCCAAATTCACCGGCGGCGGCGTAAACAAGTACGATTCTAACGCGTCTTCTCCTTCTTCTTCTGCTACATCTACTGCTTCGTTGTCATTCGCGAGAACAACAGATTCAACGTTTCCTAAAACTCTCTCCTCTACCTCGCCTGGCGTCCCGCACTCGCTTTCGCTCAACTCGTACGACACGACTATCGGCGACGCGGCGAAACCGGAGTCGACGACATTCATCACTTCTTCATCATCATCATCTTTATCATCGTCGGTGGTTTTTGTCGGCGTTTCCGGTTGCTCTTTCTCTTCTTCTTTATTCTCGTTGAACCCTCCGACCGGAAGGAGGACCGGAAGGATCAGGTGGTCCGCCCACTCGTCCAAGGCGGATTTCGAGGATTTCGACGAGGCAGGCGACACAGAATCACTCGCCGAGGACGGCGGAGGTGCCTTGGACCCGCCTTCTCGTCGTTGTTCAAACGCCTCGTCGTCCTCGAATATCTCCACCGCTTTCAAAGAAACGCCTCCTGTGTTGCTTCTTTTCGCCGAGGAGACATCTGCGGTCCGGAACGGTTTCAAAGTCTTCCCCCGTTTGTTGGACTTTCCCGGGGAAGCATTCGTCACGTCGCCTAAAACAGTTTTAGTATTCTTAGAATTCGTATCATTATTCATAAACTTCTTCTTCGAGGAAGCAGATGAGAGTTTCTTTTTCAGCTTCTTCAACGCGCCCATTCTTCTTTATATCGATGTGTATGAGAGCGCGCGCGCGTAAGAGTAAATATCAGTCTTCTGTTTTAAAATGAAGAAAAGTTCCCCTTTGTATTAAACCCTAATTGTATAGTAAACCCTAAATATTTTTTCTGGTCGAGTTTTCTCTCTAATCCATCCACCACTTTTGTCTTCATTTCGCGCGCTCGACAGACACATAAAGAGAGCGTTTATAGCACACACACACATTCACATCATCATGTTCGGAAACGCTTCCTCTTTAAAAGACGAAGAAGCGAATACGAATTCGAGCGACAAGCAAACAACCACCGCGGCGCAACTCGCGGCGATGCAACAAAGAAAAGATAATCAATACCACGCTCGAATGGC
>Ga0255758_10003795_pt1 | contig 13184 bp, 9 predicted proteins | sample 011ome_24_FD_179958 | JGI IMG/M metagenome (GOLD analysis project Ga0255758, IMG submission 179958) | Coastal salt marsh microbial communities from the Groves Creek Marsh, Skidaway Island, Georgia - 011513CT metaG (version 2) | ecosystem: Environmental > Aquatic > Marine > Intertidal zone > Salt...
GCGATCCAACGCGTAACACGCTCTCCAGAGAGAGAGAGAGAGAGAGAGAGAGGAAGAACAAAAAAGAAAAGCAGAGAGACACATTCAGAGAGAGAGAGCCGTCTTCGCTCGTAGGATTGATCGTCGTCCTCTCTTTCGACTTTGAGAGAGCGAGAGAAGACGTCTCACTCTCTCTCTCTCTTCTCGCACACACGGTCAAAAGAAGAGTTTCGAGTGATTTGGCAATTCACACAACAACAACGCGCGGTAGAAACCACCAGCGATGACGACGACGAAGGAAGACGACGTGATGTGATGATCATCATCTCTCCGCCATCTCTGCGATCAAAAGGGAGAGAAAAACAGAGAACACGTATATACTCGACAAAACGTACCTGACCGATCTCCTCGTCCTCGTCCATCGTCACCATCCCTTCGTCGGACATTTTGTCGTCGTCCTCTTTTGTCTGCGTTTCTCGCCAACCCGCGAAAGAGACAGAGAGAAAGGGATTTGTGGTGACGAAATTGGAATTGAATTCCTTCTTCCCAAAGAGAAAAGGTTCGCGAAAAAAAAGGTTGAAATTTTCAAAGCTGCTTTTTCTTCAAACGGTGTTGTTACAAATTTTTAATTCTTTCTCTCTCTTTATTCTATTTTGTCTCTAAGACGAGCGACTTCTTCTTTGAATTTCCTTATCGACGGAATCATTTCCCGCGCCGTATTCGATGGCTTCCAAGTACCTGCGCAAAAAAAACTTCGAGCGCGGGGAAAGCGCGTTTGTATTCTTCGCCCACGTCATGCCGGGCTCGACGACGGGTTCGAGGAAGTCGTACACGCCTAAAGCGACAAAGTGTCGAAACCAATCCGCGATAGGTTCGACGCCGGCTTGGAGTAAAATAGACGGAACGAACGCGATGTTGTTCTTCGTCATGGATAACAACGTTCTCGACAACGGCTTGAAGCGAATGACGTCTTGCAAAAACGGTTTCAAAACATCGTCGCCGAGATTTTGCATGACGCCGAAATTGATGCGCATCAAATCGTTGATGAAGGTTTTCGAGGACGAAAAAGGAGACGAACTGCTCCCGACTTGAACGGACATGCACCTTTGAAATAACCACGCTGCCGATAAGGCGGGTTGGTACGCGTTGATTGTACCCAGTGCCTTCTTATCGACGATATCAGCCTCCAACGCTTCCGTCAACGCGAGCGATATGCGCGGTAAGTGGCGCAACATGCACGCCAAGCCGCCAAAGCTGAGCGGAGATTGCATTCCCGAAGCGTCGCCGATTTGTAACACGCGGTCGAACTGTGCTTTCAACGGTGAATTCCTATACGTCGGGAAATATCCAAACAATATGCGCTTGAACTCGACATCATCCAGCGAATTCAAGTTTTGGTACTTGGGCATTAAGTTCCAATAGTCGTCTAAAATACGAGCGATGGACGGTCGCTCTGGCTTCGCGTCCAAGTAGGAAAACATGTACGTCGTTCGAACGTTTGACGTGTTGTTTTTATGACTGTTCTTCTTCTTCTTCTTATCTAACTCGGCTGGAAACGCTTCCCAAAAATATTGTCTTTCCTCGGAAATATCAGTACACGTATAAATCAAATCTGCCGAGACGTTCTTCGCCTCGTCGAAACCTTCCGCGCACGTCCCGACAACCACGCACACGCCGTCCGGTTTCTCTCCATTTCTCGCCTGTAACGTAATTGGTGATCCAAACCCCATGGCGTCTACGACTAATCTTGCTTCTATCGTTTCCGAACCAATATCTAACCGCGCGCACTCGTGCTTCTCTTCTTCGTTAATCGTCACGCCGTTCAAAGAAGTCTCTTCAAACACAACCCCTCCGTTCAATTCGAAATTTTCGCGACACTTTTCGATCAACCTCGTCGGCGATACCCCGCAATTCAACACGTTCTCTGTCACGATTTCGTTCTCTTCTTGTCTCCTCTTTCCAGTGCTATCGTAAAACCCGCACTTAATCGGATTAAACTCCCCGCATATCACCTCGTCCAAATCCTCCTCCGTCAACACGTTCAACGCGCACAACACGGACAATTCTTTCCTCGTCACGTTCCACTCTTGCTCGCGACCTTGCAGTTTCCCGCGCTCGATGACGCCAACTTTCAAATTGTTTTCTTTCTGTTGCAACGTCGCGGCGAGAAGAATCCCGAGCGTGCCGCCGCATACGACGACGTCAAATTTTTTTCCTTCTTCTACTTCTTCAACCGTCGTCCGAATCGTTTTCACAAACTCTCTCACACTCCTCGTTTTTCCTTCGCTGCTCTTTATCCGCTTCCAAATACCATCGACTCTTTTCAAACTGTCCACGGTCGTTTGCCCGCCCGCACCGAACGCTTTTTCGTTTCCCGTCGTCCTCCGCGAGGCTATTTGCTCCGCGATGCGTTTCGTCGTTTCCGATAAAATCTCCTCCTCGTCGTCGTCGTTCACGTTCGCATCGTCATTTTTAGATACAAAAATCTTCCTTCTGCTCTTTCTCCCCAACTTTGACAAAGACTGCTTTTTTGACGAAGACGACGAAAAAGAAGAAGAAGAAGAAGAAATCGTCGGAGCACCACTACTCACAGCGTTGTTCAAAGCAGAGCGCAAGAGAAACGTAGTCATTTCTTCTTCTCTTCTAAACTTCGCGCGCAATAAGGAACGAGAGGATGAGATGATTTTGTTCTGATGAATTTTTTGTTTTTTTTCACATTTCTTTCGTTGTCTCTGTGTTGTTGTGTTTTGTGAGAGAACAGATGCGAAAAAACCAGAGACCAAAAGAGAGAAAAAACAGAGAAAAAAAGAGGATCGAAAAAAGACCAAAAAATCTCCTCTCTCGAGGAGAGTCAGCAAAACGAAAGCAAGAAGAGACTTACTTCTTCTCCCTATATTTATACGCACACGTTATTAAGAACAGAGAGTGTACATAACAGAGAAGGGACTCTTTCTCTCTCTCTCTCTTTTTGTACCGCGCTGTTTCTGTATATATCATGAGATATCAATTCTTTCCCTCTCCCCGAGGAGGAGGCGGCGGCGGAGGAGGAAGAGAAGAGGACGACGACGTGAATAATGCATCATCATCATCATCATCGGTTGTTAAAAAACCTTCCAATGCTTCCTCTGATTCGTCTTCTTCCGAAAACACGTCGCCGGGTCGGTCGTCGACGTCCTCGAACACCGCGACGACGACGACGACTTCGGGGATGTTGATGAACGGAGGAGGAGTTCATCAACAACAGCCAGCGCAACAAGGAGTGAGGAGATGGCCGCCGGAAAACGCGCACACCGCGCTGAGACTTTTGTTGGAAACGAGATGGGTGGCGAAATTGTTCCCCGAGGAAGAGGAGGATGAAGACGACAAAGAAGGCTTTAACGATGAAGACGAAGGAAAGAGAACGACGACGAGCGGCATCAGCGGCAGCGAGGGCGATTCAGACGACGACGACGCGAAGAAATTGAAAAAGAAGACGAACAAGGACGAGAAGAAAGAAGACTCGATTCGAAGACTGGAATCGCGATACCGAGGGATTAAAGTCGATTTACTCGACGCGCCGAGAGAGTGCGCGATGCGGACGTGTTTGGTGCACTGCGGCGCGCGAGAGGCGAAGTTGGAAGGCGTCGACGGGAGAGAGGAGGAAGAGATGGGGGACGCAGAGACGATTCACGTTGGAGCGGGAGGAGGAGGAGGAGCGACGATTCAGACGACGACGGAGGTTTTGAATAGCAATAAAGTCAACGAAGTCATCGACGACAGGTTTAAGATTAGGAGTAAAACGGCGAAAGTCGGGGTGGAAATCGTCAAGAAATGTTTGGATATGGACGAGGAGAGTCACGCGCAACACAATCAACTGCAAGCGAATAACGGTCAACCGCCGCCGGCGAGACACTTTGTAATGAGGATGTTGTTACCAACTGGGCAGTGCGGACAGTGCATCGGGAAAGGCGGGGCGAACATTAAGCGGTTGAGAGAAAAGGCGCCGAGGTGCGAGGTGAAAATACACGACGTCGGGCAGATTCCGCCGTGCGCGACCGCGGAAGATAGAGTGTTGGAGATGATTGGAGCGAGAGAGGATATTGAGATTGTCGCCGCGGAGTTGTTCGAGACTTTATCGTATTTCCATTTCGACAAGTCGGTTTTACCGTACTTTGTGTCTTTGGCGGTATGCAATAGATCGCAGCAACAAATATCCGCGGTCGTGGATCAGTACGGGAGGAATGTGGGAGGCGCGAATAGAGTACACACGCCGCCGAACATGGCAGCCGCCGTGAATGTCAGTTTCCCGCATCAACAGTTCCCAGGACAGTCGCAGCTCATGTCTATGGTTGTTCCCTCTCCCATGTTGGTACCGACAACGATCGTTTCACCGCCGTATAATCCCGTGATGGTCAACCACGCTGCCGCGGCGGCGGCGGCGTCGACTGGATCAATCGGGAATGGCGCGTTTCAAGATCCAGTTGCCGCCGCCGCGCAGGCGCAACAAGTCGCCGCCGCACAGATGATGCAACAGCAACAGCACCTTCATCATCAGCAGCAACAACAAATGCATCAGCATCAACAGCAAATGCAGCACCAAATGAACGCGCTCAGCTTTGCGCCTGATTTTCTCGGCGGCTTTGGCATGCCGTCGACCAACATCGAGAGTACGGGAGGAGGCAGTGGCTTCGGTGGCGCCTTTGCGCCTACGGCGCACGAAATGGCGACAAACGCAAACGCGCCAGTCGCGGCGTTCGGTCAAGCGCGAGCGATGAGATACAATCCAGTGGCCATTGGTCCGGCTGGAGTGCCGCTCGTACCAGTCGCAGCGGCTACCCTGTCGGGCGAGGTTCCAGTTTCCGGCGTTCCAGTTTCCGGCGCGATAAATCCAGCTATGGCGTCCATGTTTTCTGGCGGCGGATTTCCCGTCGTCAACCTTTCACATGGATTGGAGGTACCGGATATCGTCCAAACGACCACTCCGGCGGGGGCGACTATGCCAGTTATTCCAACGCAAATGCTCGCGCACAGCAAAGAAGACAAGGAGGATACGACGAACCGGTACGCGCAGTTTTTCACATCAACTAACAATAAACTGAACGTCTGGTCTGACAACGGCGATGTCGCGGCGCCAAACCCAGACCCTCTGAATATCATCAATTTTCTCCCCGGGGACGATTTATACGCGTTCGATGAAGATGCAAACGGGAACGTCAATTATGCGCAAGCGGTTCCAGTCGTCAACGACGAACAGGACGAGTTCACCGAGATGGCGAAAATTTCCATCCCAAAGACATCTCTTGGCATCGTCTTGGGCGAAGGTTCTGCGAATACGAGAGTTGTCGCGAGAATGTCCGATTGCTACATTTCCGTCGCGGTTGATCCGAATCCAAACGCCGAAGAAGCGACGATTTGCATGCTTGGTAAAACAGAAGACGCGGTTGAAAATGCAAAAGACGCTCTCGAAGCGCTCGCCTTGGGCGCAGAAAGCCATCCGCATTATTAAGAAAAGAGATGCGATTAAAAAAGGAGAAGAAGAAGAAGAAGAAGAAAAAGAAGAAGAATATCACTATCATTATTATTATTATCAAACATACAATTGTTTCAAGTCAAAAGAGAAAAGCAGTCAAGTAAAAGTCAACGCAAAGTAGAGAATTGTGTAACATCAAATCAATATTATTTTAAAAACAGTACAAATCTATTAACAACAGCATCATTATCATCATACAAATCTCCTTTACACGCGAGATTTAGAGATGATTTATCTCACGTCCATCAACTCTATGTCAAACAACAATGTCTTATCGATCATCCCTTGATTTTCCAGGACGAAGCCGAGCGCTCTTTCTCCCGAAAAATTATTCGGTTTCGGTTTCATCTTCTTCCAATTCTTATTCTCCGGATACGCCAAACCGGAATTCGGCGGCACGATAATCCTTCGTATCCCTCCGACTTTCATTCCAACGATCGCCTCTCGAAACGCCGGCAACACGTCCAAATCGTCCGCTCGAAATCGGAAAAAATCTTTATCCTCGTTGAACGCGCCGCCTTTCGGGCCGTTTCTCGCTTCAAACGGTCTCCCGTAATACCCCAACGTGTACCCGTCCCAATCAACCACGGCTATTTTCGACTCATCTGTGTACTCTTTCCCTTCTTTCGAACCTGGTCTGACGTCTTTATACTGTAAACCAGACTGGGTTCGCGTAAAATCTGAGTATAAAACTTCCGACTTCCCGTAGTCTTTGTCTTTGATGCCTTCCATGAAGGTTTTGTTCCCGAACGGTTCCGACGACGATTGAGACGACGACGACAAAGAAGAAGAAGGCGGCGTCACCACGATCGTCTCCGCGACTTCCGAGACCGTCTCCTCCAACTCCTGCGCCGCAAAAACAGGCGCAGAAGCAGAAGAAGTAGAGAGCAAAATCAACGTCAAAGCCTCCCTTCTCGTCTGTTTCATCGCCGATGATTCATTCTTCTTCCTCCCGTGAGTATTCTCGCTTTTGCTCTTCCTCGCCGTCGACGCTTTCGCGCAGACGCGGCACGACGCAGCACTCGTCGTCGTGGCAACCGCGCGCATTATTACGTGTTATCGTGTGTTATTCTCGTACTAAAGTAATATAATGAAGATATGAATACATTTCGTATCTCTTTCCGTTCCTCACAACTGTCACATTTCATCTCGCTTTGAATTTGCGAATCAAAAGCATCGATGGAGAACGAAGCGCGGCGGCGTTTTCCTCCTCCGAGAAGCGAAGAAAAAGAAGCGTCGTCGAGAGATCGCGCCAACGGCAGCACCAATAATAACAACTTCTTCGAGCGGTTCCTGAAACTTTCGTCACTCCGGGAAAAACTGGAACTGGTGAAAGAAAAAGCGGAGAGGAAAAGGAAACAGAGAAGAGGATGGACGGAGAAGAAGGAGGAGCGTTTGTGTCCTCTGCCGAACGTGATTCGAGTCGAGAGCAACGCTGGTGCCTCCTCCACTTCCAACGCTTCCTCTTCTTCTCTCCCGGAAATATGGCGAGCGAGGAGGCAAAACTTGGAAAACTGCTTACAAGGAGAGTGTGTCAAGCGAGAGAAGTTGAGAGAAATCGTCGCGGATGGATTCGTACCGGACCAACCTTCCTCGGTGAGGTACGACGTGTGGTCGTATTTGCTTCGAGTTGTACCCGAGGCGCGTCGAGAACGAGAAGAGGAGAGAAGGAAGAAGCGGGAGACGTACGAGGCGTTCGCGGAGGAATTGGCGAGTTGCGTGCGAACGCCGGACGTGAGCGTGGAAATGACGTATAAATACGAGGACATAAAGTCGCCGACAAAGTCGAGAGCGACGAGAGTGGCGGTAGAGTTGAAAGTGAAGCAAGTAAACGAGGAGGATAAGGACATATTGGAGCAAATCGAGAGAGACGTGGAACGATTGCATCCGTCGTTGCATTTTTTCAACGACGAAATCGAGGCTGCTCCGAAACGAAAAGATATGACGGAAGCTTTGTTTGTATTTGCGAAATTGAATCCGGGTTTACGTTACGTCCAAGGCATGCACGAATTGCTCGCTCCGTTGTATTTTGTCTGCTTTAACCACCCGGATAAAAACGGCGTCGCGAAAGACGCCAAATCGGATTCGTTTTGGATGTTCGTCGAGTTGATTTCAGAGTTGAGAGACGCGTATTGTAAAGAGCTCGACAAAACGGACCAAGGAATCAATCATTTACTTTCCGAGCACGACAATTTGTTAAGGAATCGATGCCCAGCAGTCGCCACGAAAATGATCGACGAGTTGAACGTGAAACCTCAATTTTACGCGTTTCGATGGTGCGTGTTGATGTTCGCCGGCGAGTTTGACTTCCCGTCTGTTTTAAGAACGTTCGACTTTCTCGTCGCCTGGCCTAGAGGTAAACGCGACGCTCTCTTGCGTTTGTGTTCCGCCATGGTATGTAACGTACAAAAGGAGTTGTTGGACGAGAATTGCGACTTTGCCGTCGCCATGCGCACGTTACAAAACTATCCCGCGTGCGACGTGAATAAGATTATCAAAATAGCCTGCGCGTTCCCGTATTTAGCTGCTTCTTAAATAGTTAAGAAGAACAATCATCATCGATAGTAAATGTGATGATCCTATTTTTAGTGCTGCGTGTATAGAATACTACGACGAATTTATATTTGCGTTACGCGCTCTCTAAACAATAATATACCACTTGCTACTCAACATTCATCTCTCTCTCTCTCTTAAACTTTACACCGCCGACCTTGCTTCCCTCCTCGTCGCGTCGTGTAAAATATCCACGTCCACGCTTTCCTCCGGTGGTTGCACGTACCTCACCACGCTTCCTCGGACGAAGCAATCTCGCACTGATTTCATGTGTGGATATTTCTCCTCGTCTAAAACCGAAACGGATTCCAATTTAATGTTCAAGTACTGATCGACGGAGACTAACGTCCCTCGGATTTCGAGGTCGTTTTTTAACTCCACCGTGATTTGTTTTCCCACCAACGTTTTAAAGAACGAGTAGAATAACATTCTCAGTCCTCTCTCACTCTTTCTCCGCGTTCAATATTTGTACGGCTCAAGAGAAAAGCGCTCGTGTAGTCGCGTGGTATTCCTCTTCCTTTTCAGACTGAATTTTGAGGAAAAAAATTCTTTCCCTTGAGTTTGAGGAAAGCACACAAAAAAAACGTTTAGGGTTTAAACAAAGCAGCCAATTAAATTCTCACTGCAAAGGGGCAAAAGGGGGAAAGAATTTGCGCGTTTGTCTCACTCCGTGTGCGCGCAGAGGTCACGCACACGCGCGTAAGAAGAAGGTAAGAAGACAACTCCACACATCATGTTGGCACGCGTGCGAGAACTCATCGTTCCCTCGGCGCCGGAGTACGAGAAGAAGTCCTCCTCCTCTTTGATGCTCTCGTCGTCGTCGTCATCGAATGATGAAGTGATAGAACTGTCACTCGTCGTGTCCCCGGACGTGGAGGACGACGCGTGCAAAGTGCCTAAATTGACGAACGATTACGTCTCCGTCGCGCTGGATATGGCGTGCGAGAAAAGCGCTTCGACCGAGAACGACGACGACGACGAGTGCGAGAGAGTTTCGGATTCGTATTATTCGGAGAGGAGTTTGAGAGGGTCGTCGTTTTTAAGCGCGCTGAAACGAAGATTCGTGTGGACGATGGCAAAAATCGACGTGAAAACCGCTCGCGTGCGCCCGATGATACTCGCGAGCGGGAAACGAATTCTCTCTTCGATTGGTCGAGAACTCGCGAGGCAGTTTCCACCGATCGAGACGTACGTGATGGAGAACGTGTTGATGCGGAGAGCGATGGAGGAAGAGGAAATGGCGATTTTGAATCCAGACGCGAGACGCGCGTTCGAGGAGAGTTTGATGTTACAGAGCGGGAAAAGCGACACGGATAGGGAAGAAGAAGGAGAGGAGGAAAGGATGAAGGTAACGGAAGAAGTTGAAGAAGAGAGTATTTTGGAAGCGCCGATGGTGGTGGTGACGAGTAGGAAGAAGGTGCGGAATAAGAGGAGTTGGTTGAGAGGAAGTTCGATGGAGGAGGAGGAAGCGTCTTCTTCGGCTTCTTCTTCGACACCGGTTTTGGCGGGCGACGCGGACATCGAGCCGCCGGCCACGCCGCCTCAAAAGGAAGAAGAGGGTAGTATTATTCAATTGCCACCTCAAAAAGAGCTCGCGGCGATTACGAAAGCGAAGCAAAGGTTGCGAGAGGAAGAAGAAAAAGCCAAACGAAACGCGGTGTTGAATAGTCAAAGTAGCAATAATAGTACACCGCTGAACTTTGCGCCAGGTTGGAAGAAAGACGTGGACTTTGGCGACGGAACGAACGCGGCGGTCATATTAGCCAGTAAAAGCGACGTGAAGAGTCGGAAAATCCGACAACCAATGAAACAACAAAGCAATAGAAAAATGACGGATATGTTCGGCGGTTCGATGATGAAAGGCACCCCTTCGCCGCCCGGAAAATTGAAAAAGAACAACAACAGGAACAACGCGAGCGGGAATAATAGTGGCGCGGGTAACAACAACAAGAAAAAGTTTTCGCCGCCGAAAAGCGCGAAGAAACGCAGGCAGTTCGAGGAGAGACGCTTGGCAAAGTTATTCGAGGAGGAGAAAGAAAACAAGTCTAGATTGGAGTACAGTTACTACTGCTCGGCTGGCGATACCGACATCTACGTCGAAGCCGTCGTAAAACCGATCAAAGGCAAAGCGTTGTAATTTTATTTATACATGAATAAAAAACTACTGTGTACCAACTCTACACTAAAAACTAGTAATCTTTCCTACTCGAGGTGGATAAGCGCCACTCCTCCAAAGGCGAGGCGGAAAGTCTTTGCACTCTTTTCCTTTGCCACACCACCCACGCTAACGCAACCGCCGGAGATAACAAGACAAACGTGTGGTAATGTCCGTCGTCCAAGTGGCATTTCCCACCCGCTGACACGCACATATCTCTTTCTTGTTTCGTGGAACACGCGGTGATCGACGACGACGACGACGACGCGCCGACACATCGTTTCTCCGAAACGAAATCGACGAAAAACAATACAAACGTCTCTGCGATTTTCGATCCAAGGTTAGATAACGTGTTCAAAAGCGTCATGTACGTTCCACCGATGCTCTCGTCGGAAACTTTGGAAAAGAAGGACATGACTCCAACAAACTGCACCGTCGATAACGCGCTCGAGACGCACATCCACGCTAAAACCAACCCGGAAAAGAACACGTTCGAGGACGCTTTTTCGTAATTCACGGGGGCGGTCCCTTGCGCGCCGTCGCTCGCTAGAACTTTAGTCCACGCGACAACCACCACGCTCGCAAACGCACACGCGATTCCTCTGTACACGAACGTATTTAACACAACTCGCAACGGTTTCGCTCCAGCCGTCCATTTCGCTGATATCATCGGCATCATTATGTTCAACGGCGCAATCACCGCGTTCATGCTCGCCAAAAACGTCTTCGGCACGCCCTTTTCTAACAATTTCAATTGCGTTAAACTCTCCGCCGGGGAGAATGCCACGTGTCTCGTCAACAAAATCAACGCCAACGATTGCACGTTTCGTAGCGACATCACTTTTATTCCTTGCCTGTACGTCTCCTTCACTCCGACGATTTCCTCCATCCTTCCCATATCTTCCCGCTTCAAAAACACCGCCAGCGAACTCAGGAAGAACATCGCCGACCAGAACATCACGAACCCTTTCAACTCGCAATACCCTCGAGCATTCAACACTAAAAACCCGGTAAAGCTCGCAAAAAAACCAAACGTCTGGCCCACCGCGTTGCACGTGCTCGCTAAACCGACGTTTTCCCTCTTCAACATCGTTATCGCCCACCCGTCGACGGCGACGTCCTGCGACGCGAGTAAAAAGTAAATGCTAAAAAACGTCATCGCCAACGGTTTCGCGTCCCCGAATTTCGCGCCATTCTCTATCATTCCTTCCAAATTCCCGCTCAACACGAACAACGCTCCGCCGACGAGGAGCTGCAACGGAATCAACCACGTTCTCCTTTGGCCGATTCGTTTCACGTATAACGCGTCGATCATCGGCGCCCACAAAATCTTCAACGAAAACGGCCACGACGCCAAGGAAAACACGCCTTGGTCGCCAAAACTGGCGCCTTTCTCCGTCAAGGAAAACGCCACGGTCGAGGATAAGCCCATCGGGACGCCTTGTAAGGTGTACAGGAGTAAGAGTAAACAGATGTTTAACCTGTCGCCGGTCAAATCCAACTTCTCTCGTTTTGGTTTTGAAGGTGTTTGTTTTCGGCCATTCGTCGTGTTCGCGTCGTACTTCTTTGTCTTTGCCTTCTTCTCCGACGAGAGCAACAGTCGCTGGCTCTGTCGGCGCGCTAAAGGTTGCGCGGAGGAGGACATGATGTGTGCGCGTTGTTTTATGGCGTTTCGTTTTGTGAGACATGTGAAAGACATCAGGTCTAGGGTTTAGGGTTACAAGTACATCTGGAGTTCCTCTTCGAGTCGCGCGCTTCTTTTCTCCGCGTCCGCGGCAGCGAGTCTCGCTTCGTTCGCCAACTGCAACGCTTTGAGTTTCATCTTCTCTTCGTTTACGAGCGCTCGTTTCAACTGCGCGTTTTCGTGGAGAAGTTTTGCGTTGTTGTGTTGGAGGACGAAGGATTGGTCGTCGACGACTTCGGTATTCGTGGAAGTAGCGGTCTTCTGACGAGAGGACGATTTCTTCGTTTGCGTGCCTTTGACGAGCGCCGGGGAGATTGGAATTAACGGTTGTTGTTGTTGTTGTTGTTGTTGTTGTTTTCTTTCGTCGTCGTCGTCGCGGTAATCCTCGTCCAATCCGTTGAACGCGTCGCGCCGGCGAACCAACGTTTCTATTTTAGCGTTCGCGGCTTCCATTTTCCATTTGTACGCGTCTAATTCCGCGTGTACGACCGTTAAATCCGCTCGCGCGTTCGCGTACTTCTCCCTGAGCGTCTCTAAATCCAATTTACTCGCGTTTAACTCTTGTTCCAACTCTCTCTTCTCTCCTTCTAACTCGCGCGCGCGTTTTTTATCTCTTTCCTCGTCGCGTCGCAAACCTTCGTTTTCTCTCTCCATCCGTTTACACTCGGACGTTTGCGCGTCGTACGCTTCCGACAACGCGCTCGCGCGTTCCAAAATATCTCCCCTTTCTCTCTCTGCAACCGTTAATCTCTCCGAAACCATCGCGAATCGTTCCGCGATCCGATCCGCGTCCAGCTTATACTTTCCTGATTCCTCTTTCAACTCTGCATTTGTCTCCGATAAGCGCGCGTTTCGATCTCCCAACGCGCGTAAAATCGCTTCCAGAGATTTAATTCGAGAGGAGGACGCCCCTTCGTCGCGATAAAACGACGACGACGATGGGTCCTCCTCATTCGTCGCCGCGGTGGTAAACACCTCCCTCGCTTTCGTACACGCATCATCAGGAGACCGTTCGTCGTTTCCCCTAAAAGTGTGACTCAAATGATTTTGCATTTTCGTTTCCTCCTTCTTCCGCTTTACCTCTCGCCTCTCTCGCGTAAAAAAGCACCTTCGCCGTCTTCTTCAAAGTCGTCCTCTCGCAATAACACGACTACCACCACTCGTCGTCATCAAAAATCTGTGTTGTAAAACTCTTTCTTCGTCTTCTCTCGCGATGATGATGCAAAGAGAGAGAGAGAGAGAGAGAGAGAGAATGCTCTTTTTGTAACGACTGTGAGTTGCACGTTTTGCTTATTTTATGAAAA
>Ga0255758_10003806_pt1 | contig 13156 bp, 17 predicted proteins | sample 011ome_24_FD_179958 | JGI IMG/M metagenome (GOLD analysis project Ga0255758, IMG submission 179958) | Coastal salt marsh microbial communities from the Groves Creek Marsh, Skidaway Island, Georgia - 011513CT metaG (version 2) | ecosystem: Environmental > Aquatic > Marine > Intertidal zone >...
ATTATTAATCATAAACTCTAGCATTTGATCTAAATGATAAATGCTAAAAATATTTGGAGTTATTCTTAAACTTACAAATAAATTATGATGTTTTCTAAGTTCTAAAAAACGACCAACGTAATCTAACACACTATCAATTTTACTTGGCCATCTAACATAATCGTTAATTGGAGTAACTGCTTCGATACTTAATCCTAAATGAACAGTTTTAAAATTTTGAATAACGTGTTCTATACGTTCATCGTAGACTGTGCAATTTGTTGTAGTTCCCATAACTGTTTCTTTAGCCAATCCGCTGTCTATCATTTGATTACAGATATCATAGAAACTCTTCATATACAATGTTTCACCACCTAAGAAATGAATATATTTTACACTAGGTAGTTCACTAAGTTCGTTAACAAATTTATTAACTAACTGTTCATCATTAGTCCAATTTTTTAATCTTGGAGCATCTTTAAAAAGTATAGGTTCAATTTGGTGTAATTTCTTATGATCTTCTGTAACTCGACTGCTATATCTTGGTGGACACATAATACATGCACCATTACAGGTATTACCCAAATCAATTTGAAAATCACAAGGTACAAGATCAGTTTTTCCTTGATTATTATAACTGTATTCAAAATTTTTCCAATGTGGACTAGCACAAAATGTTTTATCAAACTCAGTTTCAATAATTGCACTTTTTAGTAGTTGTCTCTGTCTTCCTGAGACTTTACCTGTAGTTTGTTCATACTGGCAGTTTTCACATAATTTAGGTGAATGTCCTTGTAACATTTCTGTTCTTAGTGAATCCATTAAATCTGATTGCAAATATTCTGTCAGTGTTGTGTTACTAATATTATGGGTACTACCAGCATCTTGATCGCCCCATCGGCAAGGACGATAGTTTCCTTCAGGACTAATTCTAACGTGAAACCACGGTGATGAACAAAAATTATTGTTAAGCATTTAGAATATTACTACCATTGAACTTACAGTAAATGCCAATGGTATACCTTACTTGTTCACTATCATTTACTGACGCATGTGGGTATGAAAATACATTAGATATCATTGCACCTTGATCATATTTTATTAATCCCACATTGTGAAATTTATAATAATTGCCAGGTGTCCAGCCAACTGGTACGTATAGTGTACATAATCCACTGATACCATCATAGGTATAATCACCATTTGGATACCAAAACTTGTTTGAATTACTATGATCATCCCTGTGTAAATCTACACGATCGCCAGGATCAACTATACCAACAAATCCATGTAACATAATAACATCATTAAAGTTTTCAATTTGTTCTAATAATTTATATAGTGCAGGAAAATCTTTGAAATCAAAAATAAAACTTTTCCTCCATCCGGTCTTAGTTTGATCAGTTGGTCTTATCAACATTGAAAGATCCCAAGTCTTATTATAGTTTGTTGTTTTTTGACTAGGAATATAATCATCAGACTCTAATATGTTCCTATTAGAAGTAAATTCATTGAATAGTTCTTGTTCATTATACTCTAAATGAATTGGAATACTAGGAATAATATTATTATGTAATGGGTTTTGATATTCGTCCTTTGGAATCATTGTAAATCCAAAGTTGTGTTTAAAGTAGGACTTAATTAATTCGGGATACGAATCAGATACTGTAACACTTTCAGGATAATAAATTTCGTATTCGTCATATAAATTACTACCAAGTTTACCATTAGGAATTGTTGTACTACATTCTGCGTACCACCATCCAACTGGGTAGCCAAAAGGAATAGTTAAAGGACCGTCATCGACTGTAACCCATGTACTATTTCTTTTTGGATTATCTAAGTAGGCTAGATATAATGTACTTCTAATAGAATCCTCATTGATTAGTAAATCTAGTATCTTTAAAGTTTCTTTACTATTATGTGATATTTTTAAAAGATTAACTCCAAATACTTCATTGTAATCGATTATTATTTGATCTTCAGTAAGTTGAAAATTAACTAAATTATCATTTACTAGAATATTAATATCTTCAGAGTTAAAATCAGACTCTGATTCATATTTTAATTTGATTTGACTCATCGTTTAGTGACAATCTCGTCTATTAGTCCATAATCTAATGCTTCTTTGGCTGACATGAATTTATCACGTTCCATGTCTGCTGATAGTTCTTCAAACGTTTTACCTTTTGAATTATGTTCTACATAAATTTCTGTTAATGATTTTTTCATTTTAAGAATTTCTTCTGCTTGAATCTGTATATCAGTTGCTTGTCCTTGAGCACCCCCACTAGGTTGATGAATCATGTGTCTAGCATGTGGTAACATCAATCTTTTACCTGTCGCACCTGATGTGGCTAGTAATGATCCCATTGAACATGCCTGTCCCATAACAATCGTTGATACATCTGGTTTGATGAACTGCATGGTATCATATATTGACATACCTGCTGTTACTACACCACCAGGTGAATTGATATAGAATAAAATATCTTTATCTGGATCTTCACTTTCTAAAAATAATAGTTGGGCAACAATTAAACTGGCACTGGCTTCGTTGACATCAGTGTCTAACATAACTATTCTATCTTTAAGTAATCTTGAATATAAATCGTAACTTCGTTCACCTTCACTGGTTCTTTCTAAAACCATTGGTACTAGGTTTGGCATGTTATTTCCTTTCTTTTAATTGTTGACAGTAGACACAGTGTTGCACTCCAGGCATGGCCTGTTGTCGTGCCAAAGGTATCTCTTCCCCACATTCCTGACATTCAGTAGCACTGGGTTTTAATGCTTGTTCGGCTAACTTACGTTGTACGGCCGCAACATGATTCATGTTATTATGGATAGCATGAAGTTGACCCATTTCTGCTTCTTCTTCGTTATTATACACCCAATCGTCTTTTGACATACACATCCTTCTTAATTGATAACAACAATTATACTTTATTTACGTCTGAAAGTCAATTGGAGTAAATAAAATTATGCTAACATATTGTGATTCACCAGTTTGCGAGTTTCACGCTCAAAATCTAGGATTATACGTAACAACTAACATTTCTGCCGTTGGAATTACTCAGGCAATATTTCATGTGCCGTTTCCATGGAAAGGTGGCTATGGAGTTGAACAACAACAGCGTATCGATAAACTCTACAATCAGTGTGATAAAATTATTGTCTTATGCAGTGAATTACACAATGTCACTGTACAGTTCCTAACCACTTTAGACAGACCAAAAATCCATTGGTTTATATCAGGCTACATCAACCCACCAAGACTGCCTGAACATGCTACTGTTAATCAATGGATGGATTGGTTTGATGTTACTGTAAAACACTATCGTCAACATCCAGAGTTTTTAGATGGACTAACTCCATTTAAATCTAAAATAAAACACTTTGACATATTGTTAGGCCAACCAAGACTACATAGAGATATGATCTACTATTGGATTGATGCTAACAAGCGTCATCAAGATGTTGTTATGACCTACATTAGAGATTTTAATCTAGGTCTATACGATCATGATTTTCATAGTCAAAGTCTGCAGAGTAGATCAGCAACAGATTTTATCTTAGAAGAGCCTGGATTAGAATATCCCAATGATGACATGTTCTTTACCATTGATCGTGTAAAATATCATGGGCATGAAATGTGTTTGAGTCAAGTAGTTCCAAAGTCAATTTACAATCGTACAGCATATACTATTGTAGCAGAAACTAACTACATGAATGCTTACTCGTTTATGACTGAAAAAATAGTTAAACCTATTCTAGCACAAAGATTATTTTTAGTATTTGCTGGGCAACACTATCTACATAATCTACGCAGTTTAGGATTTATGACATTTGATGGTATTATAGATGAAAGTTATGACAATGAACCTAACATGGAAGAACGTTATCGTAAAATATATGATCAACTAAACTACTTGTTTAATACTCCACAGCATGAAATATTACGAGCAATTAAACCTATTGTTGAACATAACAAACAAGTTATGCTAGAAACAGATTGGCATGGTAAGTTTAACAGTATGCTGGCCCTAACTGTTCACAAGGATCAGTGATCACTGGTGCTTTTACTTGTTCTGGCTCAACATAGTTAGGATCTCTTAAACTAGGCCATTGGTTTAACCACTCTTGAGGCATTTCGATTGGTGTTGCTCTAACCCGTTGTACTTCTTCTAACTGACAACTGTTAGAATCAAATACTAGTTCTTCTTCAGGTGTTCCCCTGTTAATTTTTTTCATATAGTGTTCACAGCGTAGAACTTCTTCTGTGTACGATCGTTCCTCTACAGTCTCTAATAATATTTGATCACGCTGATTACTACCCTGAGCATTTAGTAAAGATTTACGATATTCTGTTTCTCGTTTATTCGTTTCAACCATTTGTGTATTAGCACACCCAACTAGAAATAATACTATTAAAATTGCTAAACTTCTCATATCAACTCCAATTCTTTAGCACGTTCTGCCACTTGAAAACTAGCAAGATTCTTTGCTTTACTTTCACACATTATATCTGATTTTTCTAAATATGTCAAGGCCCAATCTGTCACTGGAGCATTCCAATAGAAGTCCGAGTGGGCTCTTAGTTTTTGCTTTTTGTAGCCTTGTTCTAACAATATGTTTAGATCTGGCCGACTAAGACTATCATGCTCGGTAAGAATGTCTTCCCTTGATACTGAGTAGTGTATAACTGGACGCTGACCGCGCCAACTATCAATGACTCTGCTAAACCTATCATCTCCAACATCTATATACTCTCCTGTCTTGATAAAATGATGATGTATGTCTAATACCAGGGCACAGGTATCTACTAGTTCTAGACTAGCATCCAATCCCCAACTTATCTCATCGTTCTCTATTGTGATACAATTACGTGCTTCTGTAGACAAACGTTTCATAGCACGTTTGATGCCATCTGGTCCTTGCTTACCTGATATGTGTACATTACACTTGAAGTCTTGAAACGTTTTACCATAACCCATCCAACGGATCATATCAGTATGATATTCGAACTCTTCAATGCTCCTGTTGACAATATTTGGGTTATCACTTGCCAAAACTGTGAATTGGCCAGGATGAAAAGATAAACGCACAGAGCGAGATTTAGCCATAGCACCAATTTTAGCAAACGCTGTTTCACAGTAGTCAATAACATCAGGCTGACGCCAAAAATAACTCCAGTCAGACTGAGTATAGACAGGTAAAATATCGCTTGAAAGTCTAACCATTCTAAGATGCTCATCTAAGTTTCCTACCCTTTCTACCAGTTTAAGTGAACTAGTTGTGTTCTGAACCATGAGGTCCCACAACCGTTGTTCTGCTACTTCTCTGGGTTGATTGTTGAGCCAACGAACCGTGGTTGAACCTGTGTTGTATTGTTTGGCATCATCTTTAGGTTTGATACCATTTATCTGATCCGCACGATCAATCCACTTACAGGCAAAACCTATACGTTTTTGTATACTCATACATGTATTATAGTATCGTTTGGTTAGATTGTCAATCTAATTCTTTGAAAAACTCAGATGTGCTGTTAGACATGTCAACACAGTTAGTAGGTGCTACCCAGGTGTCATAGACGTGATCTATATGAAATAGGTCGTAGTTGATTATTGTTGTTTGTAGTACAGCATGAACTTCACAGGCTGTTTGTGAACTAAAACCTGGAACAAATGTTTGATCCTGGCATTCTTGTGTGTCGCCTACCATTATGCAGATACCAATAAAATAACCCCACATTACCACCAACCTATAGCACGGCCAAAGCCAAATATATTGTTAATAGCAAAATAACTAGTAAGTATCATAGGAGTAGGAATACCTCTACGATAATATGCAACAATAGCCGCACTTGATCCAATAAAGAATCCTGGGTACACTACCTTCATGTCAGGTGCCGCGGCATTTATAGCCAAATATAAACTAGCCGCCACAGTGAATACTAGACTAACATGTTCAAAAAAGAAAGCGATAGGATCTTTGTGGTAACTATCAATCCACATGTGGTATACTTTCATTATTTCATCTCAAGTAACTTGATAATTTCCTGAGCCCAATAGTTATGCCCTTCAGCATTTGGATGAATATCAAAATTTAATTTACTTTTTTGCAAAAATTCATGAGTTTTTTCTGCTAGATCCATTTTAGGTATGACCCAACTTTTATATTCAATTGAATTATATTTTGGATTCGTTTCAAGTAATCTTGCTAAGTGCATACTAAATGTAAAATTGTATACTAAGTTAGTTCTTTCTGGTCTAGGTATGTTTTGTTTATCTGCTAATAACTCTACCCAGGTTAAATTTGGCTGTATAATATTTTTAGAAGTTAACCAGTCAACAGTTTTCTGATTCCAAGAAAATCCATTTCCTACGACCAATTTATATCTATCGTTAATATTTTCTAATAGTGTTGTTAACTTATTGATGTAGATATCTTCAAAATCTGATAATATTAAGTCAAATGTTTCTTCAGTAACTGGATCATATTTAAAATAATCATAATTATGATGTGCTCTGGTAGAACAATCTCTACCATTTTCAGTCATTGTAACTACAAATATTATTTTTTGATAATTTGATGATTTTAACTCAGATGCTACAAAATTAGCAAAATCTAACATCCAAGTATTTGAATAACCACGGCCTCCAATGTTTATCCAATCTGCATTGTAATGGTTAGATAATAATCGACCATACATTTGGTTTGGTCTATCAGTTAATCCACCGTCGCCCCAAGTCCAACTTTCACCTATACAAACAACTAATGTGCTGTTTTCTTTAATATCAACATTCCAGTAAGATTTTTCTACTACGCCGTTAGGTTCAAATTCTTTTAATTTTTTGTCTAAAAGTTCTATCCACTGGGCTGTTGTTTTCATTAGGCTATCTTACCAAACTCTGCCCAACGACTTTCACCTAAACAAACCCAACCTACTGGTTGTCCTATTGCAGGTTCAGAGTTGAATACTACGTGTCCTTTTACACTCTGCATTTTAGGTTGACTAGGTTCACTGCTGATTGGATTGCCACCAATACGTAGATGTTTGATTGTAGTACGACCTTCTACGTCTAACACAATATTGTCGTGATTGTTACTACCTAAGATTAAGTTTTGTCTGCGTGGTGTACCAATGTATCCATGATCTTTTGATTTCTTGCAGACAATCATTTCAACTTCTTCATCCCATACAACAAACGTAGCACTAGGTTCCATGGTGTTAATGCCTAGACGTTTGCCTGCTACCCAAACAGTTTCGCTGAGATAAGTATCACCTAGAGTCTGTAGATCAGTTAGTTGGCCAACACGTTTTAGGTTACTGTCAACAATGTGATAACCTAGTTGATTACCTGATATAACTTCTTTACCACCTTGTGTAATACGATCTAGATCTAATCCTTTTTCTTGAATTTTTTCTTCTACTAGACCACTGTATTTTAAAAACCATGTAGCATCTAAATCTTCTTTAATTTTTTTACTGGTTTTTTCTGTACTGTGTTCTACTAGTTTTTGAAACACTGTTGACTCTGTGGGTATAACGCCATCAATGATCAAGTTACCTTTTACAGTTAGGTCATTGTCAATAACAGCATTGCCTTTAATGGCAATACTAGGAGTATGTAATCCTTGTTCACAGACCAAAGCATGATCCATAACTGTCATCTGTATTTTTGTTGCTAGGTCTTCAATACCAGTTGATCCAAATTTTGAAACAATGCCACCTTCAAGAACATCGCCACTAAATTTAAAATCTTTAAAGTTGATTGCTGTTGCAGGAATACTGGCCTGTGGGAATGTCATGTTCTGTACAGATGATGATAGGTGCTGTCGTACCTGTTCGTTAATTGCTGACTTGATGTCAAATCTAGCAATAGCATCTTGTACATCCGCAAGAATTTGTTTTTGAGTTTCTGCAATAACTCGTTCAGTAATCTCTTTAACTAAAGAATCGTCCGTCATAGATCTTTGAATCCCATACTGTAATTGAATTAGTCTTTCTATTCACTTAGAAAGAAACTGATATCACATGCTCATAATTTTTCTTTATGAGACTTTTATACATTAAGTTTTTGTGAATCAAATAATTTAATCCACCGTTGTCCATTGTAAATTTAGCCAACTGTTTAAAATACATACTGCGTCTGGCAAAATAACCATATACTTCAGCACTAGTGCCATCTAGTTCGTACACTGTTGATTTCCATTGGTCACGCTCTTTATACCCATAATCATTAAACTCTAAAAATAACTTATAGGCCTCATTGTTTCTAACTGCTAATGGATGACTGAATTCTCTATCTTTATAGTCTTGATTTTTGTAATCTCTAAGAGTAGTTACTAAAATCTTTTTAGTAAGACCACTAAGTCTAGTTACTTTTTTCTTTTGATCATCTTCTGAATCAACAAAAGTAAAGTATTCATCACCTGCTAGTACCCAATCAAATTGTTGACTGCCTGCTAGTTCATCTTCATGTACATAAGTGTATTTAATGTTCTGATCGTTCAAGTATGATTTTATTGAATCCGTTATTTCAGTAACATATAGATTGTTTAACTGGCCTGTCATTAACCAAGGTGAAAACCCAAATGCCAACGTAGAGGTAGGTTCACCTCCATGACTTTTAGCCACTGCGGTCAAGATTTCCTTTTTCTTGTTAACAGTGTCATGATGTCTTGGATTAAACTGGAATGCTTTGAGAGCAATATCTGTATAAGTCGCAAATGTGTGCGGCATATTTTCCTATGTCAATTGTTAATAACTTGTATATATTTAGTTTATTCTCTTAATAAATCTAATGTCACACAATGAAAGGAACCGCCCAATGTACGGCTGTGTCGCAGGGTTAAGGGTATTACAGTAAATCCAACTGCTTCTAGGTCTTTGATAATGGCTGTCTGTGCTGAATCAATAATCACTGTGTTGGGGTCAATACTTAAACAGTTCATACCAACCCATTTGCTGGCATAGGGATACTGATAGAAATCTTGTGCCACGCAATCTTGTACCCAATACTTTTCCCATCCGTCAAAAACTTTTGGACAGTTGGCTTGATTGACTCTTGATGCGTTTAACATCACAAAGCCTTCTCGCAGAGGTGTTATAGTTGAGTCAATGTGAACACCTGAATAAAAATTACATGTTTCAATATTAACGCCAGGTACTTGTCTCTTTAACCATTCAATGGCTGGCTTGTTACCACTGGGCGACTCTAACACTAGCCAAGTGTCATTTAATCTACAGACATTGGCGGCATCTAGAGTCATGCCAGCATTTCTTGGCATACGCTTATAATCAGCACCACTGACACCACTGTTAACAATATTGCCATAGGCATATATTTCAACTTCTCTACAAGGATACATCATACTAGGATCTATCACCAGATTGTCACCTATGATTAACCGATCACGTGGGCAGTAGTTGTACAAGCCGTCTGTTGCTTGAAAGTCGATATCATTAGGGCGTAGGACCTCTACCCCAAGATCAATCAGTGCCTTTACCAATATGTCCAGGTCTTCATTAGTTTCGTCTACTACCCACTCGGGAACGGGTCCACTGGGAACTGGCGTTTTGTGCCAAGTTGTCTTTTCTGCTTCTTGATTAAACACAGGATCATTAAGTGGCCAATTAGCATTGTTAGCAGTGCCCACCACCACTGTTTTTAATTTATCCCATTCGTTGGTTGATTTAATTTTCATAGATGTCCTGTAATCTGTAGAGTATATCTTGGTGCAGTGCCTATGTTGGCGGCCATGTGCGGAGTATTATGGTCCCATACAACGTAGTCCCCCCGTTGCCATTCTAATATAGGCTTACCGTCAACTTCTAAGTAATGACCCGACTGCCAGTCTTCTAAGAATACTAAAGCACGTTTGATTTTAGAGGCATCATTGATATTAAAAACTTTTTTATAACCTTTATAAGTGTCTGAATGTGTAGGCAGTATAGTACCAGTGGTCATCTTGTAGTAACTGGTTGAAACATCCTGCCAACCTAGATCTTCAAAATGTCTGATTATTTGATCGTTCCACGTTGGTTGTGGACTACGCATATCACACATGTCGCCTGTAAATTTACCATGTCGATATCCATTGTAGACCCAACGAGTGAGATCTTGTTGATTATTAAACTCTTCGTTTCGATAGTCTAATGTTTTATATTCATCGTCCCAAAAAGGATCAATTCTTTCTAGTGTTACCATAATGTATAACTTTGATGTCTTCTCTTTCAGTTGAAAATCTACGCCATGGATCAACTACCACTGATCCAGGACCTGGTTTAAAATATAATTGCTGTTGAGGTAAGTCGCCTGTATATCCATAGGTAATCTGTCTGTTGTGTGCTAGTAATACAATAGCACTGGTTCCATTAGGAACAGTATCACCTGTTAACGGATCACTGTAATAGTATTCTGCACCGTTTTCTTCTAGATAACTGCCTATCAGCGTACTGTAACTACCATCTAGCATATCCACGTCTGGTTTGTATGCTTTTCCGTGTATTACTATAGGTAAATCGTTAGTTTCTTGCTGATTTAGTAAGAAAAATGCCATGTTTGACGCCTGCATCTCTCTTGCGTGTATAATAGTGTCAAATATGTCGTAGCCTAGATCCAATGATTCAGCAAGGTATCTAAGTGCAATATTATCTCTTGGGTGGCATGGTCCAGCATCACCCATACCTGCTGTCATATACTTAGGACTCATAATACGTGTTGTTGATTCTGCCAGGGCTTTGGTAACTACGTCAACATTAATGTTGCCCTGTTTCATAGCAACGTCTTGTATCATGTTAACCAATCCAACTTTAGCAGAAATAAATGTGTTGTAAAATACTTTAACACACTCTGCTTCGTCCCATGTGCCTATACTTACTCTTGGATTGTTTTCCATCAATGGTGCGTAGAAGTCTGTTAACAGTCGAGCATCACCTGTTTCTGATCCATCTTCTGTACCAATGATTAGCATTTCAGGATTAACCATGTCCCATTCTACTGAGCCCATGGCAATCAAATATGGGTTGTATATAAATCTAGCATTAGTAATATGTTTACGTAGTTCACGTCTAGTTGTTCCTGGTAACACTGTTGAAATTAGAACTACCAATTGATCCTGTGTTACATATTGATTAATGTCTGCTAGTACTTGATTAACAATGGTATAATCAAAATCTTTGTTTGGTAAATGTGATATAGGTTGACTACCATCATATATCTTATCATGTGGTGTTTGTACTGCTACAAAGATAACGTCTTTGTCTCTGACTGCACCTTCTAAGGTTTCAGAAATAGTTATCTTGGTGCTTTTCTTTGGGTAAATATCATAGCCAGTTACGTTATACTCTTGTGCCATTACTTCTGCACAAGGCATACCTAACTTACCGATACCAATGAAACCTACGGATTGAATTTTATTTGACATACCATGCTCCAAATTGATCATATATACGAGTTTTTTTACAATATAGTATTTAACAAAAATGTTGAGACCTATTCTTTATTTGAAGGTGTTCCTAAAGAAAATCCTACTAAAAAAGATCTTTCAATTTATCATGATCCTACATACAGTCATCAAAAAGTCTTATTCTATGATCAAGAACCTCTGTTGCCTGATTCTACCGAACCTTATATTGATCTTTTTAAATATCGAGAAAACTATTCAGTTGAGGAACTTAAAGTATTATCTGCAGAAGAAGGGTTTCTAGTACCAGATGATATACATGAAGCAAATTTAAAAGATCCAAAAAGAATCCATAAACCAAATCGTATACTAGTAACCAGTGAAAAGTCGCAGTACCTCAATGACTTATTAGAACGACATCAACTACATAATTTATATTATTTCTTTCATGGCTTTGCGGCCTTAGATTGGTATAGGGGTTATTATGCACTAAACTATAATAAACCTGTTGTTGAACATAAAAAAGATTTTATAACATTTAATAGATTAATTACACATGATCGCAGTTATAGAATTTATTTTATCTCCCAATTAATTAAACATAATTTAATAGAAAAAGGACTAATTAGTTTTGGAGTAAATGACAATGGTCAAACTTGGAAAGATGAAATCAATAATAAGACAAAATTAAGTATGGATTCTCGTGAAGAAATTTGGCACTATCTTAAAGATTATCCTCTTAACAAATTAGTTATTGATAGTAATGTTGTTCATGGATCAGAAAGTGCAAATATTATTCGATCAGTTAATAACAATAATATAGATGCGTTCTGGCACATAGTAACAGAAACGGTGTTCTACTATGACAAACTACATCTCACTGAAAAAATATTCAAACCTATTGTTTCAAAACAACCTTTTATGTTAATTGGTGCACCTGGTAACTTAAAATATCTTAAATCATATGGTTTTAAAACGTTCGACTCAGTTATAGATGAATCATATGATAGTATCCAAGATAATGATGCTAGAATAGATGCAGTTGTAGCACAAATGAAATGGTATTCAGAATTAGGTGATAATGATAAGTTAGGTGTAATGAAGAAATTAGAACCTATCATTGAATATAACTTTCATCACTTCTATGGTAAATTTAAGGAAATTATTGTAGACGAATTAATAACAAATTGTGAAAATTTGTTTACAGAATTTGATATCAAATATAAAATTGATTATACAGCAATTAAAAAAATCTTACTTAATTAATCGCAGTCAGACCAGGCTTCAATCATACGCTTAACACACTTCTTTGGTTCTGGTGTGTTTTCGCATACTTCTTTTGTTTCTGCTTGTTTAGCCTTGGCTTCTTCTGCTTCTTTTGCTAAAGCAACCAGACTACTTGCGTTGTAGTTTGCCATTGTTATCACCTTTTGGGTTAAAAAAAATATAAAATGTCTTTTGGACACTTTTATTATACAATTAAAAAATTTAACTGTCAATAATATTTATCAACCAAAACATATAAATACTAAAAAGGAGCACAAGACAATGCCAATGTTTAAAATCACTGTACGAAACAGAGAAGGTCGTAAAGAGGTTCACGAGATTGCGGCTCTAGCACAATGTCAGGCAAAAGAACTAGTGTTAAGAAAATACAATTTAAGTAAACTTCAATACACTGATGGTGCTGGTGGTCAAGCAATGAAAAGAGATATTATTATACAAGAAGTTATAGAGATTTAAGAGTATGGATGGTGTATTT
>Ga0255758_10003814_pt1 | contig 13137 bp, 4 predicted proteins | sample 011ome_24_FD_179958 | JGI IMG/M metagenome (GOLD analysis project Ga0255758, IMG submission 179958) | Coastal salt marsh microbial communities from the Groves Creek Marsh, Skidaway Island, Georgia - 011513CT metaG (version 2) | ecosystem: Environmental > Aquatic > Marine > Intertidal zone > Salt...
AGAGATGTAAAAGGGTGCGAAAAGACTTCTTAAAAACAGACGCGCGCTTAGCGCGCGCGTTCACCCGCGTTCGCGCTCGAAAAGAAAGAGACGCAGTGCACGCGGACAACCCTTTTTTGCTTTCGATGACGTAGTCACAGAGAAGGGATTTTATGACGAGTCGTCCTGATTCTCTCAGCGAGATGATACATTGGATAACGGAAGACGTAACGAACGACACCTCCATCGCTTTGTACGCGTTCGAAGAAGAACGAGAACAACAACAACAACAACAACATCAGGAGGCATCGAAAAAGAACAACAACAACAACACGAGCAACCACAAAACGAGCCTCTCGTTTTCTTCGTGTTCGTTCAAACTGGAACAAAAATACACGAGGTTTGAAATGCAATTGGCGGTTTTGTTCACCAGTCAGAACATTCATCAAACGCTGAAAGTTAAGCGGAAAGCACAAAACGAGGAGTCAATCGAAAGAAGAAAAGAAAGATGCGCGATATTCATGGACAGTTCCTCGAAGTATTTCGTCGTGACAATTCTGGCACTTTTTTTACTCGAGATCGAGTTTACGTGCGTGGAGACGAGCGAAGAGGTACGAGCGCTCGTATTCGACGAGCGGTGGAATCCGTGCACTTTCGCCGTCGCGTTCGAGCGGGACAGAACGTTTTTGGAAGAAACGCTGGGACTGCTGACATCAGAGGATGATGCGAAGAAGGTAGGAGGAGGAAAAGAGTTCGTGATACTGACCGAAAAATCGTCGGCGTTGCGCGAGCCGCTCGACGACGCGAGGATGATGTCGTCCTCGAAAGGATGTCACGTTGGAGCGAGAGACGCGTTCGTGAGGAAAGCGATGGAGGATTTGAATTTATTTTCATCTTCCTCCGCAAAAAATAATAATAACAACGCGGCGGCGACGGCGTACGTGTGCTTTACCTCGGGTACGACGGGCCGACCGAAAGGCGTGAAAACAACGAGAGAGAACATCGAAGCGTACGCGAGGGCGAAAGTGAAGAATGAAAAATTAGACGCGTCGAGTATCGTCGCGTTGGTCAGCGCGCACGTGTTTGATCCGTGCATAGGAGATATCGCGAGCGCTATAGTTGGTAAGTCAGCGATAGCGACGTTTTCTTCCAGAGCGGCGTTGATGCGAGGAGGGAACGCGTTGAGAAACGCACTCGTTGCGAGCCGAGCGACGCACGTGTGTTGCACGCCGTCCTTTTGGGAGTTTGGCGGCATGTTGGACGACGACGACGACGACAACGGTTTACTCCTTCCAAAGCACCTCAAATTCGTCTCGCTCGGTGGCGAAAAAATGTCGAAATCGATCAAAGATTCCTTCAGAGAGAGTGGAATTACTTTACTCAACGTCTACGGCGTCACGGAGGCTACGGTGTACCAAACGAGTAAGAAAATTTCAACTTCCTCGTCAGAAGAAGAAGTAATGAGATACAAAGGCGCGACGAACATTGGCACACCTCTAGACGAGTCTTTCGCTTCCCTCGTCATCGTCGATAGAAGAAACGAGGACAACGATGATGAATACGACGACCAGGAAGTTGCCGAGGATAACACCGTCGGCGAGATTGCCATTTACGGCCGAGGCGTTCCTCCTGAAGGCTATCTCGAAAGCAACGCACCTCCTCGCGGAAGAAACGCGTTTCGCGATATTCAATTCAGAGCAGGGATCAAAAGTGCGAATAACGATGACGACGTCAAAAGAAGAAGATGTTACATGACGGGCGATCTCGGATATTTTGATTCGAAAACGAACGAATATTACCTTCTCGGACGAATCGAATCCGATCGCCAGGTAAAAATTCGCGGCCATCGCATCGAATTGGAAGGCGTGGAGAGCCTTCTGCGCGAGCGGTGCGAAAAGTGCGCGCTGATGCCTAACGTGATCGAGCGGTCGATTTTGTGTTTCGTGGACGAAAATATCAGTACGAGTAGTAGTAGCAGCAGTAGCGATAATAACGAGAATGACGCGGCGAAAGAAATAGTCGCGTTTATAAAGCTCATTGGAGAGAATGACGACAATGCCGATGAAGAAGAAAACAGGCGCGCGAGGCGGATGGACGTACTTTTGGCGATTGATTTAAACTGTTGCGCGCCGTGGTTGTCTCTCTCGGGGAACAACGCCGCGATGGTACCGAGAAAATTCGTCTTTCTCGAGAAAGACGAAGACGCGTCGATTCCACTGTCCGCGACGGGTAAACGCGATTTTCGCGCGTTTTACGAGCGACATCGAAGTAAAGAACGAGTCGCAGTCAAACTCGCTTGTTCACCCTATTCTGAACGAGACGAAACGGCGAAGAAAAAAGACGAGCTGGAAACGCTCGTTGCGAAATGTTGGGCGGATGCGCTGTCGTGCGGCGTGAACTTTGAGAACATAAAAAAGAACGATTCTTTCGTGCGCCTCGGCGGTAACTCCATGTCCGCGCTCATCGCGTGTCGTAAAGTGCGAGAGGCGATGAGAAAGAGGAGGAGTTTCCTCGGCGAGAACGACGAGAACGACGACGAAAATGGTTACGAAAATGAGGAGGAAAAAGAACCAGGGGTGAAGAAATCCGAAGCCGGAGCGCTCTTGGCGCCGGAGAATATCGACAACAACGACGAGGAGCAAGAAAATAGTACCGTCCGACGTTTATGCGGCGCATTCCTGGGCGTCGATGGCGAAGGTCCGCTCGCGCCGTGCGAACTTTTAAGGCGTCCAGCACTCGCGAGCTATTGCGCGTTCCTCAGGGCGAATTTCGTTGGTCTGAATTCAAAATTGGCATCGAAATCATCCGCTAAAGAAAAGAGGGAAGAAGAAGAAGAAGACAAAAGAGAAGAAGAAAAAGACAAAGAGATACATCCAGACGTGCTCGCTGCAAAAGCTGCCGTGTATCGGGCGTGCGCGAGAGGCACGGACGTGTCGCTCGTTTGCGCGCTCGTCGCGCCATTCGTAAACGACGCAGAGCTTCTTCGCGAGATTCTCGGAAACGCCGCGGCGCTTTCGACGACAAACGAGAAGAGAGGCAAAGACGGTGATGAAAACCTTACCGCGTTACACGTCCTCACGTCTCGAGCAAACATAAACGAAGACTATTTGTCGGAAGAAAAAGTTCTTCCGCTCGTCGAACTTCTCGTTTGCGAGTATAAAGCAGACGCGCTCGCGCAAACGCGAAGCGGGAAAACGACGCCGATTCACATCGCCGCCGCGAGAGGATGTCCGAAGATTTTGAAGATTTTATACCAATCTCTCGATAGTTTTGTCGCCGAGGACGATGCCGGCACAAACGAAAAGAAGAAGAAAAAGCGGCTGTTTTTCATGAAAGACGCGGACGAGCAAACGTGCTTACATTTAGCCTCGAGATCGGGGAATCGCGAGGCGGTGAGAGCAGTCTTGGACATTTTGTTTGATGGTGACGATGACCAATTCTCGAGATTTTCCGCAAGTGTGGTACACGCCACGGACGCCTGGAACCGCACGGGGCAAGATTGGGCGTTTCTTTTGGGGTTTCACGACGCGCTCGAGGTGTTTTCGACGTTTTCGCTCTCAGCGTCATCATCATCGTCTCGCGAACTCGGCGAAAACGAGAGGGACGTTCTTCTTCCTCTTCTTCCCGTGGAACGAGACTTGATTTCGCTTCCCTCCAAATCCTCCTCCTCCTCCGAGCCGTCGTCGTCGAATACTCGAAAGATGGATGTTTCCAGCGAATATTTGGAGACGCTTTTCACGCACTTGAAGAAGAAGAATGACAAAAACACGATTGAAAACCGACTTCGCGCGGCGTCTGGTTTGCGAGACTCTTTGTGCGCGAACGCGAGGAACCGCCAGTTGGCGTTCGAGAGAAACGTGGCGACAGTTTTAATCGAGACGTTGGTTTCGTTAGTCTCCGAAGAGCCAACAAACAAAAGGATGGAAGAAGAAACGCTTCTTCTTCACGTGATTTTTTGCATTCGAAACGCGGCTGGATACGGCCCGGCTCGGAAACAATTCCTCACAGAGCTCGACGCGCTTCCCGCCTTAGCCTCCGTCGTGAACGGAAGACGAAAAGAAAAACACCCGCGCGAAGAAGGAGAAGGAAGAGAAAGCGAAGAAGACAACATATCGTGGCAAGCGTTATCGGCGATGATTGTTCTTTGTCGAGCGAAGGAGACGAAAGAGGGATTACTCGCGTCGATGGAAATGTTGAAGGAGCTCGGGTATGAAGACGTGTGTGGTCCTATTTTCGAGCGAACGAATATGAAAATTTTGAAAACTGCGGCGTTATCGGCGGCGGCGGCGAAAAGAGAGACGAGATAAAAATAGACGCGCGAGAGCATACGCGGCGCCGCTATACATTTGTTGCAGAGGAGTTACATCATCTTTAGTATTTAGTAGTATACGTAGGAAAATCAATATATATAAACAGTTTCGTAGATCTTCTACACTATCTGTGTTTTAACTGTGTAGGCAGTAAGAACATAATAATAATATAACTTAATGAAGGACATTCTCGCGTCGATTACTGTAATCGTCCTTGTAACTTGGCAAAGCACGCTTGCGGGTCCGCGGCGCACTCCTCCGCCTCCTTCGCCAACTTTTCCGCCTCCGCCTTCAACGTGTCCGCCTCATCTTGCACCTTCGCGGCCGTCTCCTTGGCCGCAGAGGATACGTCATCCTTCGCTTGTTCCGCCGCTTCTTCGGCGTTTTGCTCCGCCTCTTCCGCTTTCTCTTGCGCTTCTTCCGCATCGCCCTTCACCTTGGCGACGAGCTTGTTCCAGCACTCCGGAATGTCTTTGAAGCACTCTTGGATGTCGTCGGTAATGCTGCCACCCAACAACGCCGCTTGTGGAGGCGCTTCCGGTTTGCAGGTCTCCCAGGACGGGTCCGCGGTGCACTTCGTAAACTTCGCTTGCACTTGAGCCGCCATTTCTTTGGATTTGGCAACCATGTCGTCCGTGACGCCAGTGGTGGTATCTTTCGCTTGCTCAGCCATCAAGGCAACCTTGGCAGAGGCCGCCGCGGCGTCCGCCTTGGCGGCATCGACTAACGAGGCCAAGCAGTCTTGCGCCTCAGACTGCGGGTCGCAGGAGGATTTCACCTTTTCCGCCGCCGCTTGGGCTTCGGATTTGGCGGCATCGAACGCGGCTTGTTCCGCTTCGCAACCTAACGAAGACGACGGGATGGTGATTCCATCGCCGAGCTCTTCGAAGCACGATTTCATGGCGGACACAGACGCGGTGCACTCTTTCAATTTGTTTCCGTTCTTCTCCGCGTCGGCTTTCGCGTCTTCGACCGCTTTCGTGGTGCACTCCGGAACGTCGCTGGTGCACTCGGAAAAGTTCTCAGAGAGCTCCGTGGCGCCTTCCTCGACTTCTTTTTGCATCAACGCGGCTTTCGCTTTGGCCAATTCGAAATCGGCTTCCATCTTCGTCTTCATCTTCTCGCCGCACGCGGCAAAGTCACCGGCGCAGGCTTGCAACTCTGCGCCGGCGGCTTCGGCGTCGGCTTTGAACTTGGCGACGGTCGATTCCAACTCTTCTCTACGCTTCGCAACCATATCTTCTGCACCCAAGGAGAAGGTATCCTCGACGTCGTTGCCCATCTGTTCGAAGCAGGACGGCAAGTCCATGGCGCAGGATTGCATCTTGTCGCCGGCAGCTTTGGCGTCAGCCTGCGCTTTCTCGACTGACGCAGTCACGCACTCCTTGATGGCGTCGGCGTCGCCGATGCAGTGTTGAAAGTGCACGCTGTTCGCCGTCGCGTCTTCTTGCATTTGTTTCGTCATCAATTCCGCTTTCACTTGCAACGCTTCCGCGTCCGATTGCATCTTGGCTTGCATTTTAGCACCGCACGCGACGACATCGCCGACGCAGGATTTAAATTCAGCTCCGGCGGCATCAGCTTTCGCTTGCGCGTCCGCGAAGGCAGATTCCAGTTGCTCTCCGGCGTCTGCGGTACCTAAAGAGAAAGTATCGGTAACATCGCTGCCCATTTCGGAGAAGCACGATTGCATCGAGTCGATCGAGGAAGTGCAAGATTGCAACTTCGCCCACGAAGCGTCAGATTTCGCTTTCGCGGCTTCCAAGTCAGCCGAGATGCACTCCTTGACGGCGTCGACGTCGCCGACGCACTCTTGAAAGTGTTCGGAAGACGCCGTGGTACCTTCTTGGACTTGCTTCGCCATCAAAGCCGCTTTCGCTTGCAACATTTTGGCGTCCGCGGTCATCTTCGCCTTCATCTTCTCGCCGCACGTTTCAAAGTCATCGGCGCAGGCTTGCAACTCCGCACCGGTGGCTTCGGCGTCGGCTTTGAACTTAGCAACGTCCGCTTCCAATTCCGCGGAGGTTTTGGCCATCAAATCGCTGTCCTCCGGTTTGTCGTCGCAGCCGAGCAAACCCAACGTGTCCTTCGCGTCAGACGTGGCTTTCTCGATGCACGCTTGACCGTCAGCGACGCACGCTTCGACGTCGCCCTTCGCCGCTTCGGCATCCGCTTGCGCTTGCTCAACCTTCGCGTTCGCGCAGGCGGCAATCGCGTCGGAAGAACCGGTGCACTCGGAAAACTCAGCCATACCAGCGGTGACGCCGTTGGTCACCGCGGCTTTCATCATTTCCGCCTTGGCTTTCGCCATCGCGGCGTCCGCTTCCAACTTGGCTTTGGCCTTGGCCTCGGTGTCCGTGGCGCACGTAGCAACGTCAGACGCGCACGCTTGCCAGTCCGCACCGGCCGCTTCGGTTTTCGCCTTGGCGTCTTCAAACGCGGCTTGGATGTCCATAAAGACGTCGTTGGTGCCGAGTTGCGACTTGGCGCCCGGCGCCGGCAACGCGGAGACGCACGCCGCCGGATCGGTTTCCGTCAAGCAAGTGAAGCAATCCGACGCGGAAGTTGCGCACTTTTTCAAATCAGAAGTCGTCTTTTCAATGTCCGATTGTGCTTTCGCTTGTGCTTGCTGGAAGCAGTCTTGGACGTCCGACGCGCACACTTGAATGTCCGTGCCGGTTTGCTTGGCGGCGGCTTCAACGTCTTGCGCGGCTTGCGCGGCGTCGTCTTGCGCTTTCTTCGCGCACGCGGCGACGTCGCCGACGCACTCTTGCGCCGGTTCGACCGCATCTTTCGCCGCTTGCGCGGCTTTGGCTTCCCACAATTGCGCCTTGACCTTGGCCAACGCCACGTCCGCTTGCATCTTGTCGACTGCTTTTCCCCAGCACGTTTCCACGTCTTCCGTGCACGCTTGCGCGTCCGTCGCCGCTTGTTCGGCTTCTGCTTGCGCTTTCGCCACGGCGGTTTGCAAATCTTCAATCGTGTGCTTGACGCCGTCTTGAATGGACTTCGAGGCGTCCGTTGCGGCGTCGGTAACCGTCGCCCCGGCGCCTTCAACCGCATCCGTGACGTCCCCGACGACATCCTCCGTCGATCCGAGTTCGCCGACGTGCGTCGCCGCTTTCAACTTATCCATCGCTTCCGTCATTGCCGTCACGCCTTGTACCATCGCGTTCGCGTCTCGGCCCAAATCCGTCATCGTATCCGCGAATTCGTCCAAGGATTCCGTGATCTCCGCTCCCGCTTCTTCCACGCAATCGGATTTTTCCTTGCAGTTTTCCGCTTCCGAGCGAATCTTTGCCGCTTCTTTATATTCGTTTATTCCACGCATTTATTACACATAATAAACAACAACAACGTAATAAAAACAACAACAACAACAGAGAACGTTTAAACGTGTGATGATGATAATCATGAGATTAAGAGAGAGAGAGAGAAGCATTAAGCGGTGAGTTTCGCGAAGCGCAAAGCAAGGTCACAAAAACCCTAAATAAAGAAAAGGGTGTTACATCGACCCCCAAAAGTGGAGGAAACGATGACGAGAAAACGACGACGTTTTGATACGCGAAGAGGACAAAAATCGATTCGCCAACCGCGTAAAGCGCACCGCACGAGCGCAAAGAACACCCCTCGATCCTTTGTTCGTGCGTTTTCTCTATTCACGCGCTTTAAAAAGAAAAGAAAAGATTGGAGATTTTGATCCACCAAAGCGCGGCTCCTTTAAAGAGAAGAATAGACTAAAACGAAAAGAACTTTCTACGAACGCACCAGCTTTGGCATCGTCCAACGCGTCCCCGAGTCTTAACGCAGAACTACCAGAGATCCTGTTGTTCGAACCAGAGGCGATGGCAAACGCGCAGCCGGAGGCGAGCAACGTCGCGCCGACGAGTCTCTTGAAATTGGAACCTTTTGTTCCATTCGATGATTTCGAGAGCAAAGGTGCGTCTTCTTTTCCATGCATAGAACTGGTGTTGTTTACGGTACCGTAGACCTTCATCTTGTTACGAGTGTAAGAGTGAGTGTAGTACGGAGAACTTTGTAAACAATGCGTGAGAGTTATAAAAGATGCGTTCTTTAACGTCTTCGAGTCTCGATTGTTGATGCGTTCTTTTGAGGACTAAACGGAAGCCCGCGGGGTCTCTTCGCTGTGAGGGGGGTTGGTGTTGTTTAGGGTTTTATTAGAAAGCTCTCTTCTTTCGAGAGCGAAGAGATGGATGCGACGCGACGGATGATGCTCTCTCTCTCTCTCTCTCTCTAGATAACAATAATATATAACAGAGTAATTTTTAAACTTGCGCGCGGGATTGTAACAAGACGAGTTTTAAGCGAGTTTCGCCATCGTTCTCGACGACGACGCACCCCTCGACGTCTTGCGCTTTCCCGCCGCAGAGGGTCTCCACGTCGACGGCTAAAGCGCAGAGTTTTTGCAACAAGTCGTCTCGAAACGTCGCGTTCCAGATCAAATCGCACGCGCTGTATTCTGCCGGTTTGGATGAAGTTTCGGAGGTTGGAATGGAGTCGTATAAACCGGCGCCGGCGAAATCTTCTAAATCTTCGCCGTTGGAATCCGAGCGAGCGATGTAGGCCCCGTTCGGAGGCGAATAATACGCCACCGGTTTCGACGGTTGCGACGTGATTTCCAAAACTTGTTTCGTTTTTTTGCACACTCGGAAACCTAACGCGCGTCCGGGGTCGTTTCCAACCAACGCTTCGCCTAAACCGACGCAGATTTCGCCGCACATGATATCCGCGCCGCCGTCTTCCTCGCTCGACGTGGGGTCTTTCGAGTGCAAGACAAACGCGTACTCGGCGTCGCACAATTCCATGTTCAAAACCGCCACGGATAATTCAGTTTCTTTAATACCAACCGCTAAGCGAGAATTGAACGCGCGCTCGGTCCATTTGGACGCCCAGACGCCGCAAATGGATGCCCACAGGTCGTCCACGGAGACTTTATTCGTAGACGATTTTGACGTTTGTTCAATCGCCGCTTCCAACTCTTTCGCGAAATCGTCCGGTAACTCTAATCCCTCGCTCACAACTCTTCTCGCCATCGCTAACGCTTTCCTTCGCAATTCCACGTCGTTCGATTTCGCCGTCGTGGATGCAATTTTCAAGCACGCGTCTAAATTCGCTTTCGTTTCTGGATCTTTCTTCAGCGCCTTCTCAAACGCGCCAAACGGCAAAGCGAAAGAAGCCGGGACGATGACGTTCGCTTTTTCAGCCACTTTCGCCGAGGCGGCTAACGATTGCGATTTCCCACCAACAACGCCCACGGCGTAGGCGTCCGGGAAAACGACCAATTTCCTCGTCGCTTTCGTTTTCGGCACGGAGACGGATTTCTTCTCGCCGCCAGAGGACGTCGCAGTACTACTCGTCGACAACAAAGTCTTCGCTTCGCTTTCTTCAACGTTCGTAAACTCAACCGAGTTACCGTCTAAACTTTTCGCAACTGCCACGTACTTAAAATCCTGAGCAATTAACGCGTTCCAAATGTCGTCGTTTTGTACGGACGCTAAGAACGCGCCGGTATTTCTCGCGCGAATCGCGACGTGCGATAACACGTCCACCGGCGTCTTCGTGATGACGCACGAGACGCCTTTCGGAATATCCTCTAAACCGCCGAGCTTTTCGGAAAAGAAAACGACGGGTAACCCGTCGTCTTTGGTCGTAAAATCTTCGCCTTGCGCGTCTTCCAAGTTTTGGAGGATGACTTTACCCGCGCACTTCGCCAACGCGTCCGGCGACTCGCCGTTGCTCGAAACCAACCACGGCGACTTGTTTTTACACGCGTTTCGAGCGTCGTTGAACGCGGCGTTCGATAATCCGGCGGCAACGAATAACGCGTGACCTCGAACCATCTCTTCTCCAAAGTTCATCAAATACGCGTCGGAAACCGACCCTTTGGCGACCGAGGCGATGGCTTTGGCGGTTTTGTTCGAAACCGCGCACAAAGCGTCCATGTCTTTCGCAATCGCACACGTGACGTTATCCAACGCGGCTTTCATCGTCAACGCCCAAGATTCGGACCATCTCGGGCCACACTCTTCACCTTGCGCGCGTCGTAAATAGTCCAACGATTTTTGCATGTTTTCGGATTCGCCAGTCAACGCGACGTTTTCAATCGCGAGCTCTAACAAAGACAACTTGGAATCTTGGTCCAAGGACGTGAAATCGATTTGTTCGACTTTCGTTCGAAAGAACTTCTCCAACGCCGCGTCGAGCATGACTACGTCGCGGTCCGGTTCTCCGTCGTGTTTCCAGCAGCTCAGCATGCACTTTCTGACCTCGACGATTTTCCCCGGGATCCAATACGCGTCTCTGTTACCGAGAATGTCCCAGACGCCGTTTCGCGCTTCGTCGGAAATTTTACCTTGCGCGAACCCCATGGCCGTATCGACGTCCGCACCCCCGTGCGTCGTTTTCAAAATCCATAAATAGTGTTTAAACGAGTCAATCATGTGCGGTAAGTGACAGGCTGGTCCGGAAATGCCTTCGGTTCTCCAACCGGCTTTCATGCCGGCTAAATCTTCTCTCGTCAATTTCGCGTTCTCCCACAAGTGCGTCCAGAAATCGTCCCAGTTCCCGGTGTGTAAAAAGTGTAAATACGCTTCGCAAATCTTGATATCGTCCGGCGTCGTGTTTGAGTGTAACTTTTGGTGCCACTGGGCGATGAATCGATCTTCGATGCCCGGTCGGTGGCCTTCTTTAATGCCGTGTTCTCTCATGATGTTCAAAATGCCCAAACGAATATCGTCGCCGTTGCCGCCACCTCTGGCGACGAACTGCATGGCCATTCTCGCGTATTGTCGAGAAGTGCCGTCCGGGTGTTTCGCCGCGACCGATGCCAAGCGACTGGCGATGACTTTTTGCAAGTGCGCCATATCTTTCCCTTGGTAGTTGTGCCCTTCGTACCACGGCAATTGCTTGGTGGAGGATAACCTCAACCACGCCAAAACGATGCCTAAACCTTTATCGTTGCACTCTTTCGCGTCCTCTAACACGTCGTTTAAAAGGCATATGCGACTGAACAAGTTTCGGTTATCGGAGCCTTCAAAGTCGCAGACTTTCTTCAACACCGAAGCGCTCGGGTCGTCGCCAAAGATGTCGTTGGAAGCGTCGTCGTCCGATCCTCCGGACGGCGGCGCTCTCACGACGAGCTTCGGGTCTTGCGTCAACGCTTTCATGTCCCCTTCTTCCGCGTGCAACCACTCCTCGCCTCTCGTCAAAATCCCCACAATTTCCGTCACTTCTTTCACGTCTTCTTTCTTCGCGGTAAACTCGAGCTTCCCGTTTCCATCGAACGGCGTTCGACTGGCGATCCCGTCCCCAAACTCGCTCGTATTCGCCGGTTTTATCGCATCCGGCGCCATGATCCACGCGTTCGGATCCTCCGACGTCGTCGTCTTCGTCGCCCAGTGTAAGACCATATTTTCAACACCTTCACCATCGTTACCTTCATCCGCGTCGTCCTTCTTCGCCAGCGAAAATGTCACCGAAACGTACACGTCTCCGCTTCCATTCTCTTTAATGAACTCTTTGGATTCGATTTCCATCCGGTGACTTCCACTCGGGTTGAAAACCGACCGACGTTCGAACAGCAGCACTTCCTCTTCTTCTTCGCCGGAAGAACTCCCCGCACCTCGTCCATGTTTTCCTACATTTTTCTTCGTTCTCGTTTTCACTCGCACCTCGGATAAATTTTCAATCACATTCGCACTCGTTGTTGTTGCGCCGCGAGTACTACTCGCGCTGGCTTTTCTTCTCGTCGTCGTCGTCGTTTTCGTCGTCGTCGCTCTTTTTCTCCCAGCAGTCAAAGACGACGACGGTTTCGAAGATGATTTCTTCTCCGACGAGGATGATGATGATGTCTTCGCGCCTTCATCATCACCAGCGGCGGATGCTTTGGGACTCGAGATGGAAACTTTTCGATGATGATTAGTCGTTTTGTTCGCGGTAAAACAGACGCCTCCAAATCCAGTTTTCCTCGGTAAAATCGAAGAAATAAACAGAGACGACATTGATCTTTCGCGGGTAAAGGTGTCGTCGTTCTTTTGTGCGGCAGTACTCACAGCAGCAAAGCGAAAGCGCGTCACTCTGTGACGGAGATGGACTAATCTTTGTGGACTCATTTGGTGAACTTTTGCAAATAGGGTTTAACACCCTAAGTTTGATTCGTGTGTTTGTTCGGTATCTCAACGATGAATGTACGACGTGTATGTGTGTATTTTAGAACTACAAATGAGCTAATGTTGAGTGCGCATGTGGTACTTTAAAGTATTAGCGTGACGATACCTCTTCTCGCACACATCGCATTCGTACGGTTTCTCGTTCGTGTGAATACGCATGTGGCTTTTCAAACTACCAGATTGACTAAAACGCTTCTCGCACACATCGCATTCATACGGTTTCTCTTTCGTGTGAATACGCATGTGAACTTTCAAATTACCAGCTAGAGTAAAACGCTTCTCGCACACATCGCATTCGTACGGTTTCTCTTTCGTATGTGTACGCATGTGTCTGGTCAAATCGGATGGTTTTGCAAAAACCTTCTCGCAAACATCGCACTCGTACGTTCTCTTTCTCTTCACTCCTTTAGCAATAAAAGCAGTTTCCTCTTCTCGCATCTGATGATTTTGCTCCATCACGACATTGTCGTCACGCGGCACGCTCAGAATCCTTCGCAATCGCTCTACGTCTTCGTCTGCTTCTTCTTCTTCTTCTTCTTCTTCTTTTTGTATCTGATGATGATTTCCCTCGAAATCATCATCCTCGTCAGGAATCTTCGAACACAACACCAAAGGTTCTTCTCTCGCCACCTTCAAAACCGTCCTCGCGTTCACCGCTC
>Ga0255758_10003830_pt1 | contig 13113 bp, 12 predicted proteins | sample 011ome_24_FD_179958 | JGI IMG/M metagenome (GOLD analysis project Ga0255758, IMG submission 179958) | Coastal salt marsh microbial communities from the Groves Creek Marsh, Skidaway Island, Georgia - 011513CT metaG (version 2) | ecosystem: Environmental > Aquatic > Marine > Intertidal zone >...
TGAGCACAAAATGGCGGTCATGACCTCCGCGCACTCCACACTGTTGCGCGACAGCACGGCAATACGATCACCCTTCCCAATACCTGATGCAATGAGCCCGTTTGCTATACGGAATACGTGGTCAATACTGGTCTGGTTAACTCGCTCAACACCATCGATCACATAGGCGAGACGAGCAGGATGGTGTATCCGCCGACGATCGAGTCGGTCACATAGGGATAGGGTCACGCGGAGATACCTCACACACAGCTTGGCTAATAGTTTCTTTACTGACACGACCATACCAAAGGTTTGGCTTTCTGACAGGCTGTAAAAACCTTCAATCAGAATGAACGGACCTGGCATTGGGGGCGTAAAACACCCAATACCGCGGGTTTTGGGGAGCACGCCATGGAACAACAGGAAAACAGGGAAAACGATACCGATCAGTCTAAATTCATTGATCGATTCGACGACGTTGTCTTAGGGCTTTTTGCCTTCGCAGAGCGAGGTCTTCTGCTCCTCATCGGCGCGCTCGCCATTGTTGCCGTTGGGTTCGAATTGAATGATCTGCTGGTCAACCGAGACATTAATCTCGCAGACCTGCTACTTCTCTTTATCTACCTCGAAGTCCTGGGCATGGCCTATGCCTACTACTCGACCCACAGCGTGCCCGTCACGTTGCCTGTCCTCATTGCCATTACCGGCATCACGCGACTGATTCTGTTGAGCAAAGACTCGGAACCCAATGAGCTGATGTACGAGGCCGGCGCGGTTTTGCTGTTGGCAATTGCGTATGGTGCCCTGACGTGGGCGTCAAATTTCTTCAAGCGCAAATAAAGCGTATTTCCCGACTTCTCGTTGGGTTTGATACTCGTCTATCATGGCGTATGCGCCTACTTAGCCACCTTACCGTTGCCTACTCGAGACTCGCGGCTCTGGTTGTCGCATCATGTCCACTTGCGGCGATAGCAGCACCGGTTACCTATAGCGAAGTACTGGAACTGCCATTCTCCAGCACTATGCGCGAGCACTCCTACGGGCACACGCCTTTGAATACGGTAGTAAATATCCATGAGCGTGGCACCTCGCGTGGGGTCGCAGTTCTTGTCCACGGCGGCTGTTGGTCCAACGCCTACGACCGTCATCACACACTGCCCATGGCCGAGGCACTGTCAGAGGCGGGATATGACGTCTGGATACCAGAATATCGCCGAGTGGGTGACGCCGGCGGGGGCTGGCCGGGTAGCCTCGAGGACATCGTCGCTGTCGCCACGTTTGTCACCGGTAAAACAGGGCGTCGCCCCATTCTCATCGGTCACTCTGCCGGCGGGCATCTGGCCTTGCGGGCGGCACAAACGGGGCTGGAAGTTGAGGGGGTTGTGGGCTTGGCACCCATTACCGACCTTGTCGCCTATGGAGCGCAATCAGGCAGTTGTCAGTCGATGGTTGCGCCTTTCATGGGCGACGAGGCGTACTCACCTAATGAAAACTATCAAGACGCATCGGTGACCCTCAGCGATATCAGCGTGCCGATCTCCATTGTCATTGGGGCGGAAGACCCCATTGTCGGACAAGATCAAGTTGCATCGTTCAGCACAGAGCAACTCACCCTTGTCGAGGGTGCGGGACATTTCGATGTCATACACCCTGAGACTGAGGCCTTCACCGCTGTCCTACGCGCCTTGGAAGCACTTCAAAAGGCAGGTTCAGTGACGCCATGAGTACGATCGATTTTGACTACCTGCGGTCGCTCTTCCATCTACCGGACAACACGGTCTATTTGGACGGCAACTCGCTTGGCGCACTGCCCTACACAGCGAAAACCCGCCTCAGTGAAGTGATTGCCCAGGAGTGGGCTGATGAGCTGGTAAGCGGCTGGAACACTAAGCAATGGATCGATCTACCCCTGAGCGTCGGTGAACAGATTGCACCGATTATTGGTGCCAACCCGGGCACCGTTATCTGCTGTGACAGTTTATCCATCAACTTGTTTAAGGCTCTGGTTGCCTGTCTTGAGATAAATGCCGGACGGAATCTCATTGTACTCGAGAAGGGACAGTTCCCCACCGACAGTTATATTGCCGATGGCCTGTCGCGCCTCCTCGGGGCAGACCGTTGCCAAACGCAATCAGTAGACATCTCAGCGTTAACACCTGATGCCTTATCCCATTCAGCTGTGCTCTTGCTATCACACGTCGACTATAAATCGGGAAGTCTCAGGGATATGGGCACCATCACTAAAATGGCGCAGTCCGCAGGGTGCTTGGTCATTTGGGATTTAGCGCACAGCGCGGGCGTCATTGATATGGATCTTGAGGCGAGCCAGGTCGATTTTGCTGTTGGTTGCACCTACAAGTTCCTCAACGGTGGTCCGGGAGCACCGGGGTTCCTGTATGCAGCGGAGCGCCATCAAGAGGCGCAGAATCCCTTGCCCGGCTGGATGGGCCATGCTCGCCTGTTCGATTTTGAGGCCGAGTACGAGGCCGCTCGGGGCATTAAGCGATTCCTGACGGGCACCCAAAGCGTCCTCGCGCTCAGTGCTGTCAGAGCTTCTCTCTCGCTATTTGATGGACTCGCGATGCGGGACGTTAGAACGCAAAGCCTCGCACTAACAAGACACTTCATGACGCTTTGGCAGCAGAGCACGGCGCTTCAGACCCACTCCGTACTCGTGACCCCCACCGATGACGCACAACGAGGCTCCCAGGTGAGTCTTGCACTCGACAGCGCGTTTCCGGTGAGCCAGGCACTCATAGCCGACGGTGTCATTGTCGACTTTAGAGAACCCAATATCGTGCGGTTCGGGTTTTCACCGCTCTACAACACCTTCAGTGATGCCGAACGGGCGATTAAGGCACTTGAGACAGTGCTCGTCAGCGAGCGCTACCGTCTACCTGAGTTTCAGATTCGTTCGACGGTCACATGACTACGGGTGAGCCATTACTAACTCTCCTGAGATCAAAAGTTCGGGACATCCCGGACTTCCCCACTCCCGGAGTATTGTTTAAAGACATCACCCCGCTTCTCTCAGATCATCACGCATTCGATGCCGCACTCACGCTTCTTGCTGAGGCTGTTGAAGGCATTGACTTCGACGTCATCGCTGCGCCTGAGGCATGTGGATTCATCCTTGCGGCACCGCTTGCGAGACAGTGCGGAGTGGGTCTCGCCTTGATTCGTAAGCCGGGTAAATTGCCCGCAGCGACCATCAGCCATACCTACTCACTGGAGTACGGGAATGACACACTCGAGATGCATACCGACAGCTTTGAAAGGATGCATTCACCCAAAGTACTGATTGTCGATGACGTGCTCGCCACGGGCGGAACGGCCGCCGCGTCAGCTGCACTCGTCATAGACGCCGGAGGGATACCCGTTGGCCTCGCCGTTCTCATTGAATTAGCGGCTCTGAACGGGCGAGACGCCCTATCTGATTTGGCCATCAGATCAGTCCTTGCCTACTAGCAGATAGCTCAAAACCACCTACCCCAAAGTCGTTACTTTAGAAGCCAAAAAACAGTATTCGCCGTACAAGCTTTGAGATAGCGTTGCCCCGCTAATTGAGGAGCGAAAAATGCACGGATTCGCTTTAAACGACATCTTCAAAATTGGCATCGGTCCCTCATCGAGTCACACGATGGGCCCCATGCACGCCGCGCAGCATTTCATGTCCAGCGTCGCACATCATCTGGAGGCCGGACGGCTGCGCGTATCCGTGACGTTACACGGATCGCTTGCTGCGACAGGCGATGGGCATGGCACTCCAGGAGCAGTGACAGCAGGCCTAGTCGGCCACCACTACGAGACCGTCACGCTGCCAGATATTGAATCGATATGGCATACCGCTACCTCCTGCGGCGTTTTGCGTACCCTTTCCGGTCACACCATCGAGTTCAACCCGACTCATGACCTATTGCGTGATGTGGAACCCCTGGCGGCACACCCGAACGGTATGACCTTCAGGGCGTGCCTTAACGATTCACAGATCAGCGAAAGACGCTATTTTTCAGTCGGTGGTGGCATGGTCGAAGACGACCTCGGGCAGACTCTGGCCACGTCTCAATTACCCGACGGTGATGCTCCATTTCCTTATCGGAGTATGGAAGAACTGGTGAGGTGGTGTGACCGAGAGAAACTCACCATTGCACAGGTTCAGGCACGTAACGAGCATTTCTGCATTAAGCGTGAGGAATACGACCCGTCCTCGGCCAAGTTATGGGACGTCATGTCCGACTGCATCGACCGTGGATTAGCTGCCGAGGGTCACCTCCCCGGCGGACTGAATGTAAAGCGCAGAGCCAGTACCTTGTGGAATCGTCTATTGAACAATTCCCATGGCGATAAAGCACCGGCGAATGCGGCTCAACGGGCCATGGTTTATGCCATGGCGGTCAACGAGGAGAATGCTGCGGGTGGTCGCCTTGTCACCGCACCGACCAATGGCGCGGCGGGCATTGTCCCGGCGGTCCTTCGCGCACACCTCGACGAGCACAAGCTCAATGACGCCGGCGTCAATCGTCATGTCAGCACCTTTTTACGAACAGCAACGGCCATCGGCGGGTTGTTCAAGATGAATGCGTCCATATCCGGCGCCGAGGTGGGCTGTCAGGGTGAGGTAGGTGCCGCAGCATCAATGGCCGCTGCAGGCCTGACCGCGGCGATGGGCGGCAGTCTACGACAGATCGAAAATGCAGCAGAAATCGCTGTCGAACATTGTCTGGGACTAACCTGTGATCCCATTGGTGGCCTGGTACAGGTACCGTGTATCGAGCGGAACGGTATGGGGGCTGTGAAAGCCATCGCGGCCTCTGACCTCGCTCTCGCCGGTGACGGTCAGTTCATGATCTCACTCGATCAGGTCATTGATACGGTGAGAGAGACCGGCAGAGACATGGACAGTCGCTACAAGGAGACTGCCCGCGGTGGTCTGGCGATCCACGGACTCAAGATTCCGGTTACCGCTGTCGAGTGCTAATCCCCAACTGCTTCGGGGTTTATTGAAAGCTGTCTAACCAGGACTTCATCCTGAGAAAGTCCTCTGGTGGCGCCGATGTTATCGACAGAGGCTCCTGAGTGACCGGATGTCGAAACGCCAGTTCGGTCGCGTGCAGCCAGAGTCTTTTAATATCAAGGTGTTCCTCGATAAATCGATTATGTGTGCCTTTGCCGTAACGCACATCACCCAACATCGGGTGGGTAATATGCTTCATGTGCCGCCGTAGTTGTCGGTGACGGCCCGTAAGCGGTTTCAGTTGGACCTGCGAGTATCGGGCCTCCGGGTAGCGATCTACCGGTTCAGGAACCGTCCACGAGGCCAGCGTTTGCAGCCGCGTGATCGCGTCTCTCGAGGTGCCCCCCTTAATTTTGCGACCTTTGCTATCCACTTCATCCCTCAAAGGATGATTGATGGTCAAGGTTTGTGGGGAATGGCCGCGCACAAACGCCTGATAGGTCTTCTCAGCCTCACCTCGCTCAAACAGTTGCGACAGCGCCCTCGCAATCTCTGAGCTCAAGGCAAATATCACTAATCCTGAGGTGGGTTTATCCAGTCGGTGGACAGGAAATACGGCCTGGCCTAGCTGGTCCCGAAGCGTCTGCAGGAGAAACGTCTTTTCCATCGCATCAATACCACTGCGATGAACCAACATACCGGGAGGCTTCTCGACAATAACGAGTGCGTCATCTCTAAAACAGAGGGAGAGTGGAAAGTTAAGATCAGTCACGGCATGGGGTCGTTAGGAAGTCAGCGGGCTACGGGGCTTGGATCCGTCTTGGCGTCTAGAAAGTGTATCTCTGTACTACCTCAAGGTGTTGGTTTTTTGATGTATTCCGACGGGGCATCCCTTTACTATGAGCGCCATGCATGGCGGTACCGAGCCTTCGATTCGCAAGGCTCACAATAATATCTAATAAGGACAGACCAATGAGCGACCAACACCAGCTGTACATCAACGGCGAGTGGATCGAAACCGACGCCTCCGTAGCCAACATAAGCCCGTCCGACACCACCGACGTCATTGGTCACTACGCTCAGGCATCCACGGCACAGGTTGAGGCAGCGATCACTGCCGCCAATGCAGCCGTTCTGGAGTGGGGAAAATCTACTCTGGAAACCCGCTATAGCCTGCTGATGGATATTGGAAATGAACTGATCGCGCGCAGTGGTGAGCTGGGTGAGTTACTCGCTCGAGAGGAAGGTAAGACCCGCGCTGAAGGGGTGGGAGAGGTCTATCGTTCGGGCCAGTTCTTTCACTATTTCGCGGGAGAGGTTCATCGGCAGATCGATGATCGCGCTGAGTCCGTGCGACCCGGCATCGAGATCGACACCCGTCGAGAGCCCGTGGGGGTCGTGGCCATCATCAGCCCGTGGAATTTTCCCATGGCGACGGCGGTTTGGAAGATTGCTCCTGCCCTGGCCTTTGGTAACGCTGTTATTTTTAAACCGGCGAATCTGGTACCTGCCAGCGCTTGGGCGCTCACTGAGATTATATCGCGTCAGACAGCCCTGCCTGCCGGCACTTTCAACCTCGTGATGGGGTCGGGCGGTTCGGTGGGTGACGCCATTATCAACAGCCCTGATATTCATGCCGTTTCCTTTACTGGCTCGCTTCCGGTAGGTCGTGCTGTCGCCAAAGCCACGGCGGCAAACCTCGTTAAGTGTCAGCTTGAGATGGGCTCAAAAAATGCACTCATCGTCGCGGCTGACGCCGACCTCGATGTGGCTGTGAATGCAGCTTTTGTGGGTGCTTACAGCGGGACAGGTCAGAAATGCACGGCCTCTTCTCGGCTGATTGTCGACGCCAGTGTCCACGACGAATTCGTATCAAGACTCACAACGAAGCTCCAATCAACCACTGTGGGTCATGCGCTGGGTGACGGGGTTGATATCGGTCCTGTCGCGTCCGAAGTGCAGCTCAACGAGAATCTTGCTTGGATTGAGAAAGGCAAGAGTGAAGGCGCCTCTCTCCTGTTTGGCGGGAACCGCATCGATGCGCCAACCGACGGGTATTACATGGAACCCACACTGTTCATTAACACCCGTAACGAGATGAGTATTAATCGTGAGGAGCTCTTCGCACCCATCGCCTGTGTTATCAAAGCGGATAACTATGAGGACGCGCTCTCAATACTCAATGACACCGAATTCGGTCTCACAGCGGGCATTATCACGCAGAGCCTAAAAACGGCCTCGGACTTCAAGCAGCGGGCGGTAGCGGGCTGTGTGATGGTGAATCTTCCCACCGCGGGCACGGACTACCACGTGCCGTTTGGGGGTCGAAAAAACTCAAGCTTTGGGCCCCGTGAACAAGGGCAATATGCGCGCGAGTTCTACACCACTGTGAAAACGAGTTACGTTCAAGCCTAGACTCGGAGTTGAGCCGTGAATAAAGAATGGACAGTCATCGATGGGTTGCAGTATTCGGCATGGTCCCGAGAAATCTTCGAACAAATGCGCGAGGGGGGACTCACCTGCGTCCACGTCACCATTGCCTATCATGAGAATACGCGTGAAACGTTAACTCGCATTGGGGAATGGAATCAGCGCTTTGAGTCCATGCCTGATCTCATTCGTCCCATTTATAATCCGAGCGATATCGCCCTCGCAAAAAAGGAGGGTCGCATCGGCATCATTTTTGGCGCCCAAAATTGCTCCCCCATTGAAGATGAAATTCGTTTGGTGGAGGTTATGCGTCGGCTGGGCCTAATGATCATGCAACTGACCTATAACAACCAGAGCTTGCTTGCCTGTGGCTGTTACGAGGACGAAGACAGCGGATTGACTCGCTTTGGTAAGCAAGTCATCAAAGAAATGAATCGTGTCGGCATGGTCATTGATATGTCGCATAGCGCGGAGCGATCTACGCTCGAGGCCATTGATTATTCAGAACAGCCCGTCATTGTCTCGCACGCCAACCCCAGTCATTTCCATCCAGCGCTGCGCAACAAGTCCAATAAAGTCATCGATGCAGTGGCGGCCAACGAGGGAATTCTCGGGTTCTCTCTGTATCCATTCCACTTAAAAAACGGCCCAAAATGCTCGCTTGATGACTTTTGTGACATGGTCGTTTGGACGGCAGAGCGCATGGGTATCGACCGTATCGGCCTTGGCTCCGATCTCTGTCAGAACCAGCCTCAAAGTGTACTCGAGTGGATGCGTAATGGCCGCTGGTCTAAAACCATGGATTTTGGCGAGGGGTCATCCGCCAATGCGGGCTGGCCTGACAGCCTAAGTTGGTTTGCCGATAATCGCGACTTCCCTCGGATCGCAAGCGCGCTCTCTGCACGGGGTTTTTCTGATGACGAGCTAGGTAAAATCATGGGGGGGAACTGGGTATCTCTCCTCAGCCGCGTTGCCACCACTGAGGCGGCTGCCTCATCGCACGACGCACCACAGTGATTAACGATCCAGCAACGAGCCTTGCGCCTGTTTTGCGTCCGGCAGCAACCGTCATGGACCTGCTCCGCCTCGGATCGTTATCGAGCAGTCGCTTGAGTTTCTCCCGATCACTGATCCGTAAGATGGGCCGGCAACGTTGGCAGATTTTCCAAACGCGTTTTGATCTCGACGAGCACGGATATGGCGAGGTGATCTATCGAATCCAGACCCCCTATGCCCGCTATCACGTGGTTATTTTTTCTCGGGAACTGGACGATGCACATCGGTCAGACCGGGTAATTGCCGATGCCTGGGACCTGACCTTTGGACTGGTCGAGGGCGATGTTGAAGACACGCTCATGGCATCGCTTTCGGAGAATGTGCCGCTTCAAGAGGCCGGACGGCAGCACGCGAAGCTTCTCGTTATTTCACGCGCCAATCGCAGTGTCCGAAACTTCTCGGCATTTGTGGACCAATTAAGCCAAGGCAAACAGCCTGAGGTCGCACTGCTCCACAGTGCGGGTTACCTGTATCGAACCACCGCTGTCTACGGCAATGGGAAATTTGGTATCGCCGACTTTTCCAAGCTCAAAGAAAACCCCGACTTTCGAACCCCCTTCTCAGCGCAAATGTTGGCGGTTTATGTACTTCGACAATTTTCCATCGACCAGGTAGAGCACATTGCCGCACATCGACGTGGCGCGCCTATCTCGCTGTCCACGGCATTGAAACGGTACGTTGGAATCGGCAATTCCACCGGCTTGGGCATGGCGCCCTTTTTGATCAATCACCCGCTGCTAATCAACCAATGGGTCCACATGCGTGAAACTGCGCTCGCACTGGCAAAGCAGCAAATACCTGACGAAGCGAGCCAACAGCGACTGCTTGAACTGATGGCCCGTGCATCTGCCAGTTTGGCCGAGTGTACGATTGAGGACTCAGAACAAAACTCACGCAACGAGCAAGTGGTTCTCGAGCTCGATTCGGTTCAGGCCTGGTTGTCTCAGGTTCCCGCCGAGGAAGACCTGTGGATTCAGCTAACTGACTGGGCGGACGCCGCTCTCTCGCTAGAGACTCAGGAGCTCATCAACACGCTCCTGATCGAGCTTTACCCAGATTATGTCGATGTCCTCGAAGACTCTATGGCGACTGAGGAAACCATGGATTTGTCGCCTGATATGCCGCTCGTTCAGCTTAAACAGTTAATCGAAACGCACATGGATTGGACCTTGAGTGACGAGCTACAGTCAACAGATGGTCGTTACTGGTTCTGGTACCGGTCCATCGAGAAAGAAGAACCGCGCCTGGGAATTCGCGGTGTCGATGAAGGCGAGGAGAAAGAGCTGGCGTTAGCGATCGGACCGCGTGTTCAGCGCGTTCACTGTGCCATTGAAGCGCATTTAGCCGAGGATCCACGTGCACTGACCATCGATTACTTAATGGCAAATCCGCGTGAAAGCGATATCGTGCGGCGCATTCAGACCATGGCGGGGTCGGCCTACGGTGAAATCCGTGCCAACTTATGGCATCGGGACATGAAACCGATGCATCTACTCCGAGCAAAACTCTCGTTTCTGGGTGCGCAGCGTTTTGATCCACGAGGCGATCGATGGGTCCGTGTCACGTTTTTCCAGGGCGCACCGCTATTATCCGAGCTCAACGCAGAGCCCGCCGACCTTAACGACTTTGACGATTGGAGCTTTGCCTTATCATCGGGGACGGTGGCTGAGCCACCGAGAACGCCGTGAACGTATCGTTTAACGAACTTCAGTCCCTGTCATGGAAGGCATTTGTTGGCATGGGCTTCTCTGACGGGCAGGCCTCTGACGCTGCAGACATGCTGTGCTGGATGGAGAGCTATGGCCTCGGTGGACTAAAAGCGCTTAATGATGCGCTGCAGCAGTATTCGCTGGAACATCCCTATGCACCACCTGAGATCGTTTACAAAGACACGGATGTCACCGTCCTGGACGCGAATAACGTGAGCGTGCTCGCCTGTTCCCATCTCCCTCTTGAGCTTGCCTTTACTCAGGCCCGAGCGCGGGGCTTGTCAGTGCTGAAGCTAAAGCGGTGTCGCCAGCGACAGCTCATCATGGGATACCTCGCCCGCTTAGCAGGCCGGGGTATGAACGTAACGGCCTTTTGGCGGAACTCACAGCAACCCCTGACAGAGCAAGTGGTCGGCTTTAGAGCCAATTCGTCAGTACCCTCCATCCGCATCTACGCCGTATCGGAGCTTCCCGAGGAAAATAAAGAAAACACGGGAATCACGGTAATTTTGGCCAATCACGTTGATCTGTTGCCCACGATGCGATCAGAGTATCAGTACGACTTGTTAGCACGTCACGATGAAGCGGATCTTTTAGAACTTCGAAGCCAAGCCGAGAAGGCGGGTATTAGTGTCGAGTCAGCGCTGTGGGAACAACTCAGGGAGTTCGCCAAGTTGACCCTCGTTGCGTCAACATCGACTTCACGACTTGGCGCAGGCCCGGGCGATTGACACTCATCGGAATCAACGGACTAAGGCTGTCGCTAGCTTCAAACGAGCAAGCGCAGGTCACCCGCTGATGACCCCTATCCTTTTGGGGTATGTTTGAGTTGATGATTGCGCAACGAACTGCGTTTATCGCACGCTGACTAGGCTACTATTGCGATGAATGGTCATCGCCTTCTCACGAGTCACGCGTCATGCCACTTGGCCTCCTAAAATACGGTTTAAATAACCACTACCCGTTTGAGCAAGACCCCGACTTGCCCGCACCGACTGACCTTAAAAATGCTTATGACGTGGTGATCATTGGGGGCGGCGGCCACGGCGTAGCGACGGCCTATTACCTCGCGAAATATCATGGGATCACCCGCGTCGCGGTATTAGAAAAAGGCTATTTAGGTGGAGGAAATACTGCGAGGAATACCGCGGTTATTCGCTCCAATTACCTGACTCCCGAGGGAGTGAAGTTCTACAGTGAATCCGTGAAGCTGTATGAAAACCTCTCGAATGAGTTTGACTTCAACATCATGTACTCACAGCGAGGTCAGCTAACGCTCGCGCATACCGATGCGACTGTTCGCGCCTTTCGTCAACGGGCAGAGGTCAACAAGCATTTTGGCGGCCGAACCGAGCTTATTGACCCTTCTGATATTGCCGAGCTCGTCCCCACATTAAATCTCAATCCCGCTAACCTGCCGGTATTAGCCGGCCTGTGGCACAAAGATGGCGCGACCGCGAGACACGATGCGGTTGCATGGGGCTATGCGCGAGGCGCTACACAGCGGGGTGTCGAGCTTCATCAGCTAACCGAGGTCACCGATGTTATGGTCAGCGACGGCCGCGTCACAGGGGTCAAAACAACGCGAGGGAATGTCAACGCAGGTGTTGTGATTCAAGCGGTTGCGGGGCACAGCGCGATCGTCGCACAAAAAGCAGGCTTCGAGCTTCCGCTGGTTGCCTACCCGCTTCAGGCCATGGTGACTTTGCCGGTTAAGCCTTTCCTAACACCCATGGTTAGCTCATCCGCGCTTCATTGCTATGTTCAGCAAACCAGTCGAGGCGAAATCGTCATTGGCGGAGGCTCCGACCCCTACCCGCTCTACAACAGCCGCGCCTCGCTCCCCCTAAAAGAGAGTCTGATCGCCAGTGCCGTAGAAATGTTCCCGTTTCTGAGCGAGATGCGCTTATTGAGGCAATGGGCAGGTATCACCGACATGACCGCTGACTACAGCCCCATCATGGGGTTGAGTCCGGTTGAGAATTACTACCTCGATGCGGGTTGGGGTACCTGGGGGTTTAAGGCCACGCCGATCTGTGGGAAGACCATGGCAGAGCTTGTGGCAAGCGGTGGCAAGGTACCTGAACTCATCCAGCCCTTCGAACTGGATCGATTCAACCGCTTCAAGCAAGTCAATGAAATGGGCGCCACGGCGGCGAGTCACTGAGGTAGCCAATGAAAATCATGACCTGCCCATTGAATGGGCCACGCAATATCAGCGAATTTGTCTACGGAGGTCAGGTCAAGGCCATGCCGGACCACCAGAATGTCTCAGACACCGACTGGGCGCATTACGTCTTTTACGAGAAAAACGATATCGGGATTGTGTTGGAGTGGTGGCTCCACGGCCCGAGTAGCTATTGGTTCATCGCCGAACGTCACAACGCGAGTGACGAAATCATTCGCACCTACCCTGCCGATGAGCTTTTTACTCAACGAGTCGACTTCCAAGCTGAGGAGGCTGACACATGAAGCGACTCAACAATGCGCATTTTGGTCAGTGGGTTGATGCATCAAAGACCAAACACTTCAGCTTTGAGGGAAAGGTCGTCCACGGGTTGGAAGGTGATTCTGTTGCCTCGGCGTTATTGGCCAATGATCAGTGGCTGCAATCTCGGTCGTTCAAATACCATCGCCCCAGAGGTCCACTGACGCTCTGTGGCTATGACGCCAACACCTTGGTGCAGACGCCAACAACGCCCAACCTTCTCGCCGACCGTCTACCGGCTGAGGATCATCTCACCGTGACGGCTCAAAACTATACCGGCAGCCTGCATTTCGATCTTTCTCGATTACTCGATTGGTTCGGCCGTTTTCTACCCGTGGGGTTTTACTACAAGGCTTTTTTCAAGCCGCGTGGCAGTTGGCGATGGTGGGAGCCCATCGTCCGGCAGGCAGCGGGACTCGGCGTAAGCAACCTCTCCGTAAAACCACAATACAATGACAAGACATACGCATTTTGCGACATCGCAGTCATTGGCGCGG
>Ga0255758_10003835_pt1 | contig 13101 bp, 9 predicted proteins | sample 011ome_24_FD_179958 | JGI IMG/M metagenome (GOLD analysis project Ga0255758, IMG submission 179958) | Coastal salt marsh microbial communities from the Groves Creek Marsh, Skidaway Island, Georgia - 011513CT metaG (version 2) | ecosystem: Environmental > Aquatic > Marine > Intertidal zone > Salt...
ACTCTTTCTGCGAAGAGGATAATTGGTCGGAAGAATTCAACTGATATTGATAGGCCTCGAAGCCCTCAAGTACCATTAATTCCTTGTAATAAAGCACTAAATCGGGTCCCTCATCGAATTTGGAAAGTACCGACAAAGCGGAATCCAACTCCTGAGCCAGCTTTCTTGATGAAGGGTTGCCCTCGACTGCCTGCTGACACAGTTCGACCAACCGAAGAACCTGTTTAGGCAAAGCATTACCAACGCCGGTAATCGCTCCGACCGCTCCGCAATTTACAAAACCGTGAAAAACCTGTGTATCCACCCCCACCATTAGGGCGAGGCTTTCATCGCCACTGGTGATATGCTCAGCCGCATAAGTTAAAGAATCAGCTCCACCAAATTCCTTAAATCCGACCAGGTTGGAATACCTTTTTCTTAATTTAAAAAACAGCTCCGCCTTGGTTTCAAAACCATAATAAGGACTATTATAAATCACCGCCGGTAATTCGCCCCCGGCTTCAAGTATTGCCGAAAAATGGGCCTCCTGCGCAGTTGGAGAAATCCCTCTCGAAAGCACCCGTGGAATTACCATCAGTCCAGCTGCTCCGGCATCCCTTGCATGGGCGGAGAGTTCCACCGCACCTTTTGGATTTTGTGCTCCCGTTCCAACCACTGTCGGTATCCCCGCTTGCACCAATCTTTGGACACCATCCATCCGCTGCTCATTGCTGAGAAGAGGCCAGTCCCCCATGGATCCACAATAGACCACGCCATTCATTCCAGATGATATAAGATGACGCCCAGTCTCCACCAACATATCCCAATCAGGATCACCTGAGGAAGAACACGGAGTCATTAACGCTGGAATACATCCCTGAAAAATGGTTGAGTTATTCTTGCTCATAAAGCGACAAATTTAAGTGCTCATTAACCAATCAAGCAATTCCAAAGCTAGAATCTACTGGGAGAAAAGGCTGTCGGATTGATATGTGTTTCTTCCTTACACATCATCTCCTTGATCAGTCTTCCGGTTGAAGGAGCCAAGCTCAAGCCCAGCATATTATGCCCGGTGGCCAAAAATACATTTTTCAATCCGGGTGCCGGGCCAACCACCGGCAAACTATCCCAGGTCATGGGACGCCAGCCATACCAAGTATCCTGAGCAGGTCCATCAACAGATGCTTGAAGAAAGGGTCTGGCAGAATCACGAAGCAACTGCAACCGGTGGTCAGGGATTGATTGATCATAACCAACAAATTCCATCATTGAGCCCAACCGGAAACCATTCTCAAAGGGAGAAACTCCAATCTTTTTCTCCGGAAAAAGCATTGGATGTATTGGGGCACCATCTGGGCGGTCCATGGTTAGCGAATATCCCTTACCCGGCTCGATGGGCAATTTGCACTCCAACGCATCCGACCACTTTGGGCTCCATGCACCAAGAGAAAAAACAAAATGATCGGCGTCCAAATCGCCCGCTGAAGTCTTTATTTGCATTACCCGACCATTCTGCTTTTCAATCTTTTGGAGCTCACATTCTTCAATAAATTCCACTCCCCTGCGCTTAAGATCAGTTACCCAGGATTTATTTAACGACTCTGGGTTCAAGGAGGTATCTGACGGATAATGAAAAGCACCTGCAAGTCCTTCTTTCAGTCCGGGTTCTATCTCGACCAGTTGCTCTCCATTCAATCTTTTGGCCGAAACTCCAAAATTTTCTTCCAGCATCTGATCGGTCTGTGCAAAAGCATCCAGCCCTCTTTCGGACTCATACACATAAAGTAAGCCACGCTCCTGCCATTCGGCATTGGAAGAAAATAGTTTCATTAAGCTATGATACTCCTCCATCGATGCATCAAGAATGCTCTGTAGGTGTCGACCTGCATCGAGTACCTGCTGATGTGTGCAACGCTTGGAAAACTGCCACATCCATTGCCAAAGAGCAGGACTGGGACGGAATTTCAGGTGAAAGGGAGAACGGCGATTAAAAACTGACTTTAAGGCAATACCAATCGCCCCGGGTTCCGTAAGCGGTGGAATATGGCTGGGACAGATATATCCGCAATTCGCCCGTGAACAGGCTCCTCCTGCTTTGCCTTTATCAAAAATCACGACTTCAAAACCGGCCTCATTCAAATAGTGGGCACAGGCAATACCGATGATTCCTGCACCGGCAATCACCACTTTTTGATTCTTACTCAATTGTTAGCCGAGTTAGATACCTTCACGGAAGGGATCTCCTTCCTGCCAAATAAGCTCCCCACGCGAATAGAGGTGAGCAGAACCGGTGATCGTAGGCAGGATCATGGAATTATCGATCCATTCATAGGATCCATCAAAAACGCTTCCAATGATGCTTTCCTGCGACCAGTTTTCACCTGGCTCCAGTTTTCCATCCGCTGCAAGACATGCAAGTTTAGCACTTGTGCCCGTCCCACAAGGAGAACGATCGTAAGCTCCTCCCGGGCAAAGCACAAAGTTCTTTGAATTCAATCCGGCTGTATTGGTGGGACCGGACAATTCAATATGATCAATCTCTCCCTGCCCTTCTCCACTGATTCGGTTTTCCTCCAACAAAATTCTTACTTTAAGACAGAAAGCGGTCAGTTCCTTCAGATTTGATTGCTCCAAGATAAGAGGGCTTTCATCGATAAGAAAAAACCAATTTCCACCCCATGCAATATCTCCATGAACGCTACCAAAGCCATCTACCTGCAACTCCACATCCTTTTTATATCGATAGCTCGGAACATTTCGGATTGAAACTCGATTCGCACTTTCCAGCTCTACCTCGACGACACCGACCGGAGTTTCCAACCTTAGGCTACCAATCGCTACTCTTCCCATTTCATAAAGGGTGACCGCCAAACCAATCGTTCCATGGCCACACATCCCTAAATAGCCAACATTATTAAAGAAAATTACCCCGGCATCACATGTTTTGTCATGAGGTTCACAAAGCAAAGCCCCCACCATGGCATCCCACCCTCTTGGTTCATTGATAACCGAAGAACGGAAGTCATCGTAATGATTCCTAAGATTATCCAACCGCTCTTGCAGGTTACCATCACCCAGATCTGGACCTCCCTCAATGATTACCCTCGTTGGTTCACCACCTGTATGGGAATCAATAAATTTCATTCGATCAAAAATAAAGGGTAAGCCTCTAGGCTGAAACTTCCTTTGATTACTTCCCCACTAAGACTTCCGCAAATGCCTTCCCAATTTGGGCCATCGTCTTGGCACTTCCGTAGTAATGATAGCCCCCATTGGAACGGGCGATTTTAGCATAGGCTTCTTCCTCTTCCGAAATCAGTTTTTCCCGGTACTTCTCAAGATACTCTTTTTGATCTGCCGCTGACATTGAACCATCGCTATTCGCGTGGTCTTTATGCTTACTTTTCAAGAACCCTGCCATCTGTTTTACCTCCGTTTGCTTATCCTCCAATTCTTTCAAGCGCATATCCCAAAATTTAGCCGTTCTCACCGCAAAAACATTGCCCTTGAATTCAGGCATCTCTGCTGGAGCAGCCATCGCATTACGAAAGTTCCCATGAACTGGCACGTATCGCGGACTGGCGTATTTGTCCAAGGGCCCACCCACTCCCATTACACCGATTACAAATTTCATCTTCGGTGCGTTGAGATCCTTTCTAACGTCCCTTATGAAATGAGCCAGACAATCAGTGTAGGCATCATATCCACCCGGCTTATCCCGGTTCAGATATGTTCCACTCGCCACCATATCATTCCACCCCTGAAACCAGGCAAATCCAGCAAGCTCATATCCTTTCTTTTCGTTGTATTGAGGATAAACCCGTTTGATATCAGCAAGCACCTTCTTCACATGGTCCATCATCAGACCATAAAACCTTCCCGTTTGTTCAGTTTTTTCAGCCTTTACTTCTTTAATGTCCTTTCCCCGGCGTTTGAAGTTTTCCAGTTCATTTTCATTGAAGACATAGGGACCAGCTGAAGGGGGGCGAAAATCAGTATGAATCGATTTTCCTCCCCACGCGGTTTTGATAATCAATATCGGCTCTTTCAATGCTTTCTGTGCATAGATTCCAAAGGTAAATTCAGGCCCGATTTTTTCTCCGAGTTCAGATGGGACTCTTCGCGAACCATAGCCGGCAGTCAGTTTGCCGTATCCTTCACCCATGTTGTCTCGCCCGCCTGTGAAATAAGAAATCCAGACATTATCACAAGTTACTGGATTCCCGGATGCATCAACCATTTCGTTGTAGATGGGCTTGGTCACAGGATCTAATTTCATCGCCTCCAATGTGCTTATTTTGGCATGCCCTTCCATATTGGACTGTCCACAGAGAATGAAGACTTTTAATGGATTATCATTTGCCAAAGTCACTAAATGGAAAAAGCAGGAGAGCGAGAAAGATAGAGTAATGAGTAATAATTTTTTCATTTTAATGGATTAGATAGAAAGTTTTGGTGTTTTAGGAATTATGTAAGTGAGTTGTTACTTCTTCTTTTTTTTAGCAGGTTTTGAGATTTTTTCATTCAGTACTGGTTCAGCCAAGCCATCAGTGGGCTGATTCCAAAAGCGATAAGGATCATCATTCTCCCTCATTTGTTTCAACAACAAGGATTCCATCTCTTTTAATTTTGAGGAATGCTTCGGGGAATCCGCTAAATTGATCTGATGCTTTTTCGGCTTTACTCCAATTGATGCAATCACATCGGGATTATGATGTTCCTTAATAAATTCCAGGGGATTCTCCTTCAGATTAAAAAGCTGTGTATGCTTCTCTCCGGTTTTGGAAGTCTCGTACTTGATCAACTTCCAATCTCCCTTTTGAACGCTGCGTATCCCCGGACGCCCTCCTCCACAATAAACCCCGTAAACGGTATCTCTGACCTGATCTTCCTTACCCATCAGTATAGGCATAAAACTTAAGCCTTCGGATGTGGCAGGTACTTTAATACTCGCCAGATCACAAAGGCTGGCAAGCACGTCCAAAAGATAAATATTACCGGGCACCCGACTTCCCGACTTGATCCCAGGTCCCTTTACAATGAAGGGTACCCGCCAGGTGTGATCGTATAGGTTTTGCTTTCCCTGTAAACCATGCCGACCAATAGCCATTCCATGATCCGCTGTGTAAATGATGTAGGTATTCTTCAACTCTCCCATCTCCTCGAGTTTGTCCAGCACTCTCCCTACCTGAATGTCAATATTTTCACTACAGGCATATTCACGCCCCATTTCATTGCGAATGGTCACTTCATCCCGGTTTTGCCAAACCCCCTTCACCGCCACCTCATCCCGAACGGATGTATGCCCATGGTCAAATGGATGAGCGGGTAGCCAATTAACTGGAAGACTTGGCTGCTTCGGATGTGCCGAGGGAAGACGATTACGGTCCGTATGATTGGTGGCACCATATTTCTTAAGTAATTCCGGTTTACCATCTCGAATATCATGCGGATGACTAAATCCGTAATAGATTAGAAACGGATCCGTATCCTTGGATTGCTCCCTTTCCTTAAGGTAATTCATGACCTGTTCCCCATGCCAGTGACTTCCCTTGTCATCTGCACCCCCACGCCGGGTACCATCGTGTCGAACTGTGAAAAGTTTATTGGCAGCCTCGAAACTGTTCCCATTCTTACAGGTACGCATCGTATCGTATCCCGCAGCATTAAAAACCGCCGGCAAACTATATTGTGCCAAATCAGGAGGCACCCTCTTTGGATCATTCACATGAGGATTCATTACCCGCCCGGGTTTATCAGGAATATGCCACACTGTCCGCCCGGACATCACCATATGGCGAGACGGCGTACAAACTCCACCCACCCATGCACCCATATGAAAGGCACGTTCAAAAATCATTCCCTCCTTTGCCAATCGTTCGATATTTGGCGTATCAAGAGTTGACCGGGAATTATATACCCTCAAATCAAGTGGGGACTGATCATCCACTATGATGAACAGAAAATTGGGCTTTTTTTCAGCCGCCGCACAGAAAATTACAAGGGTAACCAGTAAGAAAGTTAGTGGAATATTCATGTCCTTATTTTTTAATTTGGGTTCTTCTACTTTTTGGAGGGTAAGTCGTTATCAGCTATTTCGCTTAGCTTTACTTTCAGATTGTCTTTGAGACTGGCCAACGTATCGGCGTGGTCCGGATCATCGAAAACATTGTCGTATTGCTTGGGGTCTTTCTCCATGTCATAGAGTTCTCCATTCTTTCCGTAGTCGAGCAAGGCCCATTTTTCCGTGCGGAGCAGACGGCCTTTACCACTGGACAGAGCGGCATCGCGGACCTTGACAGCAGGGTCGTCAAGCATGCCCGATATGTCCTTACCCTGAATATTCCCGGGGATTTCCAGATCGCATAACCGAGAAACCGTGGGATAAAGGTCGATCAATTCCGAGAGGGAATGACAAACGGCCGGTTTTTTACCTGGCACGGAAATAATGAGAGGCACTTTGGCGGACTCTTCATGTATGCTTACCTTTTGCCACAGGTCGTGTTCACCCAGGTGGTAACCATGGTCGCTGGTGAAGATGACAATGGTGTTGTCTCGCTGGCCTGTTTTCTCCAGTGCGGTGAGAATCTTACCAACCAGCACATCGACGAAGCTGACCGATGCGTAGTATGCACGGAGCGTGCCTTTCTGTTGGTTCAAGTCCATTTGGTAATTGGCGGTCGTTCGCTTATTAGCCGAATTCTGGGGAATATCGTCCTGATCCCCCGGGATCTTGGGCGGCAGTACCATTTTACCGAGCGGGTAAGGAGCAAAATATTTTTTCGGAGCCACCAAGGGAACGTGTGGCCGTACGAATCCCACTGCCAAAAAGAAGGGCTTTTCCATATCCTTGTATTTGTGGAGGAGCTCGACGGCTTTCTGTGCCGTCTTGCCGTCAGAGTGTGCAAGATCATCCCCCTCGGCCTCGACGACATTGAAGCTTTGGCTGCTACCAGTGCCTTTCTTTAAGCCACCCGGATTATTCGACAACTGTTCGGCTAGTCCGGGTATCTTTGATTCCGGGCCCTTGCTGTTGTAGGCTTCATTCCATGATTCCGGATCGTCGGCCCCGTCACTGCCCTTAGTGATGTCGGGAGGAACGCCCATATGAAAGATTTTCGAAATGCGGGCACTGTGATAGCCGTTCTTTTTAAAGTGCTGGGCCCAACTGTCTTTGCCTGCGCCGACTTCCTTGCGTCCGCTGGTGTACCCGGTTGCCTTACTTGCATAGGGGTAATACCCAAACATGAGGGACGCCCTTGATGGCCCGCAGATAGTGGCTTGGCAATAGGCCCGCGAAAACCGAGTTCCCTGTGTGGCCAAACGGTCAATATTTGGTGTCTTACAAAGCTTGTTCCCGTAACAACCCAAAGCAGTCGCAGAGAGGTCGTCTGAAATGATAAAAAGAACATTGAGCTTGTCCCCGGCATTAAGCGAGTAAATGGACAAGATGGCGAGGAAAGCGAGGGAACGAAAGATCATCCTTTTAGGCTCCCATGATTTTCCAACCGGCCCGGTAAGTCCGGTGGATATTATCGTTGGCCGCTTTGTCGTTGGTGACCTGCGCTTTCTTGGCATCCCATTCAAGCCAACCGGGCGAGTTTTGCATGGCGAGGTTGCCTAGCAAGATGGATTCGGTCATTGGGGCGGCAAAATCGACCGGGGAAAGGACACGCGACCGATCACCACTGAGAATCGCTTCAAGGAAGGCATTGTGGTGTCCGAAGGCATCCAGTTTGGATGGCTGTATATGGGCAAACTTTTTCTCGGGAAGGAGCATGGGGGAACTTCCGTGTCTTAACAAAAGCACCCCGTTCTCCCCCTTGAGAAAGCAACCGTATCGGTATTTGACGCCCTCGGGAACCAAGGAAGTCAGTTCCTCGGGTGCACATTCACCGCCACTACTCCAGAAAACCTTGAGGTCGCCATCAGTGAAGAGCGTGCCCGGGAATTCGAATTCCACCTGTTCGTTACTCGTCCAGTTGTGTTCATTGGGAACGGCGGTTTGGGAACGGACCCTTTTCGGGAAAGTAAGCTGAAGTCCACGATACATGGCGTTGAAGATATGACAGCCCATGTCCCCCAAGGTTCCCGTTCCGAAATCCTGTCTCTTTCGCCAGTTCTTCGGATGGTAATATTTATTTAAATAGGGACGCTTCTCGCATACTCCGAGCCATCCATCCCAATCGAGTCCTTTGGGGACGGGGTCCACGCGGTCCGGGAGCGGATTCTTGTCTCCCCAGCTTTTCCCGGAAAAAACCCAGGCTTCCGTTACTTTCCCTATCAATTTGCGGCGGATCAGCTCAACCCCGTTTCGGTCGTTGAAGCTAGATGCCCCTTGCGTGCCCATCTGGACAATCACCTTGTTCCTGCGGGCGGCTTCATTCATAGCCCGACATTCCCCTATTGTTTGGGCCAAAGGTTTCTGTACGTAGACGTGCTTGCCCAAATTCATGGCGCTCATGGCCATGATACCATGCATATGGTCGGGAGTGGATACACTTACCAAGTCGATCTTTTTGCCCATGGTTTCAAGCATCTCCCGCCAATCGGAAAAAGTTTTCACCTCGTCCATTCTATCAGCCAGTTTCTTGGCAGTGACCGATTCCACATCCGCTCCCGCTACCATCCGCACCTTCTCATGCCTGGATATGGACTGGACATCGAACATGCCTCGTCCGCCCAAGCCGATAGCCGCATATTGAAGTTTCTGCATGGGAGAACCTGCCGCCCAAGAGAGGCGACTCACGAAGGGAGCCCCCGCAGTAAGGTAGGCAGCGGCTAGAAAGTCGCGACGGGTTGTTCTTTGATTGTATTTCATATGTAAGCCAAACCTTATTTCATCAGTGAGTTCTCGCGAAAGTACTGCAGCCACTTGATCATCTGGGCTCCCTTCAAGTTGTTGTCCTTTTCGTACTCCTTGATGGTTTTTCCCCAATAGAAACTGATCCATCCGTCGGTGTAAGCCCGGGATTTCTTTATAAAAGCGTCCAGTTCGTCCAAGCTGCAATTGAGAGGGAACATTTCCTCGATCACCAAAGGTTTACCTATCTCATAGACCTTCAATGCGTCGAGGGCAGCATCGACTTGGCCTTTTCTTGGGTAGAAGTGCACGCTGACGAAGTCGAGGGGCTTGCCCACCTCGGGATCGTGAAAAAGCGGCTTGGCTCCCTTGAAGGTAAGGGCCCATGGGATCACCCCGACCGTAATCATGTGCTTGGGGTCCACTTCCCGTATGGCGCTCGACAACTGGGCGACCCATGCCTTGGCGATTTCTTTGCGGGAGCGACCTTTTAGATCGAGGGCAATTCGCTGGACGAAATACTTGCCGGACAACTCACCTTTAAGCCATTCACCGCTGTTTTTTTTGCTGGGCAAAACTGGTTCGTTCATGAGGTTGTAGCAAAAGATGGCCGGGCTGTCCTTGCAGACCTTGGCGACCGCCTGCCAAAAACGAGCTTGGACATTCCAGCGTTCCGATTCCTCAAGCTTGTCATACCATTTGGGAACATCCTGCTTGTGATAGCAACCGAGACCCGTGAGATCAATGTACAACCCGGTACGCTCGGCTAGTTTCAGCAGTTTGGCCAGTTGTTCCAGATTAGCTTGATCGAGTAGCTTTGCGGTCTTCATGTACCGGCCGAGCTGTAGATGAACACGTACGACATTGGCCCCGAGAGCTTTTATTTCCTTGAAATCCTCGGCCACGGTTTCCCAATCATCGTGCCAATAGTCCTCGATCAAGGCTCCCCCACGGTCGTGATCATAGTTGACGCCCCAAACGATGAATGGTCCTCCCGATCGAGCCTGAACGAACCCTTTGTTGTCCGAACTTACTTTGATCCATTCGAGTTGGTGAGAATCTGCAGCAAAAACACCGGCGGAGGTCAAGTATGGGGCAAGACATGCCCATCCGAATGCCAGGAGATGTCGGGTCATTTCTTCTGCTTGTTCCCCTTGGGTTTCGGTGGATGGTACTTGTCGAGAACCTTTTGCTCATCCGCCTTGGCGGACTTCGCCCAGACCGTGAATTCCTCGTCCATTCTCCGCACCACTTCGGGAAGTTCCTTGGCGAGGTCCTTCTCCTCGAAGGGGTCGGCCAGCAGGTCGTAGAGTTCCCACGGCTTGGGTTCGTGCTTCTTGGACGCTATTCGGATCACCTTGTAGCGCCGCTCGACCCACGCCTGCATGCCGCGGCAATGGAAACCGATTCCCTTGCGCTCTTTCATCTTTCCATCGATCAAGGGCAGCAGGTTGATGCCGTCGTAGTCGCGGTCGTCGGGTAACGGTATGCCGGCTGCAGCAAGGGCGGTGGGAAAATAATCGCTAGTCACGGCGGGCACGTCGGTGGAGGAGGGTTTCCTGATACGGGCAGGCCACTCGAGTACGCCGGGCATGAGGATGCCGCCCTCGTAGAGGTAACGCTTCCAGCCCCGATAGGCCCCAGTGGAACCCAGTGGAGTGTAGTTGAACTTACCGCCCTGAGCCTTGCCGTACATGACGTCGTTCTTCGCCTTCAGATTGGGGCCGTTGTCGCTGGTAAACCAAACCATGGTGTTTTCGGCTATGCCGAGCTCACGAAGTGCCTTACGCAAGGCCCCCACTTGGGTGTCCACCGCGGTGATGTTGCTGTAGTAGATCTGCTCCTTAACCGAACAGTCCGAGTATTGCTTCATAAGCTCGGGGTTCTTACCCAGAGGGGTGTGCACATTGTGGAACCAAATCACGGCAAGAAAGGGTTTCTTTGCCTTTGCCTGCTCACGGATGAAAGGGATCGCCTTGTTCATCACGATGGCCGCGTCGTCGCCCCGCAATGTGGGATCCTTCTGGCCCTCCTCGAACGGTATGTTGCGACCGTTGTGCCAATACAAGCCCTCGATGCCGTGCTTGCCTATCTTGGCATAGGGATCGTGTGTCACCAAGACATTGAAGGTGGAAAAACATTCGTCGAATCCCGCCTTCCATGGCGGCATTACGTGCACGGGGCCCTTCGCCATCTTCTCGTCGAACCCACCCAAGTGCCACTTACCGAAATGGCCGGTCGCATACCCTTTTTCCTTCAGCGCCTCGGGTAAGGTGATTTCCTCCTTGGGGAGGTGCTCCTCATCGGCACGGGAGGGATCGTTGATGCTGACCCGCCAATTGCAGCGACCCGTCATGCAGGACGCACGGGTCGGGCTGCAGACCGAGCCGCCCGAATAAAAGCGGTCGAAGCGCATGCCGGATTTTGCCATGTCGTCGAGGTGGGGGGTCTTGATCTTTGGGTGACCGTTGTAACCGACGTCTCCCCACCCCTGGTCGTCGGTCATCAGAAACACCATGTTGGGCAAAGTCTCGCCATGAACAGACCAAGTCGCAAGGCAGATTAGTAAAGTGTGCGTCAGTTTAATCGGATTCATCGTATCGTGAATAATCATGGTGGTTATAAAGCTGCTTATTCGAAAGCTCCTCGAGATTTGGATTATTTTGGATCCAACGTTTACCGTATTTCGAATCCCAAAAAGGATGATCTTTTTCAAGGTGCGATGGCATCGAATCCAGTACTCTCTTGAAAAGAGAAAGTGTTGGGGCATGTTTAGGTAATCCTTCTGCTCGTTCATATCCGCGACCAAAACGATCATTACCGGTAAAATAAAATCGGCCTTCCGGTTTGCCTAACAAATGAGACCTTGCCTCCAATAAATACTTCTTGGTTCGCAAAACCTGAACCGAACCGGTGTATGCATATATCCATTTGCGGTGTGACTTAGTCTTACCTGTCAAAAACGGAACTTGGCTCGTACCATCGAAATAAAGATCCTCTGGTTTAGAAATGCCAACCATTTCCAACAAAGTAGGAGCAACATCAGAGAAATCAGTTAGCTCATCCGTAATTCCTAGAGGTTTGATGCCAGGCCCTCGCACCACATACGGAACATGCACTCCTCTTTCCACCCCACGATCCTTTGCGGTGACAGCTGTTCCGTTATCCGCACAAAAAATAAAGTAGGTATTCTCATAAATACCTAAATTCTCAGCTTTCTTTATGAGCTTCCCAATAAGTTTATCCATATATTCAATTAGTCGGGCAAATCGTTGCGCACGCTTTTTTTCATATTTTGCCACTGCCTTTTCTTTTTCCTCTTTACTAAGTCCCTTAAAATCGGGTTTCTCCAATTCCAAATCCAGTGATTTTCCATGATCAGGGGTGGTTGAATGAGGACCGTGAGGAATCACCGTGGGCCAATAGGCAATGAAAGGTTTCTCTTTCCTGGTCATTCTTTCCATGAAACCCAAAAGAAAATCACAACGTTGATCAGGTCCGAAATCATCACCCGTCACTTCAAGGTATTTACCATTCTCAACGGTGGATGGGTGCCAATAGCGCAAGTCCTCAAGTCCTAAATCCTTTCGCAAACCGGAAGCAATCGGATCGACCCCAAGATGAGACTTAATCTTTTCCGGACTCTCCCATAAACAATACTCATCAAAACCAACATTCTCATCCCACGGTTCTCGACTTCCACAATGCCACTTACCAGCAATCGCGGTTTCATATCCCCCATCTTGTAAAAGCTTCGACCAACTTGGCCGATCCGTAAATAATTTGCCCCTCGAATCGAATGCCCACATGTCATTTCGAAAAACACCCGTACGGTTGGCATATACACCCGTCATGAACAAAGCACGTGATGGAGCGCAAATAGCAGGAGCAAAGCATGTTTTAAACTGAACCCCTTCCTTAGCTATTCGATCAATATTTGGTGTTTTTGCAGATCCTTTTTGTCCGTAGCATGAAAACATATCGGCACTGACATCATCGGCTAGGATAAGCACAATATTCGGTTTATCTGCGTGAATAAATGAAAAAGCTGAAAAAAGGCTCTGAAAAATAAGATACAGTCGTAAAACCATTTATGTACTTTTAGGGAATGGTCTTTTTATTTATTCAATTTCAGTTTCGCAGCGGCATAAGCCTTATGCCCAGTCGAGTTCCCGGGAAGTATGGGGTGTTGTTTTTGTGGAATAAAGGATGCATGTTCCTGGATAACTTTTTTCATCTTAGGATTACCGATGAGATTGTTCCATTCATGGGGATCATTTCTCAAATCGTAGAGCTCACGGGAACCGTCAAAATATTGG
>Ga0255758_10003851_pt1 | contig 13070 bp, 8 predicted proteins | sample 011ome_24_FD_179958 | JGI IMG/M metagenome (GOLD analysis project Ga0255758, IMG submission 179958) | Coastal salt marsh microbial communities from the Groves Creek Marsh, Skidaway Island, Georgia - 011513CT metaG (version 2) | ecosystem: Environmental > Aquatic > Marine > Intertidal zone > Salt...
AATTCGGGATTAAAATTAATATCTGCAGAGAACTTAGATGATGCAGCGAAAAAGATTGTAGAGGCAATTAAATAAGATGTCTGTTTTAGTAAATAAAAATACAAAAGTAATCTGTCAGGGCTTTACAGGTGCACATGGTACTTTCCATTCTGAGCAAGCAATTAAATATGGGACTAATTTAGTTGGGGGTGTAACTCCAAAAAAAGGTGGGCAGAATCATTTAGATAGACCTGTTTTTAATAGTGTTATTGAGGCAAAAGATAGTGTTGGTGCAGATGCAACAATGATTTATGTTCCTGCTAAATTTGCTGCCGCAGCAATTATAGAAGCGATAGATGCATCAATAGAATTAATTGTCTGTATTACTGAAGGTATTCCAGTTCAGGATATGCTTAAGGTAAGACAAAAATTAAATGGTTCAAAAAGTAGATTGATTGGACCAAATTGCCCTGGAATAATTACTCCAGATGAATGCAAAATTGGAATTATGCCCGGAAATATACATAAGAGGGGATCAGTTGGAATTGTATCAAGATCTGGAACTCTTACTTACGAGGCGGTAGCTCAAACAACTGAGAATGGTTTAGGTCAATCGACATGTATTGGTATTGGAGGTGATCCAATAAATGGCACAAATTTTATTGATTGTTTAGATTTGTTTTTAAATGATGAAGAAACAGAATCTATTTTAATGATAGGAGAAATCGGAGGTACAGCAGAAGAGGAAGCTGCTGAATTCGTTAAAAATCACAAAATCAAAAAACCAATAGTTGGGTTTATTGCAGGAATTACAGCTCCCCCTGGACGAAGAATGGGTCATGCAGGAGCAATTATTTCAGGAGGAAAAGGTGGTGCCGAGGATAAAATTAAAAAAATGGAGGAATCTGGTATTACAGTCGCAAAATCGCCCTCAATAATTGGAAAAACTTTATTTAATAAATTGTCAAATTGAAAAATAATATTAGAGGATTATATTAAATAATTAGATGTCAGCATCAAAAAATCTCGAATACGAAAAAACTTCATTTTTAAATAAATCAAACAGTGCATTTATTGAGCGAATGTATCTTAAATTTGTAAACAAGGATGTAGATTTACCTGATAGTTGGAAAGACTATTTTGAGGGTATTGGTGATGAATTAAATATTATCGCTAAAGAAATTAATGGTCCTTCATGGGGCCCTAAAAAAAATACAGTAGACATTGATGAACTTCAAAAAAAAATTGAGCAAGAAGATCAAAATTCTAATGATATTGTTTCAAATAAAAATAATGTAATTCCAAGTTCATCAAGATCTAATGAAGACTCTATTAAAGCAGTTTCGATGATTAGATCATACAGACAACGTGGTCATCTTATAGCTAAACTTGACCCGCTGGAGTTAATGAAATCAGATTATTTAGATGAACTTCATCCAGAGTCTTTTGGTTTCAAAAAATCAGATTACCAAAAAAATATTTATCTTGGTGGTGTAATTAACAGACAAAATTCCAACATTAAGGAAATATTAAGTTTTTTAAAAAAAACTTACTGTGGACCCGTAGGTTATGAATATATGCATATGTCTAATCCTACAGAGAGAAAATGGTTTAGAGATAGAATAGAAAAATCAGATGATAATTTAAATTTTACCAAAAATGGTAAAGAGGCTATTTTAAATAAATTAATCCAAGCAGAAGGATTTGAAAAATTTCTTCACACAAAATATGTTGGAACTAAGAGATTTGGGTTAGATGGAGGAGAAAGTTTAATACCTGCTTTAGAACAAATAATTAAAATTAGTGGTCAGTCTCAAGTAAAAGAAGTCAAGATTGGTATGTCTCACAGAGGAAGATTAAATGTTTTAGCTAATGTTTTACAAAAGTCTTACAAAAGAATTTTTAATGAGTTTGCTGGTGAGTTTGGAACTTCATCAGACGAAGGAGCGGGAGATGTAAAATATCACTTAGGTGCTTCATCAAATAGAGAGTTTGATGGAAACTCAGTTCATGTTAGTTTAACTGATAACCCATCCCATCTGGAAGCAGTTAATCCAGTTGTACTAGGTCAAACTAGAGCAAAACAATATTTCCACAAAGACAAAGAGAGAAAAAAAGTAATACCAATTTTAATTCATGGTGACGCTGCATTTGCAGGACAAGGTGTTGTAGCTGAATGTTTTGCAATGTCCGGTCTGCCTGGTCATAATACTGGAGGTACAATTCACATAATTGTCAATAATCAGATAGGATTCACTACTAGCCCAAGATTTGCTAGGTCTTCTCCATATCCCTCTGATATAGCAAAGATGGTTGACGCCCCAATAATTCATGCAAATGGAGATGATCCAGAAGCGGTTGTTTATGCGGCTAGAATAGCAACAGAGTTTAGATTAAAATTCAACAGAGATGTAGTTGTAGATTTAATTTGTTATAGACGGTTTGGTCATAATGAAGGTGATGAGCCATCTTTTACTCAACCTTTGATGTATGAAAAAATTAGATCGCATCCTTCAACAACAAAAGTCTATGGAAAAAAACTTGTTGAAGAAAATGTTATATCCAATGAAAGTTTAGAAAATTCAATTAAAACTTTTAAGAATTTGCTTGATGATCAATTTAAAAATGCAAAAGATTATAAACCAAAAATTGCTTGGTTTGAGGGTACTTGGTCAGCTTATAAACCAGAAAAAGGAAAAGATAAAAGAGGTGTAACAGGTGCAGATACTAGAAAATTATTAGAAATTTCAGAAAAAATTAATTCTTCTTCTGATGAATTAAATTTACACAAAACTATAGTCAAAATATTAAATAATAGAAAAGAAACTGTTCAGAGAGGATCAAATATTGATTGGTCAACAGCTGAGGCTCTAGCGTTTGGATCGCTATTAGAAGAAGGGTATCCAGTAAGATTAGTTGGTCAAGACTCTGGTAGAGGAACTTTTAGTCAAAGACATTCAGTTTTAAGAAATCAAAAAGATAATAGTCGATATGTTCCTTTAAATAATATTTCAAATAATCAAAAACAATTCGAAGTTGTTGATAGTTTTTTATCTGAGTTAGCTGTGCTTGGATTTGAATATGGTTATAGTTTGGTTGAACCTAATACGCTGACATTATGGGAGGCACAGTTTGGAGATTTTGCAAATGGTGCTCAGGTTGTGATAGATCAATTTATCGCCTCAGGTGAGAGAAAATGGAGAAGAGCTTCTGGACTAGTTATGTTATTACCTCATGGATATGAAGGCCAAGGTCCGGAACATTCATCAGCTCGACTAGAAAGATTTTTACAGTTATGTTCAAACGATAATATGCAAGTAATGAATTGCACAACTCCTGCAAATTATTTTCATGCTCTTAGAAGACAAATGCACAGAGATTTTAGAAAACCTTTAATTATGATGACCCCAAAATCTTTACTTAGAAATAAATATTGTGTTTCAAATTTAGAGGATTTTAGTAAATCAAATACTTTTCACAGAATACTTTGGGATCATGCAATAGATCCACAAACCAAAGGTTTTATAAAATTAAAAGAAAGTTCTAAAATTAAAAAAGTCATTTTATGTTCAGGAAAAGTTTATTTCGATTTGTTAGAAGCTAGAGAAAAATTAAAAAAAGATGATGTAATTTTGTTTAGAATTGAGCAACTTTATCCATTTCCAGCAAAAACACTCGTTAAAGAGTTAAAACCATATGCTGAGAACGCTAAATTTTATTGGTGCCAGGAAGAACCTAAAAATATGGGCGCATGGTTTTCAGTAAGAGATTATATCCAATGGACATTAGACACTATTAAGGCTAATAATAACAAAATTTCTTATATAGGAAGAAGCCCTGATGCATCTCCAGCAACTGGATATGCGAAAAGGCACATTTCTCAACAACAAGAAATAATAAGTAAGGTATTTGAATAAATATAAATGAGTGAAAAAATTGTAGTTCCTGTTCTTGGAGAAAGTATTACTGAGGCAACAGTAGCAAAATGGCTTAAAAATACTGGCGATGCGGTTGAAGCAGATGAGCCGATAGTTGAGCTTGAAACAGATAAAGTAAATCTTGAAGTCCCATCCCCTGTAAAAGGTGTTTTAACTGAAATAAATTCAAAAGATGGTTCAGTTGTAGAAGTGGGGGCATTGCTTGGTACGGTATCAGAAAGTGGCTCATCAGTTTCAGTGAAAAAAGAGGAGATTAAAAAAGAAGAACCATCTCAAAAAGAAGATAACGTAATTAAATTAGATCCATCTAAAAAAGAACCAAAAATTTTTGAAGAAAAAACTGAAAAAAATAATCAGAATGAACCATTAGTTTTAACTGATGAGGTTAAAGAGGAAGAAGCTCCAAAGACAAAAATAGCGAAGCCAGAACCTAAAACTAATACAGAAAGCCAAACACTTTCACCAGCAGTTAGAAAAATTGTTGTAGAAAATAAAATAGATATTAATTCAGTTCAAGGCTCAGGAAAAGATGGAAGAGTTTTAAAAGGTGACTTAATAAATTTGATGGGAGCTAATCCGCAGCCATCAGAAAGAAAAGTTAAGTATGGTCAAGAAGAAAGAATCAAAATGACCAGACTGAGACAAACGATTGCTAAGAGATTAAAACAAGCACAAGAAAATGCAGCTTTGTTAACTACTTTCAATGAAGTTGATATGACAAATATTATGGAAATGAGAAAAGAAAATCAGCAAGATTTTCAAAGTCGCTATGGGATCAAATTGGGTTTCATGTCCTTTTTTGTTAAAGCATGCGTTGTTGCGTTAAAAAATTTCCCAGCAGTAAATGCTGAAATAGATGGTGATGAAATAATTTATAAAAATTATTACAATCTTAGTTTTGCCGTAGGAACTGAAAAAGGTTTAGTTGTACCTGTATTAAGAGATGCTGATGAATTATCATTTGCTGAAATTGAAAAAAATATTAAAGAAATTTCAGAAAAAGCAAGAGATGGAAAATTAACTATTGAAGATCTTCAAGGTGGAACATTTACAATTAGTAATGGTGGTGTTTATGGATCAATGTTGTCAACACCAATATTAAACCTCCCACAATCAGGCGTACTTGGAATGCATAATATTGTTGATAGACCTGTCGTTGTTGATGGAGAAATAAAAATTAGACCAATTATGTATTTGGCTTTGTCATATGACCACAGAATAATTGATGGCAAAGAATCAGTTTCATTTTTAAAAATGGTAAAAGAAAATTTAGAAGACCCTAGAAGGTTATTTTTGGATATTTAAATGTCAGAAAAATTTCAAGCAGTTGTAATTGGTGGGGGACCAGGAGGTTATGTTTGCGCAATTAGACTTGCTCAGCTAGGACTCAAAACAGCATGTATTGAGTCAAGAGGATCTCTTGGGGGAACATGTTTAAATGTAGGATGTATACCTTCAAAAAGTTTATTAAATCTATCTGAAGAATTTCATAAAGTTCAAAACCTATCGAGCAAAGGTATTGAGGTTGGTGAAGTTAAGCTAAATCTTGAAAAAATGATGAAAAGTAAAGATAAAGCAGTGACTATACTTACTAAGGGTGTCGAGTTTTTACTTAAGAAAAATAAGGTAACTTATTACAAAGGAACTGGAAGCTTCAAATCTCAAAATGAAATTATAATTAAAGACGATCAAAATAAAGAAACTACCATCCAAGCTGAAAAAACAGTGATAGCAACAGGTTCTGTTCCAATTTCATTACCTGGAATAGAAATTGATGAAAAAGTTATCGTTTCTTCAACGGGTGCATTAAAATTGGATAAAGTTCCAAAAAAAATGGTTGTTGTAGGGGGTGGCTACATCGGATTAGAAATGGGCTCTGTTTGGTCAAGGTTAGGAGCCGAGGTGCAAGTAGTAGAATTTTTAGATCACATTACCCCTGGTATGGATAAAGAAATATCTTCAGAATTTATGAAGATATTAAAAAAACAAGGCATTAAATTTAACATGCAAAATAAAGTTGAAGCTATCCAATATAATAAAACAGGAGCAGTTGTTCAAACAGTCGATAAAGATGGTAATAAAAATAATTTTGATTGTGATGTTGTACTTATTTCTGTTGGACGAAAAGCAAATACTGATGGCTTAAACCTAGAAGCTGCTGGCGTTGAATTGGATGAAAGAAAAAGAGTTAAAACAGACAATACTTTTAAAACTAATATTAATAATATCTATGCAATAGGAGATGTCATAAGCGGACCAATGCTTGCTCATAAAGCAGAAGATGAAGGAATTGCAGTTGCAGAAAACATAGCAGGTCAATCAGGCCATGTTAATTATGATACAATTCCTGGTGTTGTTTACACTACCCCAGAAGTAGCATCAATTGGTAAGACAGAAGAGCAACTAAAAGAATTAAACACAAAATATAAAATTGGTAAGTTTTCATTCATGGCCAACTCTAGAGCAAAAGCCATAGATGATGCAGAAGGGTTTGTTAAAATTTTAGCAGATGAAACAACAGATAAAGTTTTAGGTGCGCATATAATAGGCCCTCATGCTGGAGAACTTATTGCAGAAATAGGTGTTGCAATGGAATTTGGTGCAAGTTCAGAGGATATTGCAAGAACTTGTCATGCTCATCCAACATTTTCAGAAGCTGTAAAAGAAGCAGCATTATCAGTAGATAAAAGAGCAATACACTCTTAATATATTTTCATATTATCAAAATATGAAAGTACCGATTCTTTTACCAAATATATTTAATCATCCATTCACATATGAAAGTGATCTTAAATTAAAAGTAGGTGATTATGTGATAGTACCTTTTGGTAGGTCTAAAATTACGGGGGTTGTTTGGGATGAATTTGAAAAAAAGAATAATAGAAATTTTAAGATTAAGAATGTTTTAAAAAAATTAGATGTTACGCCATTAAAAAAAACAACTATCAAGTTTCTTAACTGGTTTTCAGAGTACAATATAATTCCAAAAGGAATGGCCTTAAAACTAGTTTTATTAAGTAGTAACGTCGTAGAAAACTTTCAAAAAGATACTTACAAAGTTTTTGAAACAGATATTAAAAAAAGTTCAATAAAGCTTTCTGAAGACCAAAAAAAATCTCTTAAAAAAATGAATGTTTCTAATCAAAAATTTAGAGTTCATGTTCTTCAAGGTACAACGGGTTCAGGAAAAACTATGGTATATTTTGAAGCTCTTAAAGACATAATAAACAAGGGTTTTCAGGGCTTAATTTTATTACCAGAGATTGGCTTAACAAGTCAGTTTGAAAAAAAATTTGTAGAATTTTTTGGTTTTACCCCAGCTATTTGGCACTCTGGTATTACAAAAAAAAAGAAGGAAATTATTTGGAGTGGAATTGCAAATGGAGCAATTAAAGTTGTTATAGGTGCTAGATCATCATTATTTTTACCATTTAAAAAACTAGGTCTAATCATTGTTGATGAAGAGCATGATCAGTCTTATAAACAAGATGAGGGTGTTACCTATAATGCAAGAGATATGGCTATTTCAAGAGCTTCATTCGAAAACATCCCTATCAATTTAGTAACTGCTGTTCCTTCAATTGAAACTTATGAAAATATTAAAAAAGGCAAATATAGTATTTCTAAATTAGAAAAACGTTACCAAAATGCATCATTGCCTAATTATGAAATAATTAATCTTAATGAAACAAAATTAGAAAAACAATCTTGGCTTTCAAAAAAAATACTTGATAAAGTAAATTTTCATCTTGATAAAAAAGATCAAGTACTATTTTTTTTAAATAGACGAGGTTTTTCTCCACATGTACTTTGCAACAAATGCTTTAATAGTTACTCATGTCCCAATTGTTCAATTAATTTAGTTTATCATAAAAAAAAGAATAATTTACTATGCCATTATTGTGGTTACAAATCCTCTTTGAAAAGAACTTGTGTAAAAGATGGAGATTGTGAATTTATTTTTAGTGGTCCAGGTGTTGAAAGGATATCTGAAGAAGTTAAAAAATATTTTCCATCAAAAAAAATTGAAATTTTTTCAAGTGACACAATGAATAAAAAGAGCTCTAGTGATAAATTAGAAAAAATAATTAATAATGAAGTTCAAATTTTAGTTGGAACCCAATTAATTTCTAAAGGTTTTCATTTTCCAAGTCTTAATTGTATTGTGGTAGTTGATATTGATCTTTCTTTGCAAGGGCACGATTTAAGAGGGGCTGAAAAAAATTTACAATTATATCATCAACTTTCTGGACGAGCAGGCAGAACTGGAAAACCGGCAACTGTATATTTCCAAACTTACAATACAAATACTAAAATGATTTCAGATTTAACAAACAGTAATCCTGATATTTTTCTTGATAGAGAGTTAGATATTAGAAGACAAAACAAACTTCCACCATTTCAAAGATTTATTTCTTTAATCTTAACAGGAGACAATGAAGCAAAATTAGAAAAAGAAGCTTTTTATTTTAAAAACTTTATTGAAAAAAAAATTGAGGGAAGAGTATTGGGACCAGTTAGTGCGCCAATTTTTAGATTAAAAAGGAAATTTAGAATTAGAATGTTAATCAGGGGTTCAAAATCACTTAAATTACAGAACTCAATTGCAGAAATTATCCCAAATTACAAATTTTCTTCAGGAATAAAACTTTCAGTTGATGTTGATCCAATAAACTTCAATTAACCCTTAAAAAGAGGACTTTTTAACGAATGTGCTACTTGAAGACATTATAGTCATATGCTAATTAGTGCGTGATTTTAAAATAATCTTCAACATAACAGAGGTACCAAGTTGAGTAAAAATAAGGGATTTTCAATAACTTCAGCTGACAGATATTCTTTAGCTTTGTATGAACTTGCAAACGAAAGCAATGTCCTTTCGCAAGTAGAAGATCAATCTTTATCTTTCTTAAGTTTGATTTCATCAAGTAAAGATTTTTCAAATTTAATTAAGGATCCCACAAATAGCCAAGAAGATCTTTTAAAAGCTTTAAATACTATTTCTAATGATAACAAATTTGAAAATTTATTAAAAAATTTTTTAAGTTTTTTAATCACTAAAAGACGATTTTTTTATGTAGAACAAATCTTAAAGAGTTTTATTGAGACTTGTTCAAAAAAAAGAGGAGAATTGAAAGCAGAATTAAAATCTGCAAAAGAATTATCTGGTGACGAAATTTCTAAAATCACAGATGAGCTAACGAAAAACTTTAGCTCAAAAATAAAATTAAACTACAAACATGATCAAAGTTTAATAGGAGGCTTAGTAGTACAAGTTGGAAGTACTATGGTGGACACCTCAATTAAAAATAAATTACAACAAATCGAAAATAGAATGATAGAGGCATAAATGGAAATAAATCCTTCAGAAGTAACAAAAATACTAAAAGAACAAATTAAAAATTTTGGTGACAAAGCAGAGGTAACCGAAGTTGGTCAGGTATTATCAGTAGGAGATGGTATCGCTAGAATTTATGGTCTCGATAATGTTCAGGCTGGAGAAATGGTGGAGTTTGCTGATGGTTCTAAAGGTATGGCTTTAAACTTAGAAAGCGAAAATGTTGGTGTTGTAATTTTTGGAGATGATAGAAATATTAAAGAAGGTGATACAGTCAAAAGAACTGGAAATATTGTTGATACTCCAGTTGGAAAAGAATTGTTAGGTAGAGTTGTTGATGGATTAGGAAATCCAATTGATGGCAAAGGACCTTTAGATAAAAGTGTTCAAAAAAGTAGAGTTGAAGTTAAAGCCCCAGGAATCATTCCAAGACAGTCGGTAAGTGAACCTATGCAAACAGGTTTAAAATCTATTGATAGTCTAGTTCCAGTAGGAAGAGGACAACGTGAGTTAATTATTGGCGATAGACAAACTGGTAAAACTGCAGTTGCAATCGATGCAATTATTAACCAAAAGAAAATTAATGAGTCTGGTGATGAAAAACAAAAACTTTATTGTATTTATGTGGCGATTGGTCAAAAAAGATCAACTGTAAGACAAATTCAAAAAACATTAGAAGAAGCTGGGGCAATGGAGTATACAACAATTGTTGCTGCAACAGCATCTGACTCTGCGCCACTTCAGTTTTTAGCTCCTTACACAGGATGTGCGATGGGTGAGTATTTTAGAGATAATGGCATGCATGGATTAATTATTTATGATGATTTATCTAAGCAGGCTGTTGCTTATAGACAGATGTCTCTACTTTTAAGAAGACCTCCAGGACGTGAAGCTTATCCAGGAGATGTGTTCTATCTACATAGTAGATTGTTAGAAAGAGCAGCGAAATTAAGTGATGAGCATGGCGGAGGTTCTTTAACCGCACTTCCAATCATTGAAACACAAGGTGGTGACGTATCAGCTTTTATTCCAACTAACGTAATCTCAATTACAGATGGTCAAATTTTTTTAGAAACTGAACTTTTTAACCAAGGAATTAGACCAGCTATTAACGTAGGTTTATCAGTTTCTAGGGTTGGTTCTTCAGCACAAACAAAAGCGATGAAAAAAGTTTCTGGATCAATGAAACTAGAGTTAGCTCAGTATAGAGAGATGGCTGCTTTTGCTCAATTTGGTTCTGATTTAGATGCATCAACACAGCAACTTTTAAATAGAGGTTCAAAATTAACTGAACTTCTTAAGCAAAAACAATATTCGCCAATGACAGTAGCCGAACAAGTTATTTCTGTCTTCTGTGGAGTAAAAGGTTATCTGGATGATATTGAATTAAAAGACATTGCCGAGTTTGAAAACAAAATTATCGAGAAATGTAAGTCTGATAAACCTGAAATAATTGACTCAATTCAAAGTTCAGGCAAACTTGAAGAAGACAAAGAAAAATTACTAATTGAAGTAATTACACAGTTAAAGGAAAACTTTAAATCTTAATAAATTATGGCGAGTTTAGACGATCTTAAAAAAAGAATAGCTAGTGTAAAATCTACACAGAAAATTACAAAAGCTATGAAGATGGTGGCAGCTGCAAAGCTTAGAAGAGCTCAAGAAAGTGCTGAAAAGGGAAGACCTTATTCAGAAAAAATGAATAATATAATTCTTAATCTTTCTAGCGGTATTTCAGATAAAGAAAATGCTCCAAAATTATTATCTGGATCAGGTAATGATAAAGTTCATCTCTGCGTTGTGATGACTTCTGACAGAGGTTTGTGCGGTGGATTTAATTCAAACATAATTAAAAAAGCCAAAAGTTATTTTGTAAAACTTGAAGAGGAAGGTAAAGATTTAAAGATTATCACCGTGGGCTCTAAAGGTAACGACCAACTTAAAAGAGCTTATGGCAACAAGATAATTGCAAATATTTCTTTTAAAGAATCTAAACATGCTAATTATTTTGATGCTGAAAAAGTTGGTAAAATGGTTATTGAAAAATTTGAAGCTGAAGAGTTTGATGTTTGTACTATTTTTTACAATCAATTCAAAAATGTAATTACGCAAATTCCTCAAGCACAACAAATTATCCCTTTGAATGTTGAAAATTCAGAGGAAGACAAATCTGAAGATAGTTATGAATTTGAACCAGATGAAGATGAAATTTTAAGCAATTTGTTGCCAAAAAATATTTCAACACAAATATTTAAGGCAATGTTAGAGAATTCAGCTAGTGAACAGGGCTCAAGAATGAGTGCAATGGATAATGCAACCCGGAACGCAGGTGAAATGGTTGACAAGCTTACTATTGAATATAATAGAAGTCGTCAGGCAGCAATTACTAAAGAACTAATAGAAATCATATCAGGAGCAGAGAGTTTATAATTATGAGCAAAGGAATAATTACACAAGTTATTGGAGCAGTAGTAGACGTAAAATTTGATGGAGATCTTCCAGAAATTTTGACGGCTTTAGAATGTAAAAATGGAGACAACAGACTAGTTTTAGAGGTTGCTCAGCATTTAGGGGAGTCTACTGTTAGAACAATTGCAATGGATGCTACTGAAGGACTAAAAAGAGGTGATGAGGTAACTAATACTAAAGCACCTATTCAAGTTCCAGTTGGGCCTGAAACATTAGGAAGAATTATAAATGTAATCGGTGAACCTATTGATGAAAGAGGTGAAGTAAAAACAAAAGAAAGTTGGCCTATCCATAGACCTGCTCCTGAGTTTAATGAACAGTCAACAGAAACAGAAATCTTGGTTACAGGTATTAAAGTAATTGATTTGTTAGCACCTTATGCAAAAGGTGGAAAAATTGGACTATTTGGTGGAGCTGGAGTTGGAAAAACAGTTTTGATCATGGAATTAATTAACAACGTTGCAAAAGCACATGGTGGTTTTTCAGTTTTTGCTGGTGTTGGAGAAAGAACTAGAGAAGGAAACGATTTATATCATGAAATGATAGACTCAGGTGTAATCAAGAAAGATGGAGCTGGATCTAAAGCTGCGTTAGTTTATGGACAAATGAATGAACCTCCAGGAGCTAGAGCAAGAGTTGCTCTTACAGGATTAACTGTAGCTGAGTATTTTAGAGATCAAGAGGGGCAAGACGTTCTTTTCTTCGTAGATAATATTTTTAGATTTACACAGGCAGGTTCTGAGGTATCGGCTCTATTAGGAAGAATACCATCAGCTGTTGGTTATCAGCCTACACTTGCAACTGACATGGGTAACCTTCAGGAAAGAATTACAACTACTAACAAGGGATCTATTACTTCAGTACAAGCCATTTACGTACCAGCTGATGACTTAACTGACCCTGCGCCAGCAACCTCATTTGCTCACTTAGATGCAACAACGGTTCTTTCTAGGCAAATTGCTGAGATAGGTATTTATCCTGCGGTTGACCCACTTGACTCTACTTCAAGAATTTTGGACCCTAGAATAGTTGGTGATGAGCACTACAGAGTTGCTAGAGAAGTTCAAAAGATCTTACAAACTTACAAATCTTTACAAGATATTATCGCTATTTTAGGTATGGATGAATTATCTGAGGAAGATAAATTAGTTGTAGCTAGAGCTAGAAAAATACAGAGATTTTTATCTCAACCATTCTTTGTTGCGGAAGTATTTACAGGTTCTCCTGGTAAGTTGGTTGATTTAGACTCAACGATAAAAGGTTTTGCTGCTATTTGTAAAGGTGACTATGATCATTTACCGGAAGCTGCTTTTTATATGGTTGGAACTATAGAAGAAGCAATAGAA
>Ga0255758_10003872_pt1 | contig 13015 bp, 8 predicted proteins | sample 011ome_24_FD_179958 | JGI IMG/M metagenome (GOLD analysis project Ga0255758, IMG submission 179958) | Coastal salt marsh microbial communities from the Groves Creek Marsh, Skidaway Island, Georgia - 011513CT metaG (version 2) | ecosystem: Environmental > Aquatic > Marine > Intertidal zone > Salt...
ACTAGCTAAAATCATCTCTAAAGCCCCATTAAGGTTAGCAAACAATATTGTAACACTGACATGTCAAATATCAGAACAGAACAATAATTCAAATAATTTTTCATCAAATATTCTCTACCAATTAAATAAAATTGATTCAGAAAAAATTAATCAGCTAAATCTTGAAGTTACCAATGAATTGATCAAACAATCTTTAAAAGAAGTCGAAAATGAGATCGTTTTAAAAAAAATAAAAACAAATAATAATATAAATAAAGAAAATGATCTTAACATAGACTCATTAACTGCTGTAAGCTCAGCAATAATAAGCTCAAATACTAATTTATCAAAAAAAATCACAGAAAATATTAAAAATATTTCAAAGAAGAAGCAGAACGAAGTAACATTTAAACTTGTGGAACAAACAAATGTTCTAGAAGATTGGAATACAGTAACAAATAAGAATATTATGGAGTCAAAATTAAATTTTGTAGAAGAAGTATATCCTACAGCTTTTTCAAATATGAATTTAGATAAAATAGAAAAAGCAGTTAGTATAGTCCAATCATCAGATGCAATAACAGCTAATAAAATTGTAGAAGCTATCATAAATAGCTATATAGAAAATAATAATAATTTTTTGAAAGTTGACAATAGATTTTTAAAAAGGACACAAGACATGTTTGTGTCTAACAAAATAAATAATACTCAACTTATTAAATCGATTGAACAAGGTGAATTGGTTTTGAAAAGTTTATACCAAGAGGATATTTCAGCAACTATTTTTCAAGATCCTCAATTAAGCTATATATATAGTTCGTTACCAGCATCAAATTTTGAAATAGCAAATGTTTCTCCAAATTAATTGAATGAACATAACCAAAAATAAATTTCATCAAATTTTGTTTTTTGTTCTAATATTTTTAGGTAGTATTTTTAATGGTTCTAATTCAAATACTTTAATTTTAATAAATTTTATAATTTTTTTAAGTTTTTTATTTTATTTACTTCTATCAAATAATAACAATATTGCTGTAACTAAATATCTTATAAAAAAAAATAAACGATTAACTTTCATCTTTATAATATTTATTTTTTACTTAGTCTTTCAAATTATACCTTTGCCAGTTGAATGGCTGAACTTTTTTTCAAAATTCTATTATGATTATTTAGAAAAAATTGATATCAATGATTTTAAATCTATAAGTTTAAATCCATTTAATACCCTCACAGAAATCGCAAATTATTTAAATATTTTTATGATTGTAATGATCACTAATCTTATTTTTTTTAAAAAAAAACACGCGAAAAGATACCTTTTTTACCTTGTATTTATTGGTTTTTTACATGCTTTTATCGCTGTCTATCTTTTTTTAATTGGTAATCCTGAATTTTTTTTAGAAAAAATTGTTCATTATAAAAATTCTTCCACAGGTCTTTTTGTTAATAGAACAAACTTTTCCTTTTTTTTAATCCTTAGTTTTTTAGCTGGATTACATTTGGTATTTAAAAAAGAATTTAATCTTAATCAGACAAAAAGTTTTGTATTCAACGTTGATTTTTTCTATATAAGAATTTTTTTAATTTTTATTTCTATTGCTATTATTACATCCTTTTCACGTCTAGGTAATTTCTATTTAGCTTTAATTTTATTACTTTATTTTTTTTATTCTATTAAAACGACAAATAAAATATTTAACAATTTTACTTTATTATTTTTTGGTTTAATTATTTTTGATTTACTAATACTAGGTGTTTACTTTGGTGGCAGTCAACTTATAGATCGATTTTATTTTATTAATGAAGATTTAAATTTTTCTATTCAAAATTCTAATACCGAGGTTAATAATTTGTCTCAAAATCTGAGCAGAGTCGATATAATTAAAATAGGATTTAATTTTTTTAAAAAGTTCTATTTATTTGGTTATGGTGCAGAGTCGTTTCAGATTACATTTTTCTTATTTTACGAAAATTTGAATAATTTTTATGCAAATCATGTTCATGCAGATTTTATAGAACTTTTAGGTGAATTAGGTATTATGGGTTGTTCAATTATAATTATTTTCTTTTATTATATTTTTAAAAAAATCTTTCTTTGTTTTTTATCTCAAGATAATAATTTTAAAAGTGTACTAATAACTCTAATATCTATATTTTTAATAAATGGTTTTATTGATTTTTCTTTAAATATTCCAAGTAATCAATATGTTTTTTCTAGTTTACTTGCATTATCCATTAAGAAATATATTTAAAAATTATTGGACATTTAAGTTATTTGCATCCAATCCATTTTGAATTATTGGATTATATGATTTAAATAAATTTGTCTGAGGTAATAATAAACTTATAACTCTGTTCCATTTTACCAATTCAGTCGGTGGTATATAAACTATATCTCTTTTTTGAAGCTTAAATTTTCTTCCTGTAATTAAATTTATAGGATTTTTGATATTCATTTTATAAACATTGATTAATAGATCTTCATCAAAACTCTCTCTTAATACAAATATATTTTTGGCATCTGCTGTCAATTTACTTAAACCACTATCTGAGATTAGTTGAGTCAATGAGTAGCCACCATAAGCAAAATAAGATCCTGGCTTATCTACTTCTCCAAAAACTAGGATTGAATTTGGGTTTCTATCTATAAAAATTACATCATCTTTTTTCAGATAAAAATTTTCTTTACTGTCCGTACCTTTGATTGCATCCATTAGATCTATCTCATAAACTCTGTTATCTCTTCTTATAATTCCACTTGTGCTTGATAAATTATCATTACCAGTCGTATTAACGTTTGCTCTAATTAATGCATCTAATACCCTAAGGGGTTTGTCATCCATATCAATTACCAATTGATTTCTCACTGTTCCTGTCACATATACTTTGCTGCTACTAAAAGAAACAATATCTAGCTGTAAGTCAGGATTTTTATAATATTCTTTTAGCATATTAAGTAATTGATTTTGAACTTCGGTAGACGTGAAATCTTTAACATTAATTTTTCCAACATAAGGTAAATCAATCATTCCAAATGGATCAACAAGATAACTTCCATCAATATCATCTGTTTCTGTAAGATTTATTACTATCTCGTCACCTGGACCTATCTGATATTGATATACATAATCGTATAAATCGTAAAATTCTTTGGCAAAATAAGTATCATCTCGCTGAACATAAGAATAATTTGAATTTTCATTATTAATTTCTGAATAGTCTAGTTCATTTATATCTATAATTTTAATTTTAATATTTGGCGTATTAATATTTTTAGATTGTTCAGGATTAATAATAGGATTTTCACTAATACCTGTACTTAAATTGTTACATGAATTTAAAAAAAATAGAGATAAAATAAAAATTACTATCTTATATATATATAAAAAATTCATATCAATTTTTTTTCTTTTTTAACTTAGCTGGATTTCCAGCATAAACATAATTTTCTTTTGTATTTTTTGTTAAATTACTCATTGCTAACAAGACAGAGTTATTATTCATGGTCACACCAGGTCCAATAAAACAATTTGCTGCAACCCACACATTTTTTTTTATTGTAATTTTATTTGTAATTAATTCAAATTTTTTTGAATTATAATTATGGCTTGCTGTGCATAAAAATGAATTTTGACTTACTATTGAATTAGAATCAATTTTAATATTATCATAATTATAGCAATCTACATTTCTAGCTAAGCAGCTATTTCGTCCCATTTCAAGAAGCCAAGGTTTGAAAATTTTTACCGAAGGATAAATCTTTGCAGACCAAGAAATTTTTGCTCCAAATAATTTTAGCAAAAAAACACGCCATTTATTTAGTAAAAAAGGAGGAGTGAATCTAAATAAAAAAAACCAAACAGTGAGCCAAATTAATCTTAATATTTTTGTATTTATTGAATGAGTATATTTTTTCAAAATAATATAAAGTTAGCGTTTAATTTGTATAGTATATATACAAATTTAAGAAAAATATTAAATTTAAATACAATTTGAAAAATTTAAGAAAAAAAACTGCTCAAATATTAGGAAGAAAATTTATATATTTTAAAGGTAAGGACAAAATAATTAGATTTCTATTTAGCCCTGATAAAAAACTCGAATCAGGTGATTATTTTGAAATAGATTATTTTGAAAAAAAATATCAAGGTATCACCAGTAATTATATTGATTGGGGAGTTTATGTATATGGAGGTTTAGAAAAGGCTCTGGTTAATTTTATATCCTCAAAAATATCTGATTTTAGTTATTTAATTGATGTTGGGAGTAACTCAGGAACAATTAGTTTACCTTTTTGTCATTCAAAAAAATTAAAAATAATTTGTTTTGAACCCTTAAAATATAGTTATGAAAAATTAGTAAATAATTTCAAAATTAACAATGCTTACTCAAATCATCAGTTTTTTAAATTGGGCTTATCAAATAAAATTGGAGATCAAAAAATTTTTTTTTCAAAAAATAATAGTAATATTGGCATGGCTACACTTTCAAAAAATAAAGATTTAATTTTTGATAGCAGCGAAAATATAAAAGTAAATAAACTAGACAATATTTTAGATATCAAAAATAAAAAAATATTTCTAAAAGTAGATATAGAGAGACATGAAAATGAATTTATAGAGGGTGCTACTAATCTTTTGAAAAATAACAAAATACTAATGTATTTAGAAACTGAAGATCAAAATTTATTAAATAAATTAAAAAAAATAAATTTTAAAGTAAGCTTCCCAAAATTTATTGAAGGAAAATATTTTTTTACAGAAATGCAAAACTCACATCATGTAATATTAAAAAATTACTAAGTATGAAAAAAAAATTTTTATTAGCCACACCTGGAACTTTCCATTATTTTGATTTAGCAAAAGCTTTGTATAAAAAAAAACAATTAACCAAGATTGTTACTGGATACCCATTATTTAAATTAAAGAAATATAACTTACCAAATCAATTTATAAAATCATTTAGTTTTTATCAAATTATAATGAGGATTTTTTTAAAGTTTCAAATTAATCCATCCAATTTTTTTTTAAGAAATATTAATTTTAAAAATTTTTTAAAACTTGATGAAATATCATCAAACTATTTAGATCAGTCTCAAATTTTTTTAGCTCTTTCTGGAACAGGACTAAATACTGGTATTAAATTTCGTAAACATAATAAAATATATATTTGTGAAAGAGCTAGCAGCCATATTTCTTTTGCTATTAATATTTTAAAAAAAGAATATAAGAAATTTGGCATCAATTATGAAGTAGATCGTAAAATTATAGATCGAGAAATTGAAGAATATAAATCTGCAAATTTTATTTTAGTTCCATCAAGATTTGTTCAAAAAACATTTGAACAATATGGTTTATACAACACTAAAATTATTAATTTTGCTTCAAATAATAAAATTTTTTATTTTAAAAAAAAAAGAAATTTCCATTCTAAAAATTTCAAAATAATTTTTGTGGGTGCTTTATCTTTGAGAAAAGGGGTTCATTATTTAGTTGAAGCTTTTAATAGGTTAAAAATTAAAAACATTGAACTTCATTTAATTGGAAGCAATACAAGTGATTTTAAACTGATCAAAGATAAATTTTCTCATCCAAATATTTTTTTACATGGTCATAAAACCCAGTCAGAAATTAATGATTTGCTCAACAAATCTCACCTTTTTGTGATGCCCAGCCTCGAAGAAGGTGCCGCTATCTCTGTTGCCCAAGCGATGTATACCGGTTTACCTGTAATTGTAACTGAAAACACTGGATGGAAAGAAAATGTAAATAAATATAACACAGGCTACGTGGTCAGACCCATGAATTCTTCTTCTATTCAAAAAAAAATTCATTATTTATATAATCATAGGTCAAAACTTGAAATTTTTTCAAAAAATTCTTTAAAATTTTCAAAAAATAGGAATTGGGACACTTACGTTAAAGATTTGAATAAAGTTATTAAAAATATTTAATTAATTTAAATAAATATTCTTTAACTTATTAAAATAATTTGTTTCTTTAAATAGTCTTGCTCTTGAAAATAAATATTTTTTGATTTGATATCTAAATTTTTTATCTTCTATTAACGCAATAATGCTTTTGATCATTCTTTTATAGTCATTAGGTTTAAATAAAAGTGGATAATTACCCAAAATTTCTTTTATTGATGAAACGTGACTAGCTACAATAGGCAATTTTGAATTCATCGCTTCTACACATGGCAATCCATAGCCTTCATAAATTGAAGGAAATAATAATAAGTCAGCAACTTTATAGATTTCATGAATTTTATTTCTTTTTATATGATTAAATTCAAAAATATTTGTTTTAAGTTCTTTTTTAATCTTAAAATCTAATTTATTTCCAATTTTTAATAAAATAACTTTATTTTTATATGTTTTTTTTAGTTGTTCTAAAATTTTTAAAGATATTCTATGATTTTTATAAAATGAACTTCCGACAATTAGAATTTTTTTTGATTGATAGGGAATATGATAAGCTGCACAAACTTTTTTTTTATCAATATTTTTATTGTTAAAGCTTTTTTCTACTGAAGAATGTAAAACTTTAATTTTTTTCTTAGGACAATCGGTATATTTAAGTATATCTTTTTTAGTATTTTCGCTTACTGCAATTACTTCATCAAAATATTTAAGATGGTTTAGTGAAAATTTAACTAAATATGGATTTTTTCCAATTTTTTTTTTAAATTTAATAGGAATTAAGTCATGAACAGTGACAATTTTTTTATTAGCATTAATTTTGTGAACCAAATGTGAATATTGGTGATCAACTATATGTGCAACATCTACTTTTTTTAATTTTTTAACTTGATTTTGATATTTGACGTAACGATTGTACCTTAATCCCCATGCAAATGATGAAAATTTAGAAAATTTAGAGTCAAATTTTGGAATAAATCTAGAAACTTTAAAATTTTTATCATTTTTAACATTGCTGTAGAGATAGTCCGATACAGTTTGCATACTTTTGCGATTATCCTCTTTGAAATTATAAAAATATTTAATTGAAATTTTTTTTCCCATTAGTTTTCTAAATATATAATATTATGTAATTCAACTTTTAATACATACAATATGTAGTGTTATTCAATTTTAAAATCTCAATCTAAAATTGAAAAATAACTTTGAATAAAACCCATAATGAGCGATAATTTACTTGATAAAATAAAGTTTAATCAACATTTTTCAGGAGTAAAAAGTGGTCAAAAAAATATTAAATATTTTTTTAATAATTGTTCTTATAAATACAACATTTAGTATTGTTTCAGTTATTGCAGTTGCTCCATCTCCTGGTGATTTATTGAGAAATAAGGAAAATTTTGAAAAAAATCAAAAAATTCCTGAAAAAATACCTGATCCATTATTACAAAAAGAGAAAATTGTAGATACCCTAGAAGGGGATCAGAAAATACTAATTAAAAAATTTGAATTTATAGGTGAACTAGATTTTGTTCCAATTGAAATCCTTCAAAATTTGATAAAAGAGTTTAATGGCAAGGAATTAAACTTTGGAGAAATTCAATCGGTTGTTAATAAAGTTAATCGATATTTTCAAAATCAAGGATTTCTTGTATCAAGAGCCTATCTTCCAAAACAAGAAGTTAAAGATAACACAATTTTAATTGCCTTATATGAGGGTAAACTTGATGAGGATCAGCCTTATCGTATTTTATCTCAAGGGGTTAAATTAAAAGATGATAAAATTTTTGGTTATTTAGATAAGGCCCTTGAAAGAGGCTTAACTTATAGTTCTCTTGAAAGAGCTATTTTAAATATCAATGATAATTCAGGAATCAATGCTAAAGCGTCTTTAGAGCCAGGTGATGAAACTGGTGAGACAAGAATAGTTTTAGATGTGGCAGACTTAAAATTTGTTACTTATAACACCTCTTTTAATAATCACGGCTCAAGATATACAGGAAAAAATAGAGCAACTGCCAACATTACATTTAATAATCCAAGTTCAATTGGTGATCAGTTTGATTTAGCATTATCGAAATCAGAAGATGATTTTGAGAGCTTAGAGCTGAAATATAATTTTCCAGTAGGTAATGATGGATGGAGAATTGGCGCAAGTTACAATTATTTTGATTATAAAATTGGCAAAGAATTAAGTTCAAATAAAGTTTTAGGGAATTCTGAAAGTTATAAGCTTAATGCCCGATACCCTTTATACCGAACTTCATTAGAGTCTTTATTTGTTGATCTTGGATATGCTGAAAAATATCTTTACAGCGAAACTGCAGGCACAAGAACAAGTGACAAAGAGCTAAAAAACTTTATTTTTAGTGCTGAATGGAACAATACAGACAATTATTTGGGTGGGGGATACACTCAGATTAAACCATCAATCACTTTTGGAGATTTAGATCTCTCAAAGGTTGAGTCTAGTTTATCAAGCGACAATACTGGAGCAAGAACAAATGGTTCATTTGAAAAATCTACTGTTGATATTGCTAGAATTCAAAAAATTAAGGAAAATTTAAATCTACATTTGTTTGGTACCACTCAGTTTGCCTCAAAAAACCTTGATAGTTCTGAGAAATTATCACTTGGAGGACCCACTGGAATTAGGGCTTATCCAGTCGGAGAAGCAACAGGTGATGAGGGGTATCGATATAGTATTGATGCAAAGTATAATCTAATTGCACCTAAACATTTTGATAAATTAACTGCTATTGCGTTCTACGATTATGGAATGGTAACGCAATTTGCAGATTTAAAAAATTTATCTGTAAGTAACAACACATACTCACTAGAGGGATACGGAATTGGCTTTGAGGCAACGATGGGAGACAATATCTCTATTAATACTTCGCTTGCTAAAGCAATTGGCGGTAACCCTGGTGCGGTAAGTGGCAAAAATACAGACGGACTTGCAGATGATGAACAACTATTTATTTCAATCAACGCTAAATTTTAAAGAATGAGGCTGAACTTAAAATTATTAATTATATTTTTAGTTCTTGGCCTAAATTTAAAATTAAGTGCAAATGAAATAAGTAACAATGCTTTACCAACGGACCCCAATGTTACACACGGAACAGCTGAAATTAGTCAGGGAGCAAATCAATTAACCATTGATCAGCAGACCGACAAATTAATTACCAACTGGTCTAGTTTTAATATTGGTTCTGATGCTAAAGTTCAATTTAATCAGCCGAGTTCAAGCTCGTCTGCTTTAAACCATGTCAACAGTGCTGACCCAAGTTATATCTATGGATCTTTGGAAGCAAATGGAAAAGTTATTCTAATAAATCCAAATGGAGTAATTTTTTCTAAAGGCTCAAGAGTAGATGTCGGCGCCATTGTTGCAAGCTCTCTAAAGTTAAGCGATGAAAACTTTTTAAAAGACAATTTTGTTTTTGAAAAAGATGGCATTGCAGGAATTATAGAGAACCGTGGAACGATTAAAGCATTCGAAGGTGGAACGGTTGCATTAATCTCATCAATTGTCAAAAATAACGGGACAATTGAAACACCAAACGGCTCAACAGCGTTACTGGCTGGTGAGAAAGTAACCTTAAACCTTAATTATAATCAGCTAATTAGTTACACAATTGATAGTGGAGTGCTCAATGGCTTAGTTGAAAATAACAATGCAATTGTCGCAAATAACGGACAAGTTATTTTATCAGCTCGAGGTCTTGATGCAGTTCGAAAATCTGTTGTTAACAATGACGGGATTATTGAGGCAAAAGGCATTAACACAGAAGGAGGAAAAATATTCCTGGAAGGTGATGAAATTACCGTAAAAAGTAATTCAACACTCAATGCAACAGGAGACAATGGCGGCGGTCAAATACTCGTTGGAGGTAGTTGGCAAAATTCAGATCCAACAATTTATCAAGCAAAAACAACAACAATTGAAGAAGGAGCAACACTCAATGCATCAGCAAATAACACAGGAAATGGTGGTGAAATAGTTGTTTGGTCAGATATCACAAACGACCAATCAATTACAAAAGTTCAAGGAAAACTAACAGCAGAAGGAGGAAAAAATAGCGGAAATGGGGGTCAAATTGAAACCTCAGGATACAAGTTAGATGTTGAAGGAATTGAAGTTTCAACATTAGCAAACGATGGTTCGGCAGGAGAATGGCTGCTCGATCCAGGAAATATAACCATTCAAACTAGTGGATCAGACAGTATTCCAGGTGGTTCGGGTCCAGATGGTGATGTTACAATTCATCCAAGTACGATACTAACCGGGCTCGCAAGTAACAACGTAAGTATTTATACAGGGATAAGTGGGTCAACTGAATATGATATCGATATCAATGATAGCATTGAATACACTGGCGTAAATGATCGAACATTAACCTTTAAAGCAACAGGAACAGTTCGAGGAGCAGGATCAATTTCAACTGGAAGCAGCGATGTTAATATTACTTCGACCAATGCTGCCTTAAATCTAGTTTTATGGGCCGATGCCGATGGTGATGGTGATGGTAAAGTGGTCACCCCAGATGGTAATATTACCACAAATGGAGGACATTTTTGGGCCGGAGGTGGTGATGGATCTACTACATGGAATGGTCTTACGGTTGGAGATGATTATGCCTCAACACCAGGTGATGATTTATATGGGGTTAGATTTAGAGGAGGCACAACTTTAAATACCGGATCTGGAAATATTAAAATTAGTGGAAGAGATAATGGGGATCATTCAACAGGAAAAGCTGTATCACTCGGACAAAGTGAGTCCGTTTCCATTACATCTACGGGAAACATAGAAATTTTTGCAACGTCAGACAGTAGTCAAGCAGGAGATGTTGCATTTGAGACAAACAGTGGTACCACAATCAATGTTAATGGAGGAACAAGCAAAACTCTAACAATTAGTATTGCAACAGGTGCAGCTGATGTATCTGGAGATATTACTGGAACAGGTAATTTTACTAAATCTGGAGCAGGGGATCTTACACTTTCAGGTACCAATACCTATACAGGGGATACCACCGTTTCAACAGGGACTTTAGAGCTAACTGGACTAACTGGATCTTTAAGTGCTTCAAGCGATTTGATCGTTAGTTCTGGAGCAACATTTGATCTTCAGGTATCACTTACTGTTGCAAGTTTGGACCTTGATGGAACCATTTCAAATTCGTCTGGCACCTCAGCTTTAACGGTCTCAGGAACGTCAGATATTGGAGGTAATATTACAACCAATGTAAACCAGCTTTATTCAGGAGCTGTTTCATTAACTGGAAACAGCATTTTAACCTCTACCTTTGGGCGCATTACTCTAAGTAGCACTGTTGATGGGGGGTCAACTTTAATCACTAGTTCTTTAGGTAATTTAACTACTTCAGGAATAATAGGGGGTACAACACCACTTACAAGTTTCTCAGCAACTGCTGGAGGATATGTTGCTTATGAAAACAATATAACAACTACTGGAGCTATTTCCTTAAATGCTGAAGGTAATGTGGACCCAAATCCTTCATCTGGAAATGTTACATTAACCACATTCAATAGTGATGTTACTCTTAATGCTGATAGCGAAGGGAATGGTACAGGAACATTTTATGGAAATTTAATCATAAATCCAGGAAGTGGAAATGTTACAATTCGAGGCGCAACTATATCAAACGAGAGTTATCAAGTTAATGGTACTGGAACGTTAACTATCGAGTCTAATGCTGCTAGTTTTGCAAGTACTTTTACCTCAAGTGCCTTAACCGAAGCCTCAACTTTAACTGGTTTAACAATAGGTAAGTCGACAAACACCTCCACGGTTACTATGAATTCAGAGATTAGTGTAGCTGGAGATGTTACATTGTATGGAAATCTAATTAATCTTAATGAAGATATTACTGGATCTGGAAATATTACTATAACAGCAGCTGAGGATATATATATAAATTCTGGCTTTACTCAAATTGAGTCAACTGGCTCTGGTAATTTTATAAAATTATTAGCAGAGAGAAATGTTTCTAATATTACTGACGCCCCTTCTATTACTTTAACAACTAATGGAGGAGATATTTTAGTTGCATCCGATACAGATAATTCTGGTGGAGGTGTAATTACTATTGCTACTGGTTCAAGTTTTGAAAGTAATGGTGGAGATATTACAATAGCAGGAGGAAGCACAACTGGCTCTGGTTATGCAAAAGGTTATAGTAGTACTGCATGGTTCAGTGAAGGTTTAAGACTTGATGGAACAGTTAACATTGCCTCAAGTAATGGAAATATTATTCTAAGAGGAGAAGCATATAATGGAAGTATCACTGACTTACAAGGAGCGGCAGGTATTTCTTTTTATGGTTCAACTTCTGGCACTCAAACAGTTGGTATTAATAGTGGCACTGGAACAATTTTAATTGATGCTAAAGGCTATTCTTACACTTCTCGATATAGTGCGGCACTTAATTTTGGTTTAGATAATTCAGGTGATAATGATACTACTACAATTCAATCAGCTAATACCACTTCTTCAGCAATAACGATTAATGCTAATCACTATCAAGCGGGTGTAAATTCAAAAGCTATTAGAAACTATTATAAACCTCTAACAATTTTAGCAACAGCTAATGGAGGTGGAATTACTATAAATACCTCAGGCGTACAAAGTCATGAAATTCATTCTAATTCAGAAGTTCAAATACTTGCCAAAACAGGAGATATTCAACTTTTAGGTGGAGGGACTGATCAGTGGTTCACTATGCAAGGTGCAGCTATGTACTTAGGTTCTAAAAATGGAGTTAATGGAGGAACCAGTTCAAGTAATATAATTTTTCAGTCTGATGATTTCTATTTATATGCGTCAAGTTCATTCAACTTTGCAACAACTGGTACTGTTACTATCAGATCAGTAAATAACTCTTTTACTGACGCTCAGTCATTATCTTCATTTACTTTAAATGATAATAGTAAAACGATGTCTGGATTTACGTTTGGTAAATCAACGAATACTTCAGACATAACTTTAAACAGTGACATCACCACAAGTGGTGCAGTAACTGTTTATGGTTCAACTATTAATTTATTCAGCAACATCAATAGTTCAGGTGCTGGAGATATTAC
>Ga0255758_10003878_pt1 | contig 13007 bp, 29 predicted proteins | sample 011ome_24_FD_179958 | JGI IMG/M metagenome (GOLD analysis project Ga0255758, IMG submission 179958) | Coastal salt marsh microbial communities from the Groves Creek Marsh, Skidaway Island, Georgia - 011513CT metaG (version 2) | ecosystem: Environmental > Aquatic > Marine > Intertidal zone >...
AGATTCCCCAGGGTTGTATATATATCTAACACCCTCCAACACCCTCCCAAGTTTATTCAAAATCATATAGAAAATAGGTGCAACCTTTGTAAAGTTAGGGGGCTGGTTAATATTCTAAATCTTCCTAAAATGTATTTGTTTTATATATATACGGGGTACCCCCTAGGTGGCTCCTGCCCTCCCATACTTTGTAAATGAGAATCATTCTCAAAAAGATAATCATTCGCAAGTGCCTGATTTTACAAGCTTTATAAAGTGAATGAGAATCATTCTCACTTAGCAAACTTCAAAAACTTTATAAAGTGTAAATGATAACCATTCTCATTTAGAAATTTGTAAAGTTTTACAAGTTCTGTAAATGAGAATCATTCGCATCTAGTTTATAAAGTTTTAAAAAGTCCTTTTAAAGTTATAAATTATAGAAATGATAATCATTCTCATTTAACTTCATAAAGGCTTCACCATTTCCCCTATAAAGCTTCGAACACGTCACCAATACTAGAACACCTATTTTTCCTAAAAACTTCATACAAGGCATTCTGAGAAGCCTATATATTTCACAATATTGTCACAGTCTTGTCACATACTTGTCACATTGATGCTGTAGGGAAATTCATATATTCATAAACTTTATAAAGCTTTATAAGTTATTTATATAAATTCCTTACTACTTTTTGATTAATCCGTCAATAGATTTTGCAAAATTAAAGCATATTTATTTTTAAAAAAAGTACTCAAAAGACTTGATATTTTTTTTTACTTCAGGCTAAATACTCATATAGCGAAAGGAAATAATCTGAATAGCCAAATGAGAATGACTCTCATTAAGAAATAAGGAAAATATTATGTATCAACAATATACAAATATAGAAAATGGGAATATTGAATATAGATTTATTCAAGATGAGCCAAAAGAAGTTAAAAAGCTTTCAAAGAATGCAAAAAGGAAAGCTAAAAGATATGGTAAGAAATCCAAAACAAAAGTTTTAGGTATTACTTCTTATCAATATGCATGTATCGAAACTCATAGAGCAAGATACGGAGCTAATCCAGAGTTAAAATTAATTCTACAAGGGTATTGATATTTATATTCATTAGTGTAAGATTAACTTATAAACAAAAAGACGAATAGAGAAAATCGAAAGTCTAGGATAACTAAGCACATAGCGTTCTATGTCGTTGGTATGGCTCACCATCGTGAAACCAAAAGAGCCATTTATAAACGAGGTAAATTATGGATAACGATAAAATTTTAAATGACTTGTTCGAGGAACTACTTGAACAAGGATACAAACCGGCAGATGCTGAAGCTGAAGCCTACAATCGCTTTTACGAGCAAGGAGTATGAGACTATGAAACAAGGACATCTAATAAATAAAATCAATAGATTAATACCTATTGCGAATGCGACACCTATGTCAGAATTTTATGATGATGATAGTACAGGTATTTGGATTCGAGGGAGTGAGTATTCTTATAAAGGCTCTTTACCCTATGAAAGATTATTATTTGAGTATTACTTAGATGATGATGCAGTACATCCAGACTTACTAGAAATAATCGAGGATGCTGATTGGATGTGGGAACCATACGATGCAGGAACCTTGATGCTGTATCCAAATTAATAAGGAGGAGTTATGAAAAATGAATTGAAAGGATTTAATTTTGCAGATGAACTGCACAAAATAAATGATATGTTGGTATGTAGTAAAGAGGATTTTTTATATTCTTATGGTTATCTAGATGAAAATGATTATGAGGAAACTAGAAAATTTATGATAGAACTTATGAAAAATTACTATAAACAAAATAATATTAAAGCTGATATTGAAACTTATGAGGAGAAAATATGAAAATAAGATTTATACCAGAAGTTGACCCAGAAGAGAAAATCTTTGGGGTTCAATTTGTATTAGAGAATTATGCTATTGATATTTATTTTTGTTTTGCAATATTCAAGATAGGTATCTTTAGAAATAAGGGTGAGTGTTGGTCTGTTCTATTGGGATTCTTTAGGATTGAAGGCACTAATTTAAATATGGGGTGGTAAACTATGGGATATAAATTATTAAGCGTAAACTCTAATCCTAAAATCGATAAGAGTAATAAAGTATCAGAAAAATATTGGTCTTGCATTATGCACTTGCGACCAGTAAGCACAAAGATATGTCCATATCAAGACATAGCCAAGTGCAAGGATGCTTGTTTAAATACTGCAGGACTTGGTGGAGTGTATCCAAGTATCCAAAAGGCTAGGCAAAAGAAAACCGATCTATTCTTAAACGATAGAGACGAATTTATGAGAGTGTTAGTCAAGGATATCAATACATTTATCCGAGCCTGTAAGCGTAAGGACAAGCGACCAGCGATAAGATTAAATGGGACTAGTGATATTCAATGGGAGTACATAGAGATTGATGGATATGAAAACATCTTTGCCATGTTCCCAGATGTACAGTTTTATGACTATACCAAGATACCCACGAGGAAGATAGATCATATACCGAACTATCACTTGACATGGAGTTATAGCGAAGCAAATGACAAGTATGCCAAGATGTTTGACAAAGTACCGAACAACAAAGCAGTAGTATTCAAGAACAAAATACTACCAAGCATGTTCAAGGGACTAAAAGTTATTGATGGGGATACCCACGATATGAGATTTTTAGACGAACCAAATAGCGTGGTTGGTCTGAAAGCAAAGGGCAAAGCTAGACAAGATAAGTCTGGATTTGTAATTAATGTAATACAATTAGCGTAAAGCTAGGAGAAAATAATATGGTAAAGAAATTTACAGATAGGTATGATAACAGAAAAATCTTTTATCATTTTAATGTGTTTGGAGTTAAGTTTAGATTAGCTGTCAAAACTGATAGATCATTTAAACGAGGTAGTGATAAGAGAAAATATTTCTCATACCTACCTAAAAGTATTTACTATACGGACATGGGTTATTCTTATGATGGTAAAAACTTATACACTTTAACTAAGTAAAATGGTTAGAGTATATTTAAATACCCCAAGTCTTTCAGCTTGTGATGAGATAGCAACATTTGTAGATGAAAAATACTATGATGTTTGTTGGCAACAGCTAGAAAAACTAGCAGAGCAAGAAGGATATATACTAACTGAATCTATAACAGAGGAGGAACTATGACTGCAAAAACTTACAACATCACAGTCAAGTGTAAGACTGAGGAAGATAGAGATATTGTATTAGCAACGCTTGACGAGGGTGTTGCTAATGCACAAGTGGAGACACTTCTTGAACAAGGCATTATATTTTATGAACAAAATAAAAATCGTGTTCATTATTCTAATGTTTATTTTTCTGAGAATGATGAGAGTCATTGGGCAGATAAAAAAAGGATGGTGGTATAATGGAAGATGATATAATAAACGAGGTTGTCGATCAACACTATGCAGATGCACCCTTGATTGACACCAATCCAGAAACAACTGAAACATACAAAGAGGAGGAAGAGTATGGATATGAAACAAAAGAAAGTAGCTTACGCTTTATTCGTAGGTGGTAATTTGGTATTTGACTATGCTAAAGATGGTAAAGTGACACAGCGTAGATTACAAACTGTCACCGATATCAAATTCAATGACGAGGATGAGATATTGGTGGGTGGTTGGATTTATAACAACGATGATGTCAACGACTATCAATACAGACAATTCTTTTTAGAAAAAATGTCTAGTGTAGATGTATTAAAAAGAATAGATGTTGCAGAAATGTCACAATGATGTCACACAAATGAAACATTGATATGATAGGATATGTTTTGTAGTTAGGAAGTGAGCCTTTATAAAATCCCACTGGTCTTATATGTCTGAAGTGCGTGTTAAGGATAAAAGTAAATGAGAACTATACCACCATGCACTAACTACAAAAACTCACCAGTCCCTAGAGTGTGAGTATAAAGCTAGAGTAGGGAGTTTGGTTTACTGAAAAACCAGTGTTGACAGGCACTTAAAAAACCGATAGTTATGTTGCTGTTGAAGGAGTTGGTAGTCATCTTCGGAACTAAAAAACTACCACCATTAATTTTAAATAAGGAGGAATGAAAATGAAAACTTGGACTAGCGTAATAACATACTCTGTGCTTGACATGGGCAGAGAGTGTGAAACAAAAGAAGAATATATTGAATTAGTAAAAGACTATTTCAGAGAAGAACATAATCTTGAAATATTGGAGAATGAAATATCCGATATTGAATTTGAGGAGAACGAAGATGAGTAAAGTATTTAGAGAATGGTTTGATACTGTTGACAAGAACAGTCAAGAGTGGTTAGACTTTGTTAAACAACAAGAGCAAGATGATGAAATGTCTGCTCAAATATTGGAGGATATGGAGAATGGAGATTAAATTACAAATGGGTGCAAAGACTTTTGCGTGTTTGGTATTTGAAAATATCTTTAGGTCTGGTCGGAATACAATGGACTATGCCTATGGTGTTAATGTTAACAGTATAAAAATGTATACAGACTTTACATCTGATATAATTTTAGAACCTTATGAAGCTGAGAAACTACATAGAAAGTTAGAAGACTTAGTCCCTAGAGTGACTGTAGGTTTGAGAACTCAATTGAAAAAACAAATGAAAGAAATTACATTACAGTTAGGAGAAGCTATATGAAAAGAATAGAAAAAGGTACATGGCATTCCAGAGTTGAGGAAATTTTAGCCAGAGATTTTGGAAATTTGTACAGTAAATTGACAGGTATAACGCAACATTTGTTGCTAGATTCTACCCATGCTTATGTCATAAATCGTAGAGATTTAGATTCTCTATCAGAGATGGAGATAAACATGCTTGTAGAAGAGCATGTGGCTTCGTGTATTGCACGTTCTTTTAGGTACTAAGGGTATGCCCTACCTTTTAATTAACCCTATGCTTAGAGAGGAGTACAGATGCTTATTATTTTTTTAAGTTTGTTAATATTTTTGTACTTTTTTGATGGTTAATTTAACAAAATTGTCACACAGTTTGACTTTTAATTTTATTTGTGATATAATCTTATACATATTATAACATTAATAAAAATAATAATTAATTATATTAATAATTTATATTAAAATTTATAAAACTTTATAAAACTTTATAAGAGGAGAATAGTAATGATAGAATATAATAATAAAAAAGTAACACCAAAGGTATATGCTAAACATATAATATCTGATGAACTTATGAAAATATTTGATAGGTTAAAACATAATCCACAGGATATAAATAATAATTGGCAGTACCTAACTTCAAAAGAAGAGAATACTATATTAGATCACGTGAGTTTGTTTGAAGATAGGATTCATAAGTTGTTGGGTGTTAAGTTTAAAAGTATTACAAGTAGTAATACCTATGAAAAATCTATATAGGAGATAGAGTTATGGAATTTATATTAATAGTAGTGGGTGTTGTCACCTTATTAACGACAACAGTTTTGTACATGTACTTGGTAGATGAGGAAAAGATAGAACCACACTACCCAACTACTGCACAACGTGGAAACTTTTGGGATGCAGAGACTAAGAAGTTTTATAAATGGGATGAGTTAATGGAACTTAAAAAAGAAAGAGAGGAACAAGATGACACAACATAATGAAGCTGTTGAACAGCAAAGAGAGATACTTGAATTAGAAAAACAAGCTAAACGAGTTGTAGGTATTGACACAAGGTACAAAGATGGGTTATGGTATAAACAAATAATTGACTATGCAGATGGTCGAAGAGTTACAGAGTACAGAGACAAACGCAGAGCAACAGTAGAGGAGAATAGATATGGCAAAGACATGGACTAAGAGTACATATGCTTCTGCTACACAAGGCAGAGGTAAGAAGACAAGTCAAGGTAGAGGTAACGTTGGCACCTCTACTATGAACAAAAGTAAGAAAGCCAACTTAAAAAAATATAGAGGGCAAGGTAAATGAAAACTAAAATATTAAAAAATAAAGTAACTATTGAGTTGACTACAAACGAGTATGATGATATGTTCAAATACATTAACAAACTTCGCAGCATGTTATCTACTTTGCATGAGACAAATGATTTATGGTTGTCTGATGTTCACAATTTAGACAGTTTACAATATGATTTGGTTAAACTATTAGATGCTAAATGGGATGCTGGTAGTTATAGATATGTTAAACGAGGGCAAGGTTAATGAACATATTTTATTTTAACGAATGTCCGGTTGAATCAGCACGAGCACAACCAGATAAAATGCTAGTCAAGATGCCACTGGAAACAGCACAGATGTTATGCACAGCACATAGAGAACTGGATGGTGATGAGTGGGCAGACAAGCAAGGACTTTACAAAGCTGCATACAAGAATCACCCTTGCACTATCTGGGCAAGAGAATCTAGTTCTAACTATCAATGGTTGTATCGGCACTTTGTAGCCTTGTCTATTGAGTACAGTCATAGATATGGTAGATCGCATTTAAGTTTTGATAAACTATCAACACCTCTTATGCAACTACCAATTAATATAAACATTGGTGATATGACACCATTAGCACAGGCTATGCCGGAGGAGTATAAACACAAAGACCCAATCGTTGCGTATCGTAGATATGTAATAAATGAAAAACACTATGCCAAGTGGGAACAGAACAGAGCTAAACCTACATGGTGGACTACACAGGAGGTAGCGTAAAATGAAATTTAAAATAATATTTGGAGCAGTAATGATAGCAATGATGGTTGCTATGGTTAGCTCAGTCAACATCACAGTAGATAACATATCTGAAAACAAAGCAGGACTTACAAGGCTAAACAAATCTTTCCTGTCTCTCAGCGAAGAGTTCGAAAGCGTAAATAGAAATGCAGACTTGATACAGTCTACCAGAGAAAGCTATCGTAATTCTTTGGTTGAGTTATCGGACAGAGTATCCCTTATGGAAGAAACTAACTCAGAGATTTATAGAATCTTAAATGATTTAGATGAACGCTTAAACAAACCACCGGTTGCAACTGTGGTTATTGAAAAGTATATAGAGCCAGAACCTACAGAAGAGTTAGGAGTTAATGCTGGGCTAGGAGTTCTTACAGGAACACAGGTTTTAGGACAGCCAGAGATAGTACCAGAGCCAGAGCCAGAAGTAATGACATGTCCAAAGGTTAGATCAACTAGACCTTACGCTGATTATATTGAAAACATTACAATCAAAAGAAAATTAAAGTTTACAGTGATCTATGATTTGTTCAATGGCAATGTTGTTAATGTTCAATACGATGGTAAGATACCTAACAAAGTTAAACAAGCAACACTTAATTACGTAATGGATTTAGATTTTGATAATCCTATTACAATTACTGGTTGCACATTACCATTCACAATTAACATTTAGGGGTTGCTTTTTATAGTAACTTGTGTTATAATACAAGCTTATTAAGATGAACTACTTAGCAGAAAGAGATCAATACAATACAGAAATACTTACTCGTGATGAGTACAGGAAGTTTGGATTGTATATGACGGAACACTATCCAAATGTAGGGCATGTGGTAGAGAAGTTAGATGATACCTTTATGGTACGCCTTGACAATACTTCACTCACATTTTGGGAAGAGATACTCACTGCTATTAGGGATTAATACGAAGGTATATTATAAGAAGTTTTGCCCTCCTTTATTTAACTTATAATATCTACAAGTTTCCGGTCTTGTGCCACTTAAAACCGGACACTTAATACAAACCGATGGAGGAAATAATATGTATGAGTATGTAAAAGGTAAGGCAATGTGGGCTAATATCACATCGCCAAACACGAGGTTTCAACCTCACAAGTATGGGCTAACTGTTCTTACAGACCCTGAGACTGCATCTAAACTTGAAGGCATAGGTCTTAATCAAGTTAGAGACAGATCAGGACAGCCTAAGTATGATGAACCGGCATTTACTTTCAGTAAGAGAGCCACAAGAAATGATGGTACTGCAAATGCTGCACCTAAACTTGTTGACACCGATGGTGCTGACATGGATGTTAGCGTAGGTAATGGTTCAGAAGTTGTTGTCAAGATCAAACCTTACAAGAATGATTATGGTCAGTTCGCTGAACTTATGGCTGTGAAGGTTGAGAACTTGGTAGAATATGTTGAAGGTGACACAGATAACGAGGAGTTTTAATTATGATTATTACTATAAATAATGATGATGGTAACACCTCGTTTGATGTCAACAACATCAGCGATGATACTATAAAGCAAGAAGCTACTGTTATTGTACAGAAAGTTGGTAACTTACAAGTTATCATAGAAGCTTTAGACTTTGCAAGTCGTACACATCGAGCCAACTTAGAAGAGTTGCTCAAAGATAGAGACGAAGCAATCGTTGAAACAGAACGTGCCAGAAATGATAAAGGGCAGTTCGTTGGCGATGACCCAGAAACTATCGAGGATGAATCTAAAGTAACAAAAGAAACATAGTCTGTGAGGAGGGCTAACATGAATGAGAAAACTTGGGATAAGTTGAAACAACCATGCCCACTTTGTCCAAGCAGTGATGCTGTAGGAATCAATGAAGATGGTTCGGCAAAGTGTTTTAGTTGTGGAGAATTTATGCCTAATTATGAACAAGCATGTAACGGAAAAACTATGACACAAACAGAAACAATTCAACCTAAACAACCTGACAATGTGATTGAAGGTAATTTCATTGCATTGACTGACAGAAAAATATCTCAAGCAACTGCACAGAAGTTTGGGGTTAAAGCTGTTCAAGACCTTAAGGGTCAGGTCATTAAACATTTCTATCCATACTACAATGGACATGAACTATCAGCTACCAAGTGCAGAAATTCTGTTACTAAAGATTTCTTTGTACAAGGTAGTTACAATGACACCGGATTGTTTGGTCAGCAATTGTTTAAGGGTGGCAAGTACGTCACCATAACCGAAGGGGAGTGTGATGCTATGGCAGCTTACGAACTACTTGGTAGTAAGTGGGCTGTGGTATCCATCAAGCGTGGAGCACAAGGTGCAGTAAGAGATATCAAGGAGAGCTTGGAGTTCTTTGATAACTTTGAAAACGTGATCGTTGCTTTTGATAATGATAAAGCAGGAAAGGATGCAGCAGTAAAAGTTGCAAGACTTTTCAAGCCCGGAAAGGCTAGGATACTCACACTTCCCAATGGGTTTAAAGACCCTAACGATATGCTTAAGTCTAACAGACATAAGGACTTCGTTGAATCTTGGTGGTCTGCTAAAGTGTATACACCATCCGGTGTTATCAATGTTACAGAGCAACGTGAAAAGTTTCACAATCGTGAGAAGAAACAAAGCATCCCTTATCCTTATGAAGGACTCAATAAAAAGCTGTATGGCTTGAGACAAGGTGAGCTTGTAACTCTTACAGGTGGAACAGGGCTTGGTAAGTCTAGTGTAACCAGAGAACTAGAGCATTGGCTTGTGAAACAAACACAAGACAACGTAGGTATCATAGCATTAGAAGAAGATTGGAGACGTACCATTGATGGTATACTTTCTATTGAAGCTAACGCTAGGTTATACATTGACCAAGAACGTGAGAAGTTTTCTAAAGAGGAACTTGATAAGATGTTTGACATCTTGTACGATGGTGAGAATAAAAACAGAGTATGGGTTCATTCCCACTTTGGCACCAACGACATTGATGATATCTTTACCAAGCTTCGCTTTATGATTATTGGTTGCGACTGTAAGTGGGTGGTAGTAGATCACTTGCATATGCTAGTCAGTGCTGTTCACGAGGGTGATGAGAGACGAGCTATTGATACGATTATGACTAGGCTTAGAAGTTTAGTTGAAGAGACAGGTGCAGGGATTATTCTTGTATCACATCTTAGACGTGTCGATGGTAACAAAGGACACGAGAATGGAATTGAAGTAAGTCTCTCTCATCTACGTGGCTCTAATAGTATTGGACAACTATCCGATTGTGTTATTGCATTGGAACGTAATCAACAATCAGAAGACCCCGATGAAGCTAGAACTACAAGACTACGTGTACTTAAATCAAGATATACAGGTGATGTAGGTATGGCAGCTAGGGTGATATATGATTCAGAAACAGGTAGACTATCTGAACTAACTAACGAAGACATAGAGTTTGATAACTCTGGTGAAGAGGGATTCTAATGGATTTAGTATTTGATATAGAGACTGATGATATCCATGCCACAAAAGTATGGTGTATCGTTGCTCAGAATCCTGACTCAGGTGAGATATTTAAGTTCCCACCTAACAAGTTAGAAGAAGGGTATCAGTTTCTTACCACAGCAGATAGGCTGATTGGTCACAACATTATTGGATTTGATATACCAATGGTAGAAAAGTTTGGAGGAGTTAATCTCAGTGATAAAGATATCATTGATACTTTAGTTTTATCCAGACTGTTTAATCCAACACGTGATGGTGGTCACAGTCTTGAGACTTGGGGATACAAGTTAGGCTATCCTAAGATTGAGTTTGAAGATTATCTTAATTACTCTACTGATATGTTAAACTATTGTGTACGTGATGTACAGTTAAACACTAGGGTACTACAAGAACTTCGTAAAGAATCAAAAGGTTTCTCACCCCAGTCAATTGAGATTGAACAAGGTGTTGCTAAGATTATGAAACAGCAAGAACAAGATGGTTTTGATTTTGATATGCAATCAGCACTTGGTTTGTTAGCAGAGCTAAGAGAAAAGAAACAACTGATTGAATCAGAGGTACACGAAACTTTTAAACCTAAATGGGTAGACACAAAAGAAGTTATACCTTACATAAAGAAAGATGGTAACCTATCTAAGCGTGGACTAACTGATGATGAGTATCAACGTTGTTTAGATACCAACAACTTCAATCCTTTTATGAGACAAACTTTACAAGAGTTTAATCTTGGTTCTCGTAAACAGATTGGAGAATATCTTATAGACTTTGGTTGGAAGCCAGATAGATTTACACCTACCGGTCAACCTATTGTAGATGAGAAAACATTATCCAAGATAACTCACATACACGAAGCAAAACTTATAGCAGATTTTTTATTACTGCAAAAGCGTATAGCTCAAATTGATTCGTGGGTAGAAGCTGTTAAGGATGATGGTAGAATACATGGATTTGTTATTCCTAACGGTACTATTACCGGAAGAATGACACACAGAAACCCCAACGTTGCACAGGTTCCGTCTGTTCACAGTCCTTATGGCAAAGAATGTCGAGCCTGTTGGACTGTACCAGAAGGACACAGCCTTGTAGGTGTAGATGCAAGTGGATTAGAGCTACGTATGTTAGCACATTATATGAATGATAAGGAGTATATAAATGAGATTATTAATGGAGACATTCACACGACTAACCAAAACTTTGCTGGACTTAAATCAAGAGATCAGGCTAAAACTTTCATCTACGCACTCGTTTACGGAGCAGGAGATGAAAAGATTGGAAGCATCATTAAAGGAAGCAGAGCAGACGGTAAGAAGTTGCGAGAACGCTTTCTTAGTAGTCTCCCAACATACAAGTCTCTTAAGGAACGAGTTGACAGAGCAGCTTCAAAAAATTTCCTCAAAGGATTAGATGGTAGGAAGTTGTACATAAGAAACAAACACTCAGCTTTGAACACATTGCTTCAAGGTGCCGGTGCTATTCTTATGAAAAAAGCTTTATGTATTTTATCTAGTAGGCTTAAGCTTAGTGGAACACCACATAAGTTTGTCGCAAACATTCACGATGAATGGCAGATAGAAGTCTTATCTTGTAGAGCAAACAAGGTAGGACAAATGGCTGTTGAATCTATCATAGAAGCAGGTGAACATTTTGATCTACGTTGTCCGATGGATGGCGAATTTAAAGTAGGAGGTAATTGGAGTGAGACACATTAATAGTTCAGAAAATTTTAAAAAAGATTTACAACGTGGGAGAAAAATAGAAGAAAAGATACTAGATATTTGTAGGGAAAAATATCCTTGCTCGGTTTTAATAGATGGTAAATTTAAAGATTATGATTTGTTTATTCCTGAAACAAATAAAACAATAGAAATAAAAGGAGACTATAGAAGTTGTGAAACTGGTAATATTATTATAGAGTTAATGATGTTTAATGTTCCTTCAGCTTTACTAACAACTAAAGCAGACTACTGGGTTATCTTTACAGGACAAGAATTACTATGGACTACACCTATAAAGATAATTGAATGTATAACTATTAATAACATATCTTCCCGAAGCTTAACCGGTCAAGGAGATACAGCATCTAAGGTTGCGTGTTTAATACCTATAGAAATATTTAAAAAATATTGTTTTAAAATTGAGGATTCAAATGACACAAACTAAACAACAAGAATTAAATATGAATTACATTAAACCTAATGATAGTAGTAGAAAGGGAGACCTAGCTGAATACTATGCAGTTACATGGCTGTGGGATAATGGCTATGAAGTTTTTAGAAACACAGGTTGTACTGGACCAATAGATATGATAGCAATGAAAGACGGAGAAACTATTTTTATTGATGTTAAAACAGCACAACCACAGCAACATAAAAAAACCGGCAACAAAGTAACTAAATGTCAAAGTCGAAACGAAGAACAAAAAAGATTAGGTGTTCAGTTATTACAATTCAATCCTGTTACTAGACAATTAGCATGGATAAATCACAGACAGAGAACATAATATGACTAAATCTAAGAAAACTCTTGACACCTTAGTTGAAGATATATATAATAAGATAGGTGTACTTGCCGATGGTGAGCACATTGATCTAGACCCTGAGACTATCGACCAGTTCGGTGAGTCTATGAAAGAGATACTTTACAAGTGGTCTCACCCTGAACCAAGAGGTGATACAACTTTACGTATGTCTAACATAGGTAAAAAACCTAGACAACTTTGGTACGATATGAAGTCAGAAGGTATCCCCGAAAGGATGCCACCCTCTTTGTTTATTAAGTTTTTGTATGGACATTTACTTGAAGAGATAGTTATATTTCTTATCAAGCTATCTGGACATACAGTTACTGATGAACA
>Ga0255758_10003885_pt1 | contig 12986 bp, 8 predicted proteins | sample 011ome_24_FD_179958 | JGI IMG/M metagenome (GOLD analysis project Ga0255758, IMG submission 179958) | Coastal salt marsh microbial communities from the Groves Creek Marsh, Skidaway Island, Georgia - 011513CT metaG (version 2) | ecosystem: Environmental > Aquatic > Marine > Intertidal zone > Salt...
TAACATAAGGAGATATATATATAATGTCAAATTATACTGTATCAAATATAGGTCAGAATGCTGGATCAGGTAGTACCACTGCAAGTTTTTTAAAAATTTTCAGTGGAGAAGTTATTACTGCTTTTGAAACAGCAAACTCGACACTAGACAAACACTTAGTCAGAACAATTAGTTCAGGCAAAAGTGCACAATTTCCTGTAGTTGGCAAAGTTACGACTGCTGCATATCACACTGCTGGAAATGAAATCACAGGTGGATCTGTAACTCACAATGAGAGAACAATCTCTATTGAGAATTTATTGATTGCACCTGTGTTTATCGCAAAGATCGATGAGGCGATGTCGCATTATGACGTAAGGTCAATTTACTCAAAAGAATTGGGAAGGGCTCTTGCGAACCAAATGGACAAGCACGTCTATCAAAACTTAATCTTAAACAGTAGAGCATCTGCAGCTTCACCACAAGCAGCAGGACAGGCGATCACTGATGCTGACTTTGTAACTAACGCATCTTCAGCAGCAGCTTCTATTTTCAGTGCAGCTGAAAAATTAGATGCAGCCGATGTACCAGCAGAAGATAGATATTGTGCAGTTGCACCAGCGACTTACTACAATCTAATTCAAGGTACTACTGTTATTAACAGAGATTGGGGTGGATCTGGTTCTTACTCTGATGGTAAAGTTCTTAAAGTTGCAGGTATTAACATTGTACCTACAAACAACTTGCCATCTACAAACATCACTGCTGGTGTTGCACAAGGTTCTAGCACAAATTTTGCTGGAGACTTCTCAACAACAGTTGGTTGTGTTTGGCAGAAAAATGCAGTTGGAACAGTTAAACTTATGGATCTGTCTACTGAAATGGAATACCAAATTCAGAGACAAGGTACATTGATGGTAGCTAAGTATGCTATGGGTCATGCACCTCTAAATCCAATCTGTTCGATTGAAATCAAAACTGCGTAATTAATTACGTTGTTTACATTGAGGGGCGACTTCGGTCGCCTCTCTATTAACTTATAGAATTTATATTATGACAACTACAGTAACATCAAAACTAGAAAGCGTTAATGTAATGCTTACAGCGATAGGAGAAAGTCCTGTTAACACAATTACATCTTCGACTACTACAGATGTATCTATTGCTATTCAAATTTTAGATAATGTTTCTAGAGAAGTACAAAGTGTAGGTTGGCATTTTAATACTGATACTAATTACAAATTAGTTAAAAATACATCTAATCAAATTGAATTACCATCTAACTGTTTACGAGTAGATAACTCTAATCAAGATGCTGATTTAGATTTAGTTGAAAGAGGAAGAAAACTTTGGGATAGAGAAAATCATACTTACACTATTAATAAAGATGTAAGAGTTAATATAACTTGGTTTTTAGAATTTACAGATTTACCAGAAACAGCAAGAAGATATATTACAATAAGAGCCTCTAGAATATTTCAAGATAGAATGTTAGCGTCTGAAACTTTACATACGTTTCATCAAATTGATGAACTACAAGCTTTATCTGCTTTGAAAGAACATGAGGGAGATACTAGAGATCACAGTATCTTTGATAACTACAGTACATATAGAGTTATCGACAGAGATAATTTTCAACCTGCGAAAACTACAATTAGCGATGAATAATGAGTGCAAGATTAATTTCAAATTCACTTCCAAATTTGTTAAATGGAGTTTCCCAACAACCAGATACAGTTAAACTACCAAACCAAGCTACAATACAAGAGAATGGCCTTTCTGATATTATTAGTGGTTTAGGTAAAAGACCTGCTACAGAACATATTGCAAAATTAAACACTGATACTTTAACAAATAGTAAAGTACATATTATTAATAGAGATGCTAACGAACAGTATGTTGTTTTAGTAAACAACCAATCTGTTAAAGTTTATGATCTTGCAGGTAATAACAAAACTGTTGTTACTCCTGATGGTTTATCTTATTTAACATCATCAGCACCACAAGATGATTTTAATTTAGTAACTGTTGCTGATTATACTTTTATTGTAAACAAAACTAAAACTACTGCATTGTCTGGTAGTGTTTCTACAACTAGACCAGATGAAGCAATATTTTATGTAAAGAATGGTCAATATAAAACAACTTATGAAATTACAATTGATGGATCATCTGTTGCTAGTTATGAAACTTTAGACAATTCTACTTCTAGTAACGCTTCGTCAATTACAACAGATAATATAGCAACAGAATTAACAAACGATTTAAACTCTAATTTATCAGGATATACAATTAGTAGAGATGGTTCTATTATTTATGTTTCTAAAAACTCAGGAACATTTACTGCTTCTGTATCAGATGGTTTAGGTGGTGATGGTTTAATATTAGTTAAAGATAAAACAAACTCGTTTGCTGACTTACCATACAAAGGCTACACAGGTTTTGTTACAGAAATTGTTGGAGATGGTGGAACAGAGTTTGATAATTATTTTGTTAAGTGGGACGGTTCTGCTTGGGTTGAAACAGTAAAAGATGGATTAGATAATTCTTTTGATATGTCAACAATGCCTCATTTGTTAATTAGAACAGCTGATGGAAATTTTAGATTTTGCAAAGCAGACGGTTCAGCTTACACGGTTGGTGGTACTACATATAATGAACCAGAGTTTGCATCTCGAACTGTAGGGGACGAGGTAACTAGCCCCGACCCTACGTTCGTTGGTAGAAAAATAAATGACATATTCTTTTATAGAAATAGACTTGGTTTTCTTTCTGATGAAAATGTAATATTTTCTAAGGCAGGTAAATTCTTTACCTTTTGGGCCACAACAGTAACTACTGCTGTTGATGATGATATGATTGACCTAGCCGTTAGTCACAATAAAGTTTCAATTTTAAAATATGCTGTACCTTTTAATGAACAGCTAGTTTTATTTTCTGATCAATCACAGTTTACACTAGACGCTGAAGAAATACTTTCAGCTAAAACTGTATCTATTAATCAAACTACAGAATATGAAATAGATGACGGTGTTAAGCCTATTGGTCTTGGACAGAATATTTACTTTGGAATATCTAGAGGTAGTTTTGCAGGTGTTAGAGAATACTATGTAAATGCTGACACAGAAATTAAAGATGCTTTAGATACTACAGTTAACCTACCAAGATATATAACAGGTGGACTTACAGGTTTAAAAGGATCGTCAGCTGAAAATACTCTATTTGCCTTTGCTTCTGGAGAAAGAAATTCTTTATTTGTTTATAAATTTTATTTTGATGCAGGATCAAAGGCCTTACAAAGATCATGGTCTAAATATAAATTTGAATCAACAGATGTACTACTAGATGGGGATTGTATACAAAACTATTTATATTTAGTTGTTAAAAGAGCTGATGGTACATATTTAGAAAAACTTAATTTAAAAACTAATGAAGTAGACACGGGTCTAGAGTTTCCTGTTTTGTTAGACAGAAAGACAAGTCTTACAGGATCATATAGTTCTGGTACTAATAAAACTACTTTTACATTACCTTATGAAGAAACTGCTTCTATGGAAGTTGTTTTAGGTGGTGCATGGTCTTCTACACAAAAAGGAAGAAACTTAACTATTAGCAGCACAACAAATACTACGGTTGTAGTTGATGGGGATTATTCTGCAAACCCAGTGATAGTGGGTAGAAAATATACTTTTAAATATCAGTTTCCTACTTTCTTTGTGAGAGAACAAAAGACATCAGGCAACGCATCTACTGTTAACACAGGTAGATTACAGTTAAAGAAAATGAGTATTATATTTGGAGACACAGGTTTCTTTGAAGTAAACCTTACTCCATTAGCAAGAAGTACATCAGTATATAAATTTACAGGACAAATATTAGGTTCAAGTACGTTTACAATTGGGCAACCTAATTTAGAAAGTGGTACCTTTAAATTTCCTATACAATGTAAAAACACAGATACAGTTATATTCATATCTTCCGATAGTTATTTACCATGTAACTTTTTATCGGCAGAGTGGGAGGGAGTATTCTCTGTTCTTTCTCAACGAATAATAACTTAATGAAAATAGATGAAATAGAAGCAACAAGTCAGCATATAAAATTATTAGCAAAAGATTTAAGACCCGCAGATGAGGATGAAATCAAAGCTAAAACAGGAACAACTAACGTGCAGAAAACTTTATTAAAAGGTTTTGCTATGACTAGTTATTGTCGTTCATTTTTTGTTGATGGTAAAATTGCAGGTGTATATGGAGTTGTGGCATCTTTAGATGATAAGAATATTGGCTCTCCATTTTTATTATGCACACCTAAGATTAAAAAACTAAAGATTAAATTTTTAAGAGAATGTAAAAACAGAGTAGAGGAAATGTCAGATAAATTTCCTGTACTTTTTAATTACATAGACAGTAGAAATAAACTTCACTTAACTTGGCTTAAGTGGTGTGGGTTTAAAATTATTAACGAAAAAACATTTAACGATGTTTTATTTTACGGATTTTATAAGGAGAAGAAATAAATATGTGTACACCAGAAGCGTATATAGCAAGTAGAATATTACAAGGCTATACGCAGTACCGATCTGATAAAGCAGAGGCAAACCAGATAAATAGAGATACACAGGTAAAAGCTAAAAATCTAAGAGAAGAAGCTATTTACACAGATAACGCATTTATAAGAAAACAAGAAGTTGCTGAAGATCAAACATCATTACAAAAAGAAAAGATACTAACTCAAAAGTTAAAAGTTGAAGGAACTGCAAAAGCTTCACTTGGAGAAAGAAATGTTGGTGGTAATTTAGAAATGACTGTTCTTGGCGATATAGCTAGACAGGCAGGTAAAGAAACTAATGTTGTAGATCAAAACTACGAAAACAAACTTAGAGCATTTGCAACTGATCGTCTTGCTTATAATAGAAGATACACAAATCAAATATTAAGTTTACCTAGAGCATACAAACCAAGTTTCATGACCTATGCTTTATCTACAACAGTAGATATAGGAAGTATGTATATGGCTAATCAAGCACCGTCTACACCAAACGCTAGTGGTCAAACTTTTAATTTAACCTACGATAATTACAATCCTCCGAAATAATGGCTACTAAAATAAATACAGATTTAGGAATAAATGTCGGTTTAGAAAACGCACCTACACCACAACCAATAACTAATGTTGGATCAGAAAGAATTATAGGCAAAGATAAATTTGGAGCTCTAGCAGATACTTTAGCACAGATTAATCCTACTATTAAAAAATTAGCTGACGCTAATATGAAAGAACAAAACGAAAAAGACTTTGAACAAGGTAAAGCTAAAATAAATGGAATGACTTTAGAAGAAGCTAGAAAAGCTCACACAAGTGGTTTCCCTGATGTCTTTAATGGCTGGGCCAGATTTGGTGCATACAAACAATATGCTAATAACTCTGTAGATAATTTTATCCAAGATTTTAAACAAGACTATGCAACTAAGAAAAATGAAACAGGATATAATTGGCAAGATCATTATAATAAGTTTAGTCAATCATATTTAGCAGATAAACAAAACGATGAGTTTTTTGCTTCCGCATATAACGAGGGTACAGCATCATTAAGAAAATGGTTAAACGTACAAGAGTTTGAAAAACAACAAGAAGATTTACAATATAAAGTTATAGGTAATACATCTTTATCTATACAAAATTTACCTACTAAAGTTGAAGAACAATTAGAAATTGCTTTTTATGAATCTAATCCTGTTATGACTTTAGGAAAAGATTACAAAGAAAGAAAAGCTAAATTCTTTCAAGATAATATGTCTCAAACATTTAAGGATTTGTATTTTCAACTAAAAGAAAATAGAAACCCTGCATTATCTAAAGCAGACTTTGACGATATTGTAATTAATGAAGCTGAACTTCATGCTTCTTTAGACGGTAGGTTTGCTACAGAATATATTGAACTATTAACTACTAATAGACCAGATGGAACTCCCGCTATTATTAATAATCCAAAATATCAAAAAAGAGTAACAGCATTAGTAGATAGTTTACGAGATGCAGTTAAATTAAATGTTGATACTGTAAATTGGTTCAATGGTAATGTTGCAGGTAAATCTAAAACAGATAGAACTAAATTAGGTTCTGATATCTTTGATAAAGAACTTAGAGTTAAAAAAGCATCAGGCATGACTGATGCTGACGCATTCTTAGCTACTACTATGACTATGATGTCAGGTATTAAAAGAAATGAACCTGTAAAACAAATTGAAGATTTATTAAGTAAACCATTAACTAGAGAATACACAGAAGATAATAAACTAGCTTTAGAAGTATATTCTGCATTAGATAAAAATGGTATTACTGGTATTTATTTTAAAGAGAACGACAAGAATAAATACAAATTCTTTGTAGCTAATTTAAGAGTACAAGCAGGAGAAGATCCTAGAGATGTAATTTTAAGTATGGGTACTATGGATACCACTACTAAAGAAATAAATGATTTAACATCAGAAGATAAAAAAACAATACAAGCTTTCTCTGGCAATATGGCTAACGCTAGAAACCAAGAGTTAGCTTACATGACTGCTAAATACTTTAAGAATATAGCAGGCGGTACTGATACTGATTACATAAAACAAGCAGAACAATTTATAGATAAACATTACACACAAATAAATGGTCGTTATGTAAGTAATTACAAAATGAAACAATTTGGTGTTGCACCAGAAAACTATGATGGTTTTAAAGTAACAGCCATTGAAATGTTAAAAGAAAAACTAAATACAGAAAAGAATATTATACAAGAAACTGATCTTATTGGTTTCTTCTTTGATGAAACTAATATTAATGTCGATGGTACTGCACCTAACGTAAACGAAGGTGTTGATTTAGATAATTTTGAATTGATTGTTAATACAGATGATGACGTTTTGTATTTTAAACAAGATGATGGCTCTCCTTTAGAAATACCATCAACTGTAGAATACAAAGACGGTCAAACAGTTTGGCTACAAATACCTATAGCTCTAGTTAAAGAAAGATACGAAGCTAAAGTTAAAGAACAACAAGATAAAGATTTAATAGCTGACGAAAAAAGAAGACAAGAGTTAGCCGATAGAAGTGACGCTAATAAATTATTTTACGAACAAACAAAGGATATGCAACCATAATGACAAGTATTAATTGGGATTTTATTTCAAGTTTAGAAGGTAAAGCAGTAAAAGACGCTTATGTACCTAGTGATAACTCTGGCGTAACTATTGCAACAGGATTTGATTTAAAAGAAAAAGATGCAGATTTATTAAATCAAATGGGTATCTCAGAAGATACTACAAATTTATTATCTCAGTTCTTCGGTATGCAAGGTGCTGAAGCAAAAGAATCATCTCAAGGATTTTCATTAAATGACGATCAAGTAAAAGAAATAGATCAAGCTAGTCACAACTGGTACGCAGGCCAAGTTAAAAGAGCATATGAAAATGGGGATCATCAAACTGCATGGGACGATTTAACTGAGGCACAAAGAACTGTGATTACATCTGTTGGTTTTCAACATGGTACTTCTTTTAAAAGAAAAGATGGTTCTGAAATGAATTATATTAAACAAGCTAGAGCTAATGATTGGGATTCTTTATTAGCTAACTTAAGAAACTTTGGAGATGACTTTAATACAAGAAGAAATAAAGAAGCTGATTATTTAGAAAGCGAAAAAAAAATTGAACCAAGACAACCTATAAAAGATCCTGAGTTTGTACCTACAGATATAACAAAACAAAAAGATTTATTTAGTGAATTACCAGACGTAAGTCGTGGTTTGTTTTTAGACAAAGCTTATAACTACAGTGAATACCAAAAGTTTCTAGATGAACAAACTACATTTACTGAAGCAACAAAAGCATCAATAAGAGAGAATACTATTTTTGCAAATGCGTTTGATCTTTTCTTTAATAAAACTTTTATTCAACAAGATGGATTTAGTTACAATAATAACAAAAGTGAATTTGAAGAAATTATAAAGAAGTATGATTTAAGAGGTGAGTTTGGAGATAGCATTATAGAAGCTGTAAACCCTGCACATTTAGATTATCTTGGTCAAAAAGCACAAAGACACCAGAAGAACGCAGAGATGTTAGCGTCTCTTGGTTGGAAAGGTATTGCATTACAGTTTGGTACATTTCTTTTAGATCCAGTAAACCTTACAGGATATGGAGCTCTATCTAAAGTAATGAAAGGTACTCAGTTTTTAACTGGTATATCTAGAAGAAAAAACTTTGTTAGATCAGGATTAGTCTATGGTTCTATGGAGGGAGCTTTATATAGTCCAATAGCAGCTAATAACCCTACAATGGGCCTTAATGATATTATAATAGCATCAGCTTTAGGTGGTACTCTTGGAGGAGCAATATCAGCAATTACAAGCAAATCTATTAAAAATGTAGGTCTAGCTACACAAAGAGCTGATTTAATTGAAAATGGTTTAGCCCCTACTAAACAAGCAGATAAAACAAAATTTAAAAACGTAAAACATACTCTTAAAAACAAAAAGTTTACAAAAGAGATGCATGACGTTGATGCAGTTGACAACATTGAATTAGCTTTTGGTACAGCAAGAAACATTCCATTCTTAGGATTTGCTATGACAAGGTCTGGTTCATTAGGATCAAGTATGTCTAAGTTAGCGAAGAAATTTGCTTTTGATAATATGGAAGATCCTATTGGTTGGTCAGTTAAAAATTCAGGATTAGTTAAAAAAGATTTTATACCTCAAGAAGCCACAAGTGAAATCATTAGAGACACTATGGTTATGGAAGCACATAATGTAGTCTACACTAAAGGTGGTCTTAACGAAGCTGTAAAAGGCTATTTAAAAGAAAGAGGGTATGGTGGAACTTTACTTAGCGATTTAAAAGGTTTCTTCCAGTTTAGTCATAAAAGAGATTTTATGTACAAAGTTAAAAGAGCTATGATTGCTTTAAGTAAACCTGCTAAATTAAGAAACGCAGATGAATTAGAAATTTTAAATGATGCAAATATTGTTAAAGGTGCTAACGCTTATGCAGATGGTTTTCAATTGTTTGCAAAAAAACTTGCAGAAGCAGGAGTGGAAGAAGCACAAGACTTAGCAAAAAATACTGGTAGATTTTATGTACCAAGAAAAATAAGTTTTGATAGTTTTGTAGATTTAGAAAGAAGAATTGGAGAAGATGGTGTTGTAGATTTATTAACGGGTGCTATCGCTAGAAAACAACCATTAATAAATAGATTAGACAATCCTGTAGCTACACCAGAAACAGTTAAAGTTAAAACAGGAGACATAAATCCTAAAACAGGAAAAGAAGTTTCTGCTAAAATATCTGTTACAAAAGCCGAAGCATTAGCAAGAGCTATTGTTAAGATGGCAAAATACAACAGTAGATATGGTGGCTTTGATATTGAACAACTTGTAAAAATTAAAGATCCTAAATTATTAAGAGAATACATTGATGATGTTTTTGGTAATTTAGATCAAGCTCAAAGAGATGAATTATTTAATGGTTTACAAAATCAACTTAAATTAATTACATCAGGTAGATTCCAACAAAGAATTAGACTAGATGAAAACTATGAACATACTTTAACAGTTGGTAAAGCAAAAGGTCAAAGAGTTAGATTAGATCAAATCTATGAAAATGATATAGATTTACTTTGGCATTCATACACAAATGAAATGTCAGGTTGGTATGCTTTAGCTAATAGAGTTGGTGTTAAAAGTAGACCCGAATGGTTAACTTATAGTAATGGTATTAAAAGAGACATTAGAGATTCTTACAGAAAAAGTGAGTTAAGTGTTGCTAGAAAAATAGTTAACGTACAAAATAAAAATATTGATAATGTTGCTATTAGAGAAGAAGAAGCAGTTATAGATAGTTTCTTTAATAATCTTATGGGACGTTCTACAGAGGGCGGAGATCCATCATCAGGTTATCAAGCATGGTTAAGAGATTTAAGAAGATTTAATTTTATTAGGGTATTAAACCAAGTAGGTATAGCACAGCTTCCTGAGTTTGGAGTTGTTACTTCACAGGTTGGTTTAAGAACAATGCTTAATGAAATACCTGCTATAAGAAAAATATTTGATGATGCACAAGCTGGTAACTTACCTGACACATTTAGAAAAGACTTTGCTATTTATGGAGCATCAAATGGAGATGATCATCTTTATAGATTACATCAATCTTTAGAAGTTTTAGATAGAGGTGCAGCAAAATCTGATTTTCAAAAAGGTGCTTTACTTAATAAGTCTCAAGCAGCAGCAGCCGAAAAAATAACAGGCTATGGATCATTCTTATTACAAACAGATTCATTACAAAGAAGATTAGCTATGCGTGGTTTTGTTCATAACATGGCAGAAGATTTAATTGAAGGTTCTAAAAAAGGAAACTTATTAGATAATATATCAAGAGGTAAACTAAATAGATACCGAGTATTAGGATTGCGTGATAGTGATTTAGTTGCATTAGCAAAGGAGTTTAATAGTCCTAGAGTAGTTAAAACTAAAAACGCATTAGGTTATAGAGTTTTAAGTTTTGATTTTGTTGCTATGAAAGACCAAGAGTTAGTTAAAAGACTTGCGGTAGCAGTAAACAGATCTACAAGACGTTCAGTTCAATACAATCATATTGGAGACACAAGTAGATTTTTCACTGACAACACATTAGGAAAAACTATGTCTCAGTTTAGACAATTCATTATGAATGCTTGGAACAAACAGTTTCTTCATAATGTAGCTATGGCAGACATGCAAACAGCTTCAATGTTTTTATACACTACTATGATTGGGGGATTAGCTTACGCAGCACAAGTACACTTCAATTCTATAGGTATGTCTAAAACCGAAAAGAAAAAATACATTAAAAAGAGATTAGGAGATAAAGGAGACTACAGTAAAATTGCTAGGGCTGCTTTTCAAAGAGCAGGTTGGTCTTCTGTAATGCCTCCTTTTATGGATATGATTACTGGTCAATTAGCACCAGAACATAGATTCAATACTAGATCATCTGGTCAAGAAATGAACCTTATTACAGGAAACCCGACATACGATTTAGTATTTGGAAAACTAATGCCTACACTAGGTGCAGGTTTAAAATCTATGAGATCAGATTACGAATTTAGTAAGAATGATTTTAATAGATTAATGAGAATACTTCCATATCAAAACTTATATGGAATTAATCAATTACTTAACTTTATAAAAGACAACTCTGGTTTACCAGACAAAGGAGCAACAAGTTTATATTAATATGGCATTTGCAATAGATACATACACAGGTAACGGAAGCACAACGAATTATAGTGTTACTTTTCCATACATCGAACAAGCTCATGTAGTAGTAACTGTTGACGGTGTAACTAAAAGTTTAACTACAGATTATACTTTTACAAACGCATCTACAATTACATTTAATTCTGCACCCGCTAGCTCAACAGTAATTAAATTTACTAGATCATCAAACAGAGCAACAAGACTTGTTGATTACCAAGATGGATCTACTTTAACAGAAGCTACCCTTGACCAAGACGGAAATCAAAGTTTCTTCATGGCCCAAGAGGGTATTGATATTACTGAAAACAATATTTCATTAAGTGCAACTACAGACCAATGGGACGCAACAAACAAAAGAATTACTAATGTAGCAGACCCTGTAGATAATACAGATGCTGTTAATAAACAATTTATATCAACTAACATACCTAACATTACAACAGTAGCAGGTATAAGCTCTGATGTAACTACGGTTGCAGGTATTAGCGCAGATGTTACTGCGGTAGCTAGTGATGCTACAGATATAGGCACTGTTGCTACAAACATAGCGTCAGTAAACACAGTAGCTACAAACATCAATGATGTAATTAAAGTTGCTGATGATTTAAACGAAGCAATTTCTGAAGTAGAGACTGTTGCAAATGATTTAAATGAAGCGACTTCTGAAATAGAAGTTGTTGCTAATAATATAGCTAATGTTAATACAGTTGGTACTGACATAGCTAATGTAAACACAGTATCGGGAATAGATACAGACGTTACTACAGTTGCAGGAATAAGCGCTGATGTAACTTCAGTAGCAGGTATATCAACTGCTGTATCTAATGTTAACTCAAATAGCACAAACATTAATGCTGTTAATGCTAATTCAGCTAACATAAACACTGTTGCAGGTATTAATGCAGATGTGACAACTGTTGCAGGAATATCAAGTGATGTTTCTACAGTTTCAACAAACAATGCAAATGTTACTGCTGTTGCAGGTAATGCATCTAATATTAACACAGTTGCAAGTAACACAACTAACATTAATACAGTAGCAACTAACAATGCAAATATTACAACAGTTGCTGGTGCAAACACAAATATTAATACAGTTGCAACTGATATAGCTAATGTTAACACTGTTGCTACAAATATACCTTCAATAAATAGTTTTGCTAACACTTACAGAATTGGTGCAACAGACCCTACGACATCTTTAGACGAAGGTGATTTATTTTATAATTCAACAGACAATGCTCTTAAATATTATAATGGTTCATCTTGGCAACAAATTACAGCAGATACAGATGTTAAAACTTTAGTTTCAGCAAATGATACAACAGCAGGTTTTTTAAATGGAAAATTAGTAGCAGGTTCAAATGTTACATTTACTGAAAATAATGATGGTGGAAACGAAACACTTTCTATTTCAGCAACAGACAATTCAATCCCTTTTGCAATAGCACTTGGATAAATAATTAAGGAGAAAAATAAACATGGCAAATAACTTTAATTCAACAACAGCTAGTTTAACTGATGCTACGTTGACTACAGTTAAGACCACTACATCTAACAAACAAGTTATGATTGGTTGTCTAGTATCTAATACTGGAACAACTTCTATACTTATAGATATAGTTCTTAATGATGGTTCTAACGATAGATACATTGTTAAACAAGCTCCAGTACCAGTTGGTAGTTCTTTAGAAGCTATATCTGGTAAGGTAATTATACCTAA
>Ga0255758_10003886_pt1 | contig 12985 bp, 9 predicted proteins | sample 011ome_24_FD_179958 | JGI IMG/M metagenome (GOLD analysis project Ga0255758, IMG submission 179958) | Coastal salt marsh microbial communities from the Groves Creek Marsh, Skidaway Island, Georgia - 011513CT metaG (version 2) | ecosystem: Environmental > Aquatic > Marine > Intertidal zone > Salt...
AGTCCGTTGAGGCGTGCCGCAACTAACGGAGAGGAATGAAGTGGTGGGCCCACCAGGACTCGAACCTGGGACAAACGGATTATGAGTCCGCTACTCTAACCAACTGAGTTATAGGCCCTTTTAGTCTGCGTCTTTTGTCCTTACTCTTCGTTGCAAAGGTTATTTCTCCTCAGTCATGTGCGGGTGCACACTCCTTCGTCTAAAAACCTCCGCGCCTCGATTAAGAACAAAATACTTGTCTAAAAGCTTTGTGCTTAGTCTGCGTGTTTTGTTCGCCTTGATAACAAACAAAATGCCTACCTAAAAAAAATGTACTTAGCCATTCGGCTTTTTACTTCTTTGCTATTAAGCGTTTATGCAAGCCCAAAAACAAAGGGCGCATTATAATGCGCCCTTGTGCCTGTTTCTAGCGATTCCGCTCTTTATTGAAAAATACTAGGACTCGTCGAGAAAGCTCTTAAGGTGATCCGAGCGGGTCGGATGACGCAGTTTTCTAAGCGCCTTTGCTTCGATCTGACGAATACGTTCACGGGTCACGTCAAACTGCTTGCCCACTTCTTCCAGGGTATGGTCGGTATTCATGTCGATACCAAAGCGCATACGCAGTACCTTGGCTTCGCGGGCAGTCAAACTGCCCAGCACTTCCTTGGTGGCTTCACGCAGGCCTTCATCCAGAGAGGAATCCACTGGTGAATCGATATTGGCATCCTCGATGAAATCACCCAGGTGGGAGTCTTCATCATCACCAATAGGGGTTTCCATGGAGATGGGTTCCTTGGCGATTTTCAGTACCTTGCGAATCTTGTCTTCCGACAGATCCATACGTTCGCCCAGTTCTTCCGGCGTTGGCTCGCGGCCTTTTTCGTGCAGCATCTGGCGTGAAATACGGTTGAGCTTGTTGATGGTCTCAATCATATGCACCGGAATACGAATGGTACGGGCCTGGTCCGCAATGGAGCGGGTGATAGCCTGACGGATCCACCAGGTGGCATAGGTAGAGAACTTGTAACCACGACGGTATTCGAATTTATCCACCGCTTTCATCAGGCCGATATTGCCTTCCTGAATCAGGTCGAGGAACTGCAGACCACGGTTGGTATATTTTTTCGCGATAGAGATAACCAGACGCAGGTTGGCTTCAACCATGTCTTTCTTGGCGCGGCGTGATTTGGCTTCACCGATCGACATCTTGCGATTGATGTCCTTGATTTCACCAATGGTTAAACCGGTTTCTTCTTCCAGTAATGCCATTTTTTTCTGGGCACGCAGGATTTCAACTTTGACGTTGGCCAGGGTTTCAGAATAGGGCTTGCGGCGTAAATGGGTATCGAGCCACTTCAGGTTGACTTCATTACCGGGGAAGCTCTTGATAAAGACACTGCGTGGCATTTTGCCGGTGTTGATGGCCAGGTTGCGGATGCCTCTTTCGTGACGACGAATTCGCATCAGGCAACCACGGATGTGCTCGAGCAATGGGTCAAACTGTTTTGGGGCGAGTTTGAAGAACTTGAATACTTCACCAAGTTTCTCCATGGCCTCGATGCCTTTCTCATGCTGGCGACCATATTTTTTCAGCTGACGCAGGGAAGAGCGATGCTGCTTGCGTAATTCTTCAAAGCGAATGCGCGCTTCTTCCGGATCAGGACCGGTTGGTGCTTCATCGTCATCATCGTCACTGCTGTCGTCATCATCAGAATCGGAATCATCAGCTTCTTTGGTGGCGGTGGTGTCTTCGATGACAGGCGCCGGAATTACGTCTTCACTCAAATCAAGATAGCCGATAAGAATATCAGCGAGGCGTTTTTCTTCTTTCTCTACCAGGTCATATTCATCAAGCACGCGCTCGATGGTGCCGGGAAAGAAAGCCATGGCAGACATCAGTTCACGAATGCCTTCTTCAATGCGTTTGGCAATGGCGATTTCGCCTTCGCGGGTCAGCAGTTCAACGGTACCCATTTCACGCATATACATGCGCACAGGATCGGTAGTACGACCGGCTTCATTTTCAACAGCGGCCAGTGCCGCAGCAGCTTCAGCCGCAGCCAGCTCATCAGTCTCGCTTTCAATCATCAGCAACTGATCGGCATCGGGAGCGGTTTCAAAGACCTTGATACCCATGTCATCAATCATCTGAATGATGTCTTCCACCTGATCCGGATCGGAAATGGTATCGGGCAGGTGATCATTCACCTGGGCATAGGTCAGGTAGTTTTGCTCCTTTCCTTTTGCGATCAGGGCCTTAAGGCTCGATTGTTGTGCTTGGACGTTGCTCATATGTGCTGCAATTCCTGTACTTGACTAAATTTGGCAGGGATAAAAATGACCGCGTATTTTAACGAAAAGCGTGTTTTGATGCCACCGCTATTTGACTCTTAAATGGTGGTTGGAACCGCAAATTTCAATAGCAGATATCAGATTTCAGGATTCTTCCGGCGGAATCTGCTCAATTCGCCTGGATTTCACCTTCTGGCGTGCCTCTTCCAGCCAGTTATGGTGGCTGAGGCGGCGCCGTTGGGTGTGCAGTAAATGGTTAATAATTTCATTAAATTCCTGCACTACACCTTCCGTCGGCGTGATCTGTTCCTTGCTAAGGAGCTGGGTCAGCTGACTCCCCAGTGGGGTGGCATAAATCCGCCCGAGTAATTCCGGCGTGGAACTGGACGGGTACTTTTTAGCCAGGGCGATAACCTGCAGTAGCAGGTCGATATCAGGGCTATCTATTTCGGCCAGCTCTCCGTTTTCATCAAGCTCGGCCACCATGTCAGGTTTCAGCAGGATCAGGTTTACCGCTTTCATACAGACAGAGCGGCCACTTTTCTTTTTGACAACAGGCGGCCTGTTGAGGGTGTTGACCGGCTGCGGCTGAGGGGAAGCCCCGGCAGGATTTGGATTATCCATGGCCTGGATGGTTTGCAGATCAACGCCGGTAATGGAGGATAGCTGGTCAAGAATTAGCTGGTGATAAATGCCTGCAGGAATTTTCTTTATATGGGGCAAAGCCATTTTGCCGAGACTGGCTCTGCCTTCCAATGAATTCATATCCACCTTCTTGCCCAGTGATTCAAAGAAAAATTCGGCCAATTGTGTGGCTTCAGACAGATTACGCACGAATTCACTTTTGCCAATACGGCGCACCTGGCTGTCAGGGTCTTCGCCTTCCGGCAGGAATAGAAAGCGCGCGGTGCGTCCATCTTCCATTAGCGGCAACACCTGTTCAAACGCTCGCCAGGCAGCATCGCGGCCGGCGTTATCGCCATCGAAACAAAACACCACTTCAGGAACCAGTTTAAACAAGCGTCTGAGGTGGGCAGTTGAGGTGGCAGTTCCAAGCGTGGCGACGCAGTAGGGAATATCATTCTGGGCCAGGGCAATGACATCCATATAGCCTTCCACGATAACGATGCGTTCCAGTTTGCGCGTATTTTTGCGCGCTTCGTATAGCCCATAAAGCTCTTCACCTTTGTGGAATACCGGCGTCTCCGGCGAATTGAGATACTTCGGTTTGTCATCCCCGAGTACGCGTCCACCAAAGGCAATGATGCGGCCACGACTGTCACGAATCGGGTAAATAATACGGTCACGAAAACGGTCATAAAGTGGATGGCTTTTATTGTCCGGGTTTTCGATCAACATGCCGGCATTAAGCAGGGCTTTCTTTTGTTGCTCAGAGGTACCGATGGCCTGCAACAGATTGCCCCAACCCGGTGGTGCGTAGCCGAGGGCAAAGTCTCTGGCAATTTCACCGGACAAGCCGCGGCTTTTCAGATATTCCACGGCGCGAGTACGCTGCGGATGCTGACGCAACTGCGCCTGGTAATAACGGGCGCTTTGCTGCAACACATCATAAATTGACTGATTTTTTTCCCTGACTTTTTGCGATACCGAGGATTCTTCCCTGGGAACTTCAATGCCCATCTGGGCAGCAATATTTTCGATGGCATCAGGAAAATCGAGATTTTCGTAATTCATCACGAAGCCAATGGCATTGCCACCGGCGCCACAGCCAAAGCAGTAATAAAACTGTTTTTCCGGTTCGACACTAAAGGAGGGGGTCTTCTCGTTATGGAAAGGACACAGGCCGGAATAGTTCTTGCCGGTTTTTTTCAGAGTGGTGCGCGCATCAATAACGTCCACAATATCCACGCGGGCCAGCAGATCATCGATGAAACTTTGTGGGATCATTCCCGCCATATTTATTTAGTTACAAGTCCCAAGTTACATGTTGCAAGGTAAAAGCCAGACAAGTCAGGATGACAATAAAGGCCGGCATGACTTCTTTACCCGGATGATTAATTTTCAGGTTATTTGCCCTTATAGACGGCCATAATATCATCCTGGGAGAAGACACCCGAGATGACCTGGTTGCCGTTTTGATCGGGGATGTGAATATAGCCGTAGTTGGCTTTTTTCTCACTAAGAATTTCCAGGGCTTCCAGCAGGGTGGCATGTCTGGAGATCGGCATAATGGCTGTGGCGGCTTCCAGTTTTTCCAGAGTGAATTCGGGATTGTCCAGGGCAAGTTCAAGGGCAGAGCGGCTGATGATGGCATCATTGTGGCCCTCGTAATCGATTACGATCCACTCCGGATTGGTCTGCAGTGATTTTATGACTGTGTCTTTTTCAGTTTCGGGCGCAAGGGTAATAAATTTATAGTTGACGATAGTGCTGACACCGAAGCGACTTAAAAAGCGGGATAATTCCGGGGAGAATCCGCTTTGCCCTGGTTCCAGCGTATTGTGAAAGACAGAGCGGGTTTTAAAAATTTCCGAACTGGTAATATTGGCCACCACAATGATGAGCATGGCGGGAAGAATAATATTGGGGTTGTCGCTGAGCTCAAGCAGAGCCATAAGCGCTGCCAGCGGGGCTTGCAGGGTAGCGCCCATCATCGCGCACATGCCAATCAGGACATAAAACGTGCCTGAAGAAAAACTACCGGGAATAAATTGCTCGCCAACAATGCCGGCAGCGGCCCCGGCTAATCCGCCAAGCATCAGGCTGGGGCCAATAAGACCTCCGGGCAGTCCCAGACCAAGCCCGAGCGCAGTCACAATGAGTTTTACGCCTAACAGGACTAACAGGAATGACAGTCCCAGATGGCCCTGTAGTGCATCATTGAGAGAGTCATAACCTGTCCCCATTACCTCGGGAAGAAACAGGGCGGCAACACCAGTGAGCAGACCGGTGAGCAAAAGGCGCAGGCGCAGATCAATATGATGAAAACTGACGGCAAATTTGTGAATGCTGACAAAGCTGCTTGCCAGTCCACCAATCACCAGCCCCATTAAAACCACATAAGGGATTTGCCAGAGACTGTTCATGGTGACCGCCTCAATGATGAAGACCGGTTCATCGCCATAAAGCAGCTGGGTTACAACCGTCCCACTCACCGCAGCAACAATTACCGGAATGATGCCGGAGACGGCATACTCCATAAGAATCACTTCCATGGCAAAAATGACGCCGGCAACAGGGGTATTAAAAGCCGCCGCAATTGCTGCCGCACTGCCGCTGGCAATGAGAAGACGAATGCTGTTGTTGGGCAGAGCGAGCAAACTGCCAATGCCGCCACCACAGGACGCGCCCAGATGAATGGCGGGTCCCTCACGGCCGCAAGAGCCTCCACTCAACAGGGCTATGGACGCAGTAATAAACTGCATGAGGGCATTTCTGAGGGGCATGCGGGATCTGAAATGCTGGACTTTGTCGATGACATAACTGACCCCCATACGCCGGAGTTCCGGTGTCAGCGAGTGAAGCAGCTGTCCGATAAGGATGCAGCCGGCAACGGGCAGCAAGAAGTGCCATAGTGGCGACAGAGATTCAAAATCATCGTGATTCAGGCCGCCAGAAAAATAAGGAAACACTGCTTCCAGCACAAAACGAAACAGGTTACCCACAAGACCGGCCAGAATGCCCACAAGTATGCCAAGCACGGCCATGGGCAGTTTGGCTTCATCGCGGGACAGCAGGCTATATAGAGAGTTTTTTAGATCCAAGGTGTTGTGCCAGGGTAAAAAGTCATTATAACGAGTTTAGAGATTGCAATCTCATGGATTAGGCGCGTCAATCCTGAATTTATAAAGATCCAGTTGATACTGATCACATTGTCACTGCTAGAATATCAAGACAATAGCCAACAGCATTAAAGTGGGGAAGAAAAGTAATGGCGAAAACAGAGGCTACCAAGGTTTCATCAAGCCAGGATCCATTAAAGCAGGATCCATTAAACCAGAGTCAATTCAAGCAGAAACTTTATCAGGTAATTTTCGGTTATGAGTCCAAAGCCGGGCGGCTGTTTGACCTGGTGCTGATTATTACTATTTTTGCCAGTGTGCTCGCGGTGATGCTGGATTCTGTCGCGTCCATTAATACGCGCTTTCACGATCAGCTTTACCTGCTGGAATGGGTTTTCACGGTATTGTTTACCGTGGAATATCTGTTGCGACTGTATTGCACGCCATCGACTCGAGGCTATGCCTTCAGCTTTTATGGCTTGATAGATCTGTTTTCCATTTTACCAACTTATATTGCTTTTCTTTGGCCAGGCGGTGTTTATCTCATCGTTATACGAAGTCTAAGGGTTCTGAGAGTATTTAGAATACTGAAATTGGCGCGTTATGTCGGTGAGGCCAATCTCCTGCTTAATGCCCTGGTTAATGCGCGCCACAAGATTTTTGTCTTTCTCTATGGTCTGCTGATTCTGATTATTATTTTTGGCTCGTTGATGTTTCTGGTGGAGGGACCAGAGCATGGCTTTGATAGTATTCCTCACAGTATCTACTGGGCCATAGTGACCATTACTACTGTTGGTTATGGCGATATTGTGCCCCAGACACCGATTGGGCAGATTATTGCCGGCGCCGCCATGATTACCGGTTATGCAGTAATTGCAGTGCCTTTTGGCATCATTTCGTCCGAGTTGATTAATGAACAGCAGAAAAGGCGGGATAACTCTGATGAAGTAATTCTTAGGGTATGCAAAAACTGCAATCAGGGTGACCATGACGAAGATGCCCATTTCTGCAAGCAATGTGGTGTATCACTGGATGATGAAAGTGGCGAAAAAGTAAAATAAGAGAATTACTGCGCAGGCCTGGCAGGATGCGAAAGATAAACAGAGTGCCCAAAAACCTAAGCGAGCTGCTCTTTAACCATTTTGCTGACTACGGACATGTCAGCGCGACCGGCCAGTTGGGGACGAACTTCATTCATCACCTTGCCCATATCCTGCATAGCTGCGGCGCCGGTTGCGGTAATAGCTTTGCTGACAATTTCAGATATTTCCGCTTCGCTTAGGGCGGCGGGCATGAATTCCTGAATTATACCAATTTCTGTGCTTTCGGCGTCTGCCAGTTCCGGACGGCCACCATCGGTATATTGCTTAACCGAATCGCGGCGTTGTTTGATCATTTTTTCCAGAATGGAAATGATGCGATCTTCAGGCAAATCGATGCGTTCATCCACTTCGATTCTTTTCAGTTCGGAAAGCATAAGACGAATAGTCGACAGGCGCGGCTTATCTTTCGCGCGCATGGCATCTTTCATCGCATCAGTGATGCTTTGCTTGAGTGGGTGTTCCGACATAAGCGTGGAGAATTTTGCGAATTAATTAATAAATATTAATAAAGACGCTGAGTGCGACGAGATTCACGAGACACTTTTTTGGCATGGCGTTTAACGGCAGCAGCCGCTTTGCGCTTGCGCACAGAAGTTGGTTTTTCATAAAACTCACGACGACGTACTTCAGCGAGAATTCCCGCTTTTTCACAAGAACGCTTGAAACGACGTAATGCTACGTCAAAAGGTTCGTTTTCTTTCAATTTTACAATTGGCATGTAAAAAACACCTGATCTGGTTAATCCCTGGGTTTAAGGGCGGAGGATTTTAATGGCAAAGAGCGGCAATTGCAAAGGTTTTGGCTCCCTAAAACACCTTTAACAGGTTTCAATCCCCGACTTTTTCAGTAGACTACTCTCCAGCACAGTGGCAAGTGATAGAAGTAGTCTTTATGAATCCCAGAAAAAAAATCAAAGCCGGCTTTCTGACCGGCTTTTTCTCCCTGCTGGATTGGACCTGACGCGGTCTGAAGTCTGAGTAGCCGAGCTCAATGATAAACAGGCTGGCTTATTGTCAGCCTTGCCTGCCATTATTTTAATATGGCATTAAAGCTAATAAAATCAAAATCATACAATACATCTAAAGCAGGGTGTCGCCATGAATAACAAGCAAATCACAGTATCCGGAGAAGGGCTCACTATTGATCAGGTGGTGAGTGTAGCCAGAGCAGGAGCAAAAGTCGCCATCACAGATGACGCTCAAGTGCAGGAACGGGTAAAAAAGTCGAATGACTTCATCCTTCAGGCCGTAGCAGATAACAAACCCATCTACGGAGTCACCAGCGGTTTTGGCGCGATGGCTTATAAAGCCATTTCAAAAGAACAGGCGATGGAATTACAAAACAATATTCCCTGGTTTCACAAGGTAGGTACCGGTAATCGTTTACCTGATGCGGATGTCAGGGCCGCAATCCTGGTGCGCATGAACTCGCATTTACAGGGCGCGTCGGGCATTCGCATGTCTATGATTGAGCGTATGGGAATATTTCTGAATGAAGGCGTTACGCCTCATGTGCGGGAATTTGCCTCAATCGGTGCCAGTGGAGATCTTTCCCCCTTGTCCTATATCACGGCCTGTCTTATCGGGCTGGATGAAAGCTGGAAAGTGGACTACCAGGGTAAGGAGATGGGGGCACAAAGTGCCTTGAAAGCCATTGGCCTGGAACGGGAAGAGCTGGGGCCTAAAGAAGGCTTGGCCATGGTCAATGGTACCTCGGTCATGGCGGGCATAGCAGCGGGTGTCATTTATGACACGCGTAATTTACTGGCACTGTCTTTTGGTGCCCATGCCCTGTTGTTTCAGGGTCTGGGGGCTACCAATCAATCCTTTCATCCATTTATCCATGCCCGTAAACCCTTCGGTGGTCAGGTTGCCTCGGCGGCAGTCATGCTGGAGTTGCTCGCCGGTTCCAAATTGATTTGTGACGAACTGGAAGGTCAGCACGAATTTCGGGGTGGTGATGAGCCGATTCAGGATCGCTATTCATTACGCTGTCTTCCCCAGTATATGGGGCCGGCAGTGGATGGCTTGCGGCAAATAGCCGGGCAGGTGGAGACAGAAATTAATTCTGCTACAGATAATCCGCTGGTGGATGCCGACGCAGGTCATACCTATCACGGTGGTAATTTCCTGGGACAGTATATCGGCGTAGGCATGGATCAGCTGCGCTTTCATATTGGCATGCTGGCCAAGCATCTGGATGTGCAGATTGCCATGGCGGTGATGCCGGCATTCAATAATGGGCTTTCAGCCATGCTGGTGGGGAATACTGAGCGTTCCATCAATGGCGGACTACAGAGCCTGCAGATTTGTGGCAACTGCATCATGCCGCAACTGCAGTTTTACGGAAATGCGCTAACCCCTCATTTTCCGACCCATGCCGAAGGCTTTAATCAGAATATCAATTCCCAGGGTTTTGGCTCAGCCAATCTGGCGCGGCGTTCGGTAGAAATTTACCAGCAGTACATGGCGATCAGTTTGTTGTTTGGCATCCAGGCGGCAGAACTGCGTTCACATATGGAATGTGGGCATTATGATGCCAGTCAGACACTGTCTGCGGCGACGCTGCCTTTATACACAGCAATTTATGAAGTTATCGGCCGCGACTTTGACAAGGACAAGGCGCTGATCTGGAATGACTATGAACAGGCTATGGATGCCTATATCGAGGCAATCACCATAGATATTCAGGCCGGTGGAAAAATTGTGCGGGCGATGGATGGGGTAAAGCAGGTTTTGTTTGCAGGGAGTTAAAACACTTCTTCGCGGCCTCTGGCCGCGAAGAACTTGTAAACGAAAATTAGTTTATAGAAAGATCCTGACCAGGAAAGATCATGTTGTTGCGCAGGCCGTTGCGGCGTTTAATGCTTTCAATGGAAACGCCAAAGCGACGGGCGATCATGCTGAGGTTGTCACCGCGTTGCACACGATAGGTGGTCACCGGTGTTGCGCCAACGGAGTGTATGGTTAGTTCCTGGTTAATATATATCGTGGTGCCACGTACATTATTCCATTGTTGAATCTCTCTTACAGAAACATTAAAGCGCTCCGCAATAATGCCCAGGGTATCACCGCCGCGCACCTGATATATGGTGGGTACCATTAAGTTATCTTCAACATCAGCGCTCAGGGTGACGGCCATTAATGGGGCTGCATCAGTAGAGCCGCTCAGTTCCACGAGCTGAAATTCATCGCGTAACTTGATAGGTTTGAACTGGTTTTCACCATAGGCCATCGATTTATGTTCACGACTGGCAAGGGCAATAGTGGTTGAAATACCGTTGCCGGGGATCAGCAGTTTTTGACCCGGATGTATCAAATGGCCACGTATTCCATTAACCGCCTTGAGTTCGTCGACACTGGTTTCAAAAGAGCGGGCTATTCTGTCAAGGGTATCGCCGCGGACAATGATGTATTCACTGGGTGAGACTTTTTCTTCTACTGGCAGATTGTCAAAAGCCCGAACAAACCGGTCAAAGGTGCCCAGCGGGATTCTCAGGGCGTAGGGCTCAGCCTGGTCTGGAAGGCTGGCTTTTAACAGTTCGGGATTCAGCGCTCTTATTGTCGCTATATCAGTGCCGGTAAGTATGGCGGCAGCTTCAACTGACAGCATGCCATTGATTTCAACGATGTCATAGGCAATCTCCTGGCCAAAGTCCTCGGCCTGGATTCCATACATTTCAGGGTTGGAAACGATCAATGCAGCGGCAATGAACTTGGGCACAAAGCCTCTGGTTTCCCGTGGCAGGAACGGATAGATTTCCCAGTAGGACGGGTTGTCTTCAATGGATTTTCCGGCACGCCGGGCCGCGCGAGTGATGCAGCGATAGCTGCAGTTATAACCGGCCAGCACCATTTCCCAATTACCGTTGTAACTTTCGTACAGTTCCTTGAAGTGTCTGGCGGCGGCACGTGTAGCTTTTTCAGGGTCTCTTCTCTCGTCAACATAAGTATTGATTTCAAGACCCGAAGCGCGCGCGGTGCCATACATGAATTGCCACATTCCCACAGCGCCGGCAGAGCTTCTGACGGTAGGTCTGAGGCTGCTTTCACCCAGAGCCAGATATTTCAGTTCATCAGGAACTTCTTCCTCTGCGAAAATTTCCTCGATCATCGGGAAATAGGTATGACTTCTTTCTATCCAGATCTTCAGCAGTGTCTGGCGATTCTGCAAGTGATCATTAATAGCTCTTTCGACAACTCGATTGGCTGTCATGTTGATAGTGGGAGTGACTGGCTCGGTTGGTTGTGCCTGTAAAACCGCTTCCTCTTCAGTCACGGGTTCCCGCTGCAGGCCGTCAATATCAGCGTCGCCAAAGTCTCCGGCAGCACTCACCAGAGTTTCCACAATCTGATCTTCCTCAATAACACTGATTTGAGTGACAGGTTCCGATTCAAGAGTCTGAAAGTTACTGCAGGCTGTCATCAGCAACGCAAGCCCCAATGTAATAAACCTGGATCCTGTCGCGATGCTGTTTTTGTGTTTAATATTGAAAGTTCTGAAGTTAGGCACTAACAAATCTCACCTTGGGGAATTAACCCGGCAATTATGCATAATTTCCGCTAAATCACTAAATATATATTGGGAAATTATTACAAATCACGGCACTGTCTTTGATTGTATTTTTTAATGTTGTTTTGCTCTGCAATGGACACTTTGAATCAGGACAGCAGTAAATTTTATACCTCGATACGACTTTAACCAGGATTGAAAAATGCCTGGTTAAAGTCTCATTCTTACACATTCAAAGAAAGTTACAGTGCGTCACTTCGCACTTCTGAATTTATCTGATGCATTCAACAGAGGCAGCAAAAGGGGCAATAAGTAATCAGTCAATATTAATGACCACTTTACCCAGGTGCGCCTGGCTTTTGAAATACTTGATCGCTTCTATGGTGTCATCAAAGTCAAACACCTTGTCGACAACCGGGTGGATGTCATTCACCTCGATAGCTTTGTTCATTTCTTCAAACATACGACGGTTACCCACGAAGATGCCGTGGATGCTGCTGCCGGTCATCATCAGATTGCGGGGATTACATTCGCCATCGACACCGGCCAGTACACCGATCATGCCGATTTTGCCGCCCAGACCAAGGCAATTCATGGACTTGTTAATGGTACCAATACCACCTACTTCCACGACACAGTCCACCCCCTTGCCGTCAGTCAGTTTTTTGACTTCTTCATCCCAGTCCGGGTGTTTCTTGTAATTAATGAGAAGGTCAGCCCCAAGCTCTTTTGCCTTGGCAAGTTTCTCATCACTGGATGAAGTAATAATGGTTCTGGCCCCTGCGGCCCTGGCAAATTGCAGGCCGATGATGGAAACGCCACCGGTACCGAGCAGTAAAACAGTATCGCCTTTGGTGACTGGCTTGCCGGCTTCCATCATGGCATGCCAGGCAGTCAGGGCGGCACAGGGCAGGCAGGACGCTTCGTGGTAATTAAGGTTTTGCGGTATTTTTACGGCATTATCTTCCTTGATAGCCATGTACTGGGCCAGTACGCCTTCAGCAGAGTGTCCAAGCGCAGGATTTACCATGGGGTTGGCGGGGCCATCCACCAGATCCTGAAAAAAGGTACCGGCAACTCTATCGCCAACCTTGAAGCGGGTGACACCTTCACCGACTGCTTCGACTTCCCCCGCCCCGTCTGAGAGTAAAACCGTATCTTTGGCGACCGGGCCGCCAAAATATTTACCGGCAATAATGCCAAGATCGCGAAAGTTGAGCGAGGCCGCATGCATGCGCACAAGAATTTCACCGGGGCCGGCTGTGGGCTTTTCCTTTTCAACTTGCTGTATACCGTCCATGGAAGTGCTGCCAGCAGCTAATATAAATGCTTTCATAATTAATGCTCTTTGAA
>Ga0255758_10003892_pt1 | contig 12971 bp, 14 predicted proteins | sample 011ome_24_FD_179958 | JGI IMG/M metagenome (GOLD analysis project Ga0255758, IMG submission 179958) | Coastal salt marsh microbial communities from the Groves Creek Marsh, Skidaway Island, Georgia - 011513CT metaG (version 2) | ecosystem: Environmental > Aquatic > Marine > Intertidal zone >...
TAGAACATACCAACGAGACATTAAGGCTGCAAAAGAGGGGATGGCAACCCTCTTAGCACCTATACATGCTCTCAATAAAAAGTTAGCTAAAAAGAAACTTAAGAAGTATAAACCTAAAATGATACTGACACTAGGTAACCATGAAGCTAGAATTAATACTGCTATTGAGTATGATAGAAAGCTTGAAGGTCTTATCAGTATAGATGATTTAGGTTATGAAGAAGCTGGTTGGGAAGTAATACCTTTCCTAGAAGTTAAAGCTATTGATGGAGTTGCATACTGTCATTACTTTGCCTCTGGTATTATGGGTAGACCTGTTACTTCAGCTAGAGCTTTACTCACTAAAAAACATATGTCTTGTGTAGCAGGACACCAACAGGGTAGAGATATAGCATATGGCAAGAAAGCAGATGGTACAGAGATGACTGCTATTATCAATGGTGCATCTTATATGCATGATGAAGGTTATCTAAACCATCAAACAAACAATCATTGGAGAGGCATATATGTTCTTAACAATGTAGTAGACGGTGCATTTGATGAAATTGCAGTACCAATGCACTACCTTAAATCTAAATATCAAAGGAGCAAGTAATGGATATAGGAGCAACACCAACAAGTAAAATATTTGATGAGTCTTGGGATGACCCTTTAACTGCTCAAGTAGCAGGGGACCATTATAAAAATCTAGCTATACAACCAGTAGAGTATATTATAGCTAATGACTTAAATTATCTACAAGGTTCAGTTATTAAATATGTAACTAGATATCAGAATAAAAATGGAGTTGAAGATTTAAAAAAAGCTAAACATTTCATTGATATGATGATACACGAAGAGGAGAATAAGAAATGAGCCCACTAAAAGCTTTTCTAACAGTACTAATGGTTCTAATGATATCATCAGTCTTAGTAAATAGAATAAAAGCTAATACAGCAAAAGTAGGAGTAGGTAATTTTGTTATGGCAGTAAGTTATACAGATAGCTATAAAGATTTACAGTATGTAGCTAACTTTGTTAATTGTGACCAAGCTCAACATTACTATAATGAGAATTGCTTAGGTGCAATTATTATGCTATGTCAATTAGAAGAATACTTACATTTACCTGACTCTCATGATACACAATCTACATTTGACTTTGAACCTACTAGTGAAAGGTCTTGTGGTTTTGTAGGAGTCCAACAACCTAAATTTACAGAGGAATACTAACATGGTCGGTCATAGTGAAATACCCCTTTGGGAAATTTTAGAAAAGTTAAAAAAGATTGAAGAGACAGAATTGCTAGATTTATTAGGAATTACGTCAGACCAATTAGTAGAAGCTTTTCAAGATGAGATAGAAGCAGAAATAGAACGATATAAACATTATTTAGAGGATATATAATATGGAAAATAAACTACCTTCGGTGTACCAAGATGTCATTGCATTATCAAGATATGCAAGATATCTGCCAAATGAAAATAGAAGAGAAACTTGGGAAGAAACTGTGGATAGAATGGTAAACTATTTACAGAGTAAAAACAAAGGTTTAACGAAAGAGTTTAAAGAAATTCGTGAGGCTGTACTTAACCTAGACATCATGCCTTCAATGCGTTTAATGATGTCAGCAGGAGAAGCATGTGAGCGAGACAACATAGCAGCTTACAATTGTTCTTACCTTGCCATAAATAACAAAAGAGCATTTTCAGAGTGCTTGTACATATTAATGAACGGAACAGGAGTTGGGTTTAGTTGTGAAAGACAGGAAATTAGTAAACTACCTGCAATACCAGAAGATATTAGCAAGTGTGCTGATACTATTGTTGTTGGCGACAGTAAACTTGGCTGGGCGAAGTCGTTTAAGAAATTACTATCTAGTCTTTGGGAAGGAGACATACCTACAATTGACTATTCCAATGTTAGACCAGCAGGAGCTCGTCTTAAAACCTTTGGAGGTAGAGCTTCAGGACCTGAACCATTAAAAAGACTATTTGATTTTGTAATAGAGACATTCGTTGCTGCTAAAGGTAGAAAACTTAACTCTTTAGAAGTACATGATATAGTATGTATGATAGGTGAGATTGTAGTTGTAGGTGGAGTTAGACGTTCAGCTCTTATCTCATTATCTAATCTTACTGACAAGAGAATGCGTGAAGCTAAGATGGGAGCTTGGTACAATGATTTTGCTTATCGAGGTCTTGCTAACAATTCAGTTGCTTACACAGAGAAACCAGACATGGAAGTATTCATGGAAGAATGGTTATCTCTTGTTAAATCTAAATCTGGAGAAAGAGGTATCTTCAATAGAGTAGCATCTCAAACTCAAGCTATCAAACAAGGTAGAGAACCTGATTTAAACTATGGAACTAATCCTTGTTCAGAAATCATCCTACGAGATAAACAGTTCTGTAACCTAACAGAAGTAGTTGTTAGAGCTAACGATACTAAAGAATCTCTTAAGAATAAAATTAGACTAGCAACAATACTTGGTACATTACAATCTAATCTTACTAAATTCCAATTCCTATCAGCAGAATGGGTAAAGAATACTAAAGAAGAAAGATTACTTGGAGTATCACTAACAGGGATTATGGACGCTAAGATTACATCCAATCCAGACCCTAAATTCTTAGAGGAGTTACGAGATGAAGCCAATAAGGTCAATAAAAAGTATGCAAAAATACTCGGCATTGAAGAAAGCAAGAGCATTACATGCGTTAAACCGTCAGGAACAGTATCACAGTTGGTTGATAGTGCTAGTGGTATTCACTCTCGCCATTCCCCTTATTATATTCGTACTATAAGAATGGATAAAAAAGACTCTATTTATCAGTTCTTAAAAGATAAAGGAGTTCAAGTAGAAGACGAAGCATTCAGACCTGAATCAACAGCTGTCTTTTCCTTCCCTATTAAAGCACCTAAAGGAGCTATAACTAGAAATGATAGAACTGCAATAGAAGAACTAGAGAATTGGTTAATCTATCAGAGACATTTCTGTAACCATAAACCTTCTGTTACTATCAATGTAAGAGAACATGAATGGTTAGAAGTTGGAGCTTGGGTATACAAATACTTCGATGAGATTAGTGGCATTAGTTTCTTACCACATAGTGACCACACTTATCAACAAGCACCATATCAAGAATGTACTAAAGAAGAGTATCAGAACTTATTAGTTTCTACTCCTTCTAATATTGATTGGAGTACATTCAAAGAGGAAGATGATAATACAGAAGGTTCACAAACTTTAGCTTGTACAGGAAATGCTTGTGAAATTAGTTAAATGGTTATCAACATTAGGTATTATAGGTAGTATGTTATTAACTGCCTATAACATCTATCCTTTAAACTTATATGTAGCTATCCCAGCCACACTAGGCTGGATAGTTATATCATTTATTTGGAAAGAAACATCACTCATTGCTATGAATACTATAGCATTAATGATTTATATTTTAGGAGTAATTAATTATGAGATTTAGTGTAGGTCCCTTAATGGGAGTGGGTATAGGAATTGAATTTACTGAACAAAAACATGAAAACAGATTAATTCAATATTGTTTAATTGATGTCTTAATATTACGCTTTCAGATAGCTTGGTATGGGTCAACGTAGGGTAACCTACCTAAATTCAACACAGGCTCTTAAAATGCGTCTGAGATAAAATAGTGCTTTTTAGAGCCCCTGTTTATGGGGCTTCCAGAGCACTATTTTTTTTGTTTATCTTCCATAATATTCATCTAAATATTCTTCAGTTTCTCCATCCTTCATAGCTTTATCTAAGTTCTTTAAATCTTGTTTAGACATATCTTCTGCTTTCTTACCTAAAGATTTACCATACTTAGTCTTCAAATCAATCTGACCTGTTGTCCATTTCCTTAGAGAAGCTTCTTCATTCTCATCTTCAGCTCTCATTAAGTTAGACCATTGTGGTATAGTTTGTTTACCTTTAGTTAATAAATCAGCAGCAAAGTTTTCTATATTACCATCACCTAATAGGTCATTGTAATCTACAATGTTCTGTCCACTATATACATTAGTATTCATCATCAATTCAAAAGCTAATTGCAATGTAGGATTAATAGTCATAAGCACTTGTCTTAAACTATCCATTCCTTTATCACCACTAAATACATAACCACCAACTTCAATTACATGGTTAATACCTGCTCTTCTAAATCTAACTTCATCACTATCAAATAAAGTCTGGAATAAAGCATCCATCATAGGATATATCATATACAATGACATAGCTAAAGCTGTACCAGACTCTAAACCATCTAGAGCTTGTTTCCTAAGACTTCTATGCATTTGTATCTCTTTATATCCTAATTTATCTGATACAAACTTACCTGCCTTACCTGTTCTAGATAAAATAGGGTCAAGTGATGCTGATATATCTCGTATAGTATTCAATCCAGATGATACCATACCATGTTTATATCTAGAAAAGATTATTATCTCTGGATTCTGTAGTAATTGTGATAACTTTCTAGTTATTGTATATCCAAGTACTGACTCTGGTCCTACAGTTTCAGGTAATCTATATGTAGGCATATGTGTTTCCACTTCTTTAACTGCCTTTTCATATAATGCATCATTCTCTACAGGTTTAGGTCCTTTCTTACCACCTTTCTCCCATGCTTTAGTTTCTAATTTTAACATATAGTCTGCTTTCTGTTTAACTACTTGCATAAACATTACATCTCTAGATGTCCACATAGAATATTGTGCAAACTCAGATGTCTTAGCATATCCTTTAGATAAACCTAACCAAGTGTATCTATATCCTGCTGTATCTTTATAATCTTTAAGACCTCCTGTTTGCTCTTTAAACTTCTTAGCATTTATCTCTTGTAAATGAGACCAAGTTCTAGTATTAATTACATTCATTGACATAGAAGACATTCCTTTCTCTATCAATCTCATGTATAATGGTCTTCTATTTAATACCATGTCATGTGCCCATTGTGTATCTTTAGACCATTTACTAGCTATATCCTTATTCTCAAACAATAAGTTATATATACTCTGTCCTGTATTCTTACCTGCTTTAGATAATCCTAATGATGCATAATAGTGTACAACCTCATTGTGCATATGAGGAATTGGATTCAACATCATGTTCTTAACTAATGCATCAGATACTGCACCTAAAATACCTTTCTGTTTATATACTCTAAAGTTATCACCTATCACATCTCCTGCTCTTCTCGAAAAGTAAGCATTACTCATTTTATCAAAACCTGCTTCTTTAGCATTAAAGCTTAATGGTTTTAAGCTTCCTGGTTTATTAGGATTCTTTGGGTCAAAAGCTGGTCCTTTAATATCTGCTTCTGTTAAATCTTTTATTAGTTTACTATTAGCTTGTCCAAAAGATGACTCAAACCAAGCCTCTTCAAACTCTATCTTTCTTTGTAACTGTCTCTTCTCATTAATAGAATCTATGATTGATGACATATGGTCAGGTACTACTTCTCTAACATAATTCTCTTGTAGTTCTTTTCTAGATAAATTCTCTACTTTATATGTTACACCATCTACTGTAAATGTATCTCCAGCTTTCTCTATTCCTCTACCTTCATTAAGTTTTTTAGCTGCATTAGTTAGTTTTAGTGCTAATGCTCCATCTGGAGACATCTCTCCTACACCATGCTCTTTTCCATTCTTATCTATATATGATTTCTTATTTAAAGCTCCAGGTTCAGTCTGAAAGTACACTCTATTTCCTTCAATCTCTCTTCCTTTATTTACTGAGATTGTAGGTTCTCCTTTATGTGGTCCTTCATATTTAACCTCTCTCGTCTTAGGTCTACCTCTCCAATCCTTAACTTGTTTACCATTCTTATCAAGTACAGGTACTCTACGAGGAGTCCCTCCTACTTCACCTCTAGTTACAAATATAGGAAATCCTTTCTTACTAGTAAGTTTATAGTAAACCCTTTCTGATAATGATTTAGGTCGAGCTATAGGTGCATCACCAAACTTAAGTCCTGTTACATCACCGATAAAGTTTGACTTTGCTCCAGCTTCTTGTCTTAAAAACCTTCTTGGAAAGAATGTAGTATCTAATTCAAATGCTTCTAACTTACCTTTCTCTTGTAAGTATTTAGTTAATGCTCTATCCTCTTTCATTAACTCTCTCATATTTTTCTCAAGAGTTCTCATCTGAGGTGTCCACTTAATCTCGTATCTTTTCTTAGTTCCTTCTATAAAATCTACTACATCATTATACTGTTCAACAGTCTTCTGATTCATTTTCCGGCCTTTAGCCCAACCATTTACTTCACCAAACAAATTCTGCATTCTTTGTACCATAACAGTACCTGCAGATTTAGATGCTTGATTAGCACTTCTAGAACCCCATTGAGCCCACTTCCTAAAGTTCAATAATCCTGCATTATCATTAGTTAATTCCTCAACCATCTTCTTCTTATTAGAAAATGTATTCTGGTCATTAAATAAATCAAATGTTTGTTTATCTATTGCTTCAAACTTAGCAGAATCCCATGACATTGTTTCTTTCTTACCACCAAGCCAATTAAACTCTGTATCTCTAAGTTCTACCTTAGCTTGGTTTAATTCATTCTCTATTTTCTTTCTCTCTGTAGCTTTAAGATTAGGGTCTTGTAATGTTTCTGTCTTTTTATCAACTATATCTTTCATATGCTTCTTGTCTGATACTTTTAATATAGACTCTAGTCTCTCTTTTACACCTACTTTCTCTAATGCTTTTCTAGGTGCATTACCATATATCTGTTTAGTTAAGTCTGTATATCCTGTGATGTTTTTAACACCCTTAACTCCTTTTGCAAATTTAGGTCCAGCTAATAATGATGCTAAGTTTACAACTGCGTCTGCAGTATCTTCTGGTATACCAGCATCTGCTAATCTATCTGATGCACTATGTAGTACCCATCCAAATGCTTTTAATCCAGCACCTAAAATAGATTCATCCATCACAGTATTAGCTGATGGTATAACATCACTGTCTTTTATTGATTGTTTTACATCTTGAAGAATTTCTTTGACTTTCTTGTTTTCGTCTGGGTCAGATACGAGTGTATCTATGACGTTATTACTTACATTCTCAGATATAGCACCTGATGTTAAATACTCATTTACTATACCCTCTGTCTTTTGTGCAGACCAAGCTGATGCCTGTTCAAAAGATATTCCTTTTCCTTTCCTATCAGCTAACTCTACTATAGCTTCTTGCCAATCTAAAGGTATAGGTTCTCCCTTAGCTTCTTTAGCTCTGATAGCCTCAGCTAACTGTTTTCCAGCTAGTTCATTATACTCATTAACTAGCTTATTACTTTCATCACTAAAATATAAATCAGCACTATTCCATAGCTGTGTTAATTCCCCACCTATAAACTGTGGTGCTTCTGCTATTACATTAGCCGCAGTCAGTCCTTCATATATTGGTTGAGATAAAGCTCTAACAACATAACCTGCAGACTTTGCAAGGTTACCTTCTCCAAATATATTCTCTATACCAGCATCATCAGGACTCTTAACAGGTTCTTGTTGCTCTAATAATTCTAACCTTCTATATTCATCTGCTAGAATTTTACCGTTTATAGCGTCTCCAGCGGCATGGGCTTTAATTAATGCATTTCCAACTTGTGTAAGGTCTGCCATTATTCATATTCATTCAAAGCTGAATTTACCTCAGGACTACGCTCAGTAGTACCAGCTCTATTTACTAATGAACTATTATCACTAAACCATGCTGAGTCTTTTTTAAATTTATATTTAGTTCCAAACTCTATTTTAGCTCTTTTAATAGCATCTGCTACACCTAGACCTTTTTCTACTACATTATTTTCTACCATACTATTAAACTCAATAGCTGCTTCTCTACCTGCATTAGAATCTGAATCCCCTTGTGTAAGAAAGTTTATAGAATTTCTATACAAACCACTTGCTGGATGGTCCTCATCAGATATAGTTTTATTAAACTCTTGTCTTCGTGATTTCTTCTCAGCTTCGTTTTTAGCCCTTTGTGTTTCTTCAAACTTAGCTATCTGCAAATCATAAGTTGCTTTCTTAAGAGCATTAGCTGTATCTATGTTAGCTTTATCATTAGCTTGTTTAGAAGCAACTTCTTTTAATTTCATTAATGTCTGAGCACTAGCTCCATTCTCAGTAAGTCTTCTACCTAAAGCATCATATAACTTAGCACTGTCACTAGCCTCATCTCCTAGCTCTTCCATAACTTGTTTCAAAGATGTCTGTGCTATTGTCTGTTCTTTAAGTATAGCATCATCAGAATTAAATATAGCATTACCTATTTTATTAACTCCCATCATCATAGGTCCCCAACCTGCTGGAGCAGACCTACCAATAGCAGCTCTATAGTTATTTCTAGCAACTTCTCTAGCTAACAACTTCTCATCAAAATTAAATAATCCTTCTACTGTTGCCATCTATATCTCCTTATTTTCCAAATATTTTACCAGCACCAAATTTCAAACCTGTACCAAGTAAGTCTGTAAATGCTCCTGTATTAGCTTGACCTGTACCATACATTGCACCTGCTCCTTGTCCATACATAGCAGCCGTTGCTTTATCTCCTGCTAGAGCACTGTTGCCTAAGCCCATACCCATTTCAAATGGTTTCATACCTGTACCTTCTATACTAGCTCCCATATTAAATAAACCTAATACATCATTATAAGGTTGCATCCTTAAATCATTACCTGTACCAAAGTATCCTAGACCTTTAGCCATATCATCATATCTCTCTTCTCTAGCTCTAGCCATAGACTCTACACCTAATCTATTATCTTCTCTATTCATAGCTGTTAGATACTCCATTCTTTCAGGGTTCAAGTATCCTCCACCTTCATATGCTGCAGTACCTTGACCCATTCTACCACTAGCAAAAAGGTTGTTAGCTAGTCGTTGTTCATTCTTAGCTCTTCCAGGAGCCATTAAGTCTTGTAAATCGTTATAATAATCACTACCTACTTTAGATATATCTCTATCCCTAGCTTCATTAAACATGTCTAAACCAGTTTGCTTAAACATATTTCCTTGTGCTATAGCCTCTTCATCTACACCTTCTAACGACTTATTCATAAACAAGTCTCTAAGTTGTTGTAACTCAGGACTTAATTCATAATTAGCTTTATTTTCTTCATAATCAAAGTCAGCAGTACCAAAGTAAGAACCAGTGACATCCCAGGGTTTATACTGAGCCTTGTCTCCAGCTGCCTCATAACCTCGTTGTGCTTTCTTTCCTACTCCTGTTGCTCCTGTTACTGCTCCTACGACTGAACCCATTATTTCACCTCTTTTTCAAAAATGTACCCTCTTAATTTAAATCCGTACTTACGTTCAAAAGCTTTCATACCTGCTTTTCTAGTAGTACCTCCTAATATTGTCTTACAACCTAATTGCTTTGCTAACTCATTCATATATTTATCCCAATAATCTCCATCACCATATACATTTAAACAAACAAACGCATCATCATCTAACACCCAACTCATAAACCCATGTTCATTTTCAATAAGATTATCTGTTAATACTTTTCTGCTTCCTGACTTCTTTAAAAATCTTTCAGTTGTCTCTTTATCCAATGTATCTCCTAAGTTTTCATAATATATGCTAATGCATAGTATGGAGGTAAATTTCTACCTTCTGCTGAAACACCATTACTTGGATTTCCTGTTGTAATAGTATGAGAGTGATTACCCGCTTCATTTAATGCTATATCGTGAGTGTGAGCTCCTGCCTCGCCTGTTTGTGAATCAGGACCACTAACACCTGCAGGTTGTTGTGCACCACCACCATAAATACTACTACTACTAGGAATCTGGCTATGTCTATGCTTACCTGCTGAAGTAGTAGAACCTGTGTGTTTGTGTTTACCTTTAGTATCTGTATTACCACCGTGTGTATGGTTTATTATTTGACCATCTTTATAACCACCTGTAGTTCCTTCTCGTACTGAATTACTTGCTCCCATTACAAATCTTTCTCTTAAATCAGGAGTGTCATTATCACCATCACATAATGCCCATCCCAATGGAACAGCTCCTATATCTCCTGACCATAATACAATCATTCCTGTAACCATAGCATTCTGTGTTACAAACTCAGTAGTAGCTATTTGCCTAGAATTAGTTCCTACAGGAGCAGTTGGTGCTAAAGGTGTTCCAATAAAATCAGGTGAATTTAAATTAGCCTTACTATTAACAGAAGTCATAAGATTATTAAATTCAGTATCAAACTCTGAACCTCTAATAATCTTTTCAGTACTACTATCTGGTAAAGAGTCTTTCCTTAAAAAATTTGTTGTCTTTGTATAATTACTCATTAGCTTGTCTTCCCTGTTTTTAAAAATACGTCAATCTTTTGAATACTCAATAACTCATCATAAATAGTAGCTTCTACACCAAAATAAAATGAGTCACCACTTCCACCTAAAGGCACTTTAACTCTATGTATACCTATACCTATTGGAGAATACTTACTTACACCATATAAAGATGTAGGCATTGCATATTTAGAATATACACCTGAACCTAAATCTCTATCTACTACTATTTTTCTTGGATTCCTTGAATAATCATAACCATATGTTAATACAAAGTCTTGTTGTTTAGCACCTTCAATTGTTAAATCGGCTCGTTTACCTAGTTTTGTAAGTACTTGTCCTTGTCCACCTAAGTCAGAACTAGCTGACCTATAAGCAATATCATAAGATTGAAAATCATCTGTGTTTCCTGTGTATACTCCTATACCTCCATCAATACCTAATAAAAACTCTCTCTTAGGTGTATCATCAAAGTAACAATTAAAAAATGAACCATTAGTTAGTGCCCATGTAGTACATCTAGCACTACCATTTTCCATAGGTAATCTTAAATCAATGTATATCATTTGTCTATTAAACGGTAATGTTATTACATAAAAAGCATTGTCTTCAGAATATCCAGCACTTATTTCTTCAGGAGCATTTTCAAACTTTAACCACTCATTAAAAGTATCTTTAATATTTAGAGTAAGTTCTCTCATTGGCATAGACTTCTCTTGTACAGTTCTAGACAAACTTCTAACACCTGACTTAGACAAGAAGATTAAATCCGTACCAGTGGCTTTTATGGAGTCCCTAGATAGACATCCTATACCAGTAATAACATCTTCTAATTCCATAGTATCAGGATTCTCTGCTCCTTTATAAATAACTATGTTATCTCTACAAAATATAACTAAAAAGTTATTGTGTTGAGCTAATCCTACAATTACATCATTGTTACCTACAACAGAACTAATATCAAGTATACCGGCATTGTCTGTACTAAAATTAGTAGGGTCTAGTAAATCACTATACCAAACAGTATCTTTATCTTCTGTTGCTCCAGCTGTCCATATTCTACCATAAGCAGATAAACAAGAATCAGGGTCCCAACTTGAACTTGTGCCTAAAGGAAAAGTTCCTACATCTTTTAATAACCTAGCTCTAACACTTCCTGAATTTTCATCAATTACTATAGGTTTATTTAACCTTTGTGTTCCTATAGTATATATCTTTGCATTATTTCCACTACCTTCTGGTAATGTTTGAAACTGCCATCTACTTCCTTGCATTGATAATCCAGAAGGAGTAATATCTATTAAATCTGCAAATGTACCACTACTTAAAACATCTCCTACAAAAAGCTTATTATTACCTGAAGCAATATAGTAATCCGTATATGTTGTATCATGTCTCCAAATAGATTTTATAGCTTCATCTGCAGGTAAAGAATCTATTGGTTTTGTATTTAAACGTCTATGTCCTTTCCTACTTGCTAATCTTCCAGCTTTATCAATAACTAAATTAAGTGCTCGTGTAGCGTATCCACTAGATAATCCTACTTTTGCATCAGTAGTATTTAAACCCATGAACCCTGGTGCTAGTAAGCTAACTGATTCTAATCTACCTGTAGGCATTAAACACTTCTCCAAACAGTTTCCATAGGTTTCCTACTTGCTTCCATAGATATAGAATCAGCGAGTAAAGACTGATATCTTGCTTGTTGATTACTACTACCTCCATCTTCACCTCTTTCTTCAATAGCTCTTGCTAATGCATTCTCTATAACTAACGTATGAGGTACATACATTCTATCACCTTCTAATACTAAATCTGGTTGAGGTGCTGTCATATTAAACCTAAGTCTTTCTGCTTTTTCAGGTATAGGATATAAATCTACTTCCATCTCTCCATTTGCAGATACTCCATTCCAAGAGTATGCTTGTGGAGAACCTGTCTCAACATCATCAGAAGCAAACACTCTATCCATCCATTCAGTAGTTCTAGACTCCATCCAATTTTTATTAGTATAATTATATACATCTAGAGTTCTAATATCTGTTGTAGTATCTAAAAGTTTATAATGAAAAGTCCCAGGTACTGTAATTATAGACACAGTTTTTCTAAGAGCTTCCCAATTAAATGCATTCTCTACCTCTCTTTTAGCTACATTAACTAGTTGACCTATTAATGAAGAATACTCATTTTCATTAATAGTCTCAACCGTTTCTTCTCTTAGTCGTACAAGTACGCTATTTACTATCTCGATGTATGTCATCTTTACATGTCCCTGTTAAATTAAAACTACCCATTTCTGATATTACTGCACACCACCATTTACCATTATAAAAGAATGCTTCTTTTTTGCATTCATTACAAATAGCTTTGCCTGGACTTACCATTTTACTTTGTTTGCCCAATATGCTGCACTTGTTTTACCTTTAGCAATGTTCTTTGCATGTCTAGCTTTAAATGATTTACGTTTAGCTTTCATTTTAGCTGACTCACCTGCTTTAGGTTTACCTGCTGTACTAGCACCAGCTTCTCCAAACCTTATAATTCTATTCTTACCATTCTCTTTAATAAGTACTGCATGAGATTTCTTACCTTTAGTAGACCTTTTAGGTTTATTATAACCTGCAAATGTTTCTCCTGCATGTTTAATTGCCATGTC
>Ga0255758_10003896_pt1 | contig 12967 bp, 8 predicted proteins | sample 011ome_24_FD_179958 | JGI IMG/M metagenome (GOLD analysis project Ga0255758, IMG submission 179958) | Coastal salt marsh microbial communities from the Groves Creek Marsh, Skidaway Island, Georgia - 011513CT metaG (version 2) | ecosystem: Environmental > Aquatic > Marine > Intertidal zone > Salt...
TTGCCCGGCTTTGGGAATTTTTGGGGTGAGTTTGGCGTTTTTCTCTCTTTGGGTGAGAAAACAAGTACACAAATTTTCCTATATTTGGCCGCCTTGGGAATCATCATTTCCGCGATCTTTGGCTTGCGTGCGGTAGCCCGTATCTTTTTCGGGAAAGCGAGTGAAGAATTGGATGGAATTCTTAGCCAAAAGAAAGTCAGTGATCTTAATCGTTCTGAAATAATTCCTGCTCTGTTAATCCTGATTGCTCTTTTATGGATTGGGCTTTGGCCCCGGACGATTTCGCCCAGAATTGATGCAGAAATAGAAAGCCGGTATCAAGCACTGGAGAGTCACAGGGCGGAGTCTTCCCGACCTTCCTGTTGCCCAACACCGGACAAGAACAGTAGTTCATCCTCTTCCCTTCAATTGAAAGACTAAGATGGAAGTATATTTACCATTTTCCCAAGAAAATTTATGGTTCGAAATTTGGCCTGAGCTTACTTTAGCCATCGGAGCCCTTGTTGTATTGGGTATTAATTTGTTCTCCAAATCCGATGCTCAAAGCGGACTCTCGGGAAAAATAGCTATTTTATTTCAGGCAGGCTTGTTGATATTTCACCTCTTTGATTACCTGGCATGGCATCATACTTTTGACCGTGACACTTTTTCCGGTATGCTCAGTCAAGGCTTTCAGGGAGATGTGATGAGGAGTTTTTTCCTGCTTGCCTCTCTGCTTGTTTCCATCATCGGGCATCGATACCTCCTTAAGCATTCCCTTCGAATTGGTGAGTTTCACCATTTGACCATGCTGGCAACTGCGGGTCTCATGCTTTTGTGTCAAAGCAGTCATTTTCTCATGCTCTTTGTGGCCCTGGAATGTGTCGCACTTTGCTTTTACGCCCTGGTTGCTTTTAATCGTGAATCAGCCAAATCCCTTGAGGCAGGTATTAAATACCTTATTTTCGGTGCCCTGAGCTCCTCCTTTTTACTTTTTGGTATTGTTCTTCTGTACGGAGTAGCTTCCAACCCTGAACTTTGGGGTGCAACCTTTGTGGGATCAGAAATTCGGGATCCTTTGTCTTTTGACTACCTGGGAGACCTTATCCGGGAAAATTCCGATAACCTTCTTATCCGGACCGGTATTGTGCTCGTTATTGCAGGTATAGCTTTTAAAATTGGTGCTGCCCCTTTTCAGATTTGGGTACCTGATGTGTATCACGGCTCGCCCATGCCCATCACTGCCTTCTTGTCCGTATCTTCCAAGGCAGCTGGTTTTTTTGTCCTCTTAAACCTGGTCAATGGACCTTTCGCCGGAGCGAGTGATTTTCTTCTGCCCCTGCTAGGGTTTGTGGCTACCTTTACCATTTTCTTCGGGAACCTGGCCGCTTGTGCACAACGAAATATCAAAAGGATGCTTGGGCTTTCCGGTGTCGCCCATGCTGGCTATCTGTTGGTTGCGATTATGGCCTCTATGCACTTCCCCGGGGATAGTGATCGGGCGGTATGGGTCTTATTTTTCTACATGTTTGTCTATTTGGTTGCCTCCTTTGCCGTCTTTGCAGTGATGAGCTTGGCAGACTTAAAAGATGATAATGAACACGAGTTTTCAGACTATGAAGGCTTGGCGAAAAAACATCCCTTGTTGGGATTTACTCTTGTTTGTGGAATCGGCTCTCTTGCTGGAATTCCTCCCTTCGCGGGATTTATCGGTAAATTGCTTTTGATCAGTGTTGCGTTAGAGGCTGGGCTTTATTTTTCATTAGGTGCAATGATTGTCGGGGTGGTTATCTCCATTTATTATTATTTCGGTTGGATTCGTGAAATTGCATTTCACCCTCGACCTGTTTTTGACGATGATGAACCAAAGCATGATGCTTGGACTAAGCTGACAGATACAGGTATGATAAAGTTCATCTTGATTGCCTTAACCGTGGTTTCTTTAGTTTTCGGAGTATGGCAGGGTCCCTTTGGGGATACTTTCTAAACGGCATTAATCTTGCCCATCCTTCGAATTTCTATTTAGTAAATATCTCTAAGCCCGGGTGGCGGAATTGGTAGACGCGCCAGATTTAGGATCTGGTATCCCATGGATGTGAGGGTTCGACCCCCTCCTCGGGCACCATTATTGCTAAAGTGCTTAATTGGTCAGTTTGCAACAGTCTTTGAGATTTATGTTACACCATGTGAAGCCCTTTTTCTTTAGCTTTAAACACTCTTTCGAGAAAATTTATTCTGATCAGGTTTTAGACGCGGATCTGGAAATCAAGTCTTGCTAAGTATCCTCTCTTCAGCATCCTATTTATCATGATAAAATTATGCCTTTCTTTATTCAGACAAGGATGGTTAGGGGTGCCCATCTTTCTTTTAGGTATTGTAACATTAGGGTTCAGTCAATTTACCGAAAACGAGGGGCAGTCTCCCAAATCTCCTGATGAATTGTCAGGAATGATCCAGGATTCCCTGTTATCGCTTCAAAAAAGATTGACCACTCTTGCGGACAACAGTTCTGCAGACTCATTTTCTGCAAAGCATAATGCGGTTGAATCTAACTTTGAATCATTGAGCGACCAGGCAGATAAATCTCGTATTTCATCAAACCTGCAAGCCGTATCTGATACCTGGAGTTTACGATCCAAAGACCTGACTACAGGAATTTCTAATGTGGAGGGGAGATTGCTAGAGGCAGGTAAAATTCACCAGGATTTAGAAAATAATTTTGCAGGTCGAATGGATGAAGCATTACCGGCTCTTTCAGTTTTAGAAGAAAACTTGCAAAGAACCTCTGATGAAATCGTTGCCTTAGAGCAACTTTCATCGAATGCCATGAGAGACGCCAACTCAGGTTATAACATGTTGATTCGGGAAGTGGATGGACTTAAAGTTAAGCCAGCTCCCCCTCCGCCAGCACCCCAAGTTGCAGCACTTGTTGATGTTCAACCATCACCTGTTACTAAGACTGGCAGGAATTTAGCTGCAGTCATCCAGGCAAATGAAGCGGTTTCTCTTTCTGGAGAAAGTATCGGGTCTTCCATTCAAAGTACGGCCGGAGATGTTCGTTCCGTTAACCAAACTTCCACCAATGTATCAGATGATATGATTCGTAGGTTGAGGGAAGAGCTTGCCGAATCTAAAAACATGGGTTCAGAATTGTCGGCTGATACTGCAAATATGCAGGCAGACTTACGTAAAGCGTATCGTGAAATTGTCTCATTACAGGCTAATCTGCGCGAGTCTGAGATGATGGTTAACGAGCTACAAGATGCAAAGAACTCTCTATGGAATACATCAGATGGGCGACTTCCAAATGCTGACACTGTAACCAAGCAACTCTCTCAACTACAAAATGATTTGGAAGCGACTCGCAACGATCTTCGCCAGTCTCGCCAGTCTCTTCTTCTTGAACAAGAACGCTCCAACTCGATGATCAGGTCGGTGACCTCAGAACTTGAGCGCACGAGACGGGAATTGGATAATGCCCGTATTTCGGCAGTTTCATCGGGTGCTGATTCGGGTCGACTATTACTTTTAGAAAGAGAACTGACTCAGACAAAAAGAGCACTGCAAATGGCACGAAATGCTCCGCAGGATGCTTCCTCTGAAACCTACTTAAATCTTCAAGATGAGCTGAGAAAAGCAATGGGAGAAATTGCTCGTATGCAAGTTGACTTAGGAGAGAAAGAAGATCTAGAGAAAGAGCTCCTCAAACTTCGAAGCACATTGGAAGAAGTAGGGGACAGTCCTTCCCGTTCGGCAAGCCCTGCCTATGTAAATAAGCTTCTCATTGATCTCAACGCAGCCAAGAAAGAAGTCAGCAAAGCGAGAGCATCAAACCAGCAGGAAAAACTAGAGCTCGCAGAGAGAGTCATTTCCCTTGAGAACGAATTACAAGCTTCCCAGGTAGAGCTTGATAAGACGAAAGCAGAGCTTGCAAATATCCAGGAGAGTATGGCCAGGCGGGAATTTGAATTTGCCACCACCATTAAAAAACTTGAAGAGGATGCTCAACTCGCTCAAGAGGCAATCAGCCAAGCGGCACTTGGTCAGTTGCCTGCCATTCCCTTTGTCAATGAAATGGAAGAAAACCTTGCCAATTCGGAAGCACGTATGCAGTCACTGGCCTCTCGCTTTGATCGCGAACAAAGCCGTGCTACGGAGGTAATTGACGGCCTTAAAATGGAGTTAGATGCAGCTTTGATCAGGCAGAAGCAAGCAATTAGCGAGTTAAATATTCGGGAAAGAAGCCTGGCTGGAAAAGATAAAGAAATTGCCCTACTACGGGAGGAAAAGAAAAAGCTCAACGAAGAGCTCGATGTGGTGAAGGTAATTGCTGGCCAGCTTGAAGATTTGAATCAAGTTTTAGATCAGACAAAAGAAACGCAAAGCAATCAATCGGGCAGTATGGACATGGTGGTTGCCTCTCTTCGTGATGAGCTAAATAAAGCAAAAGTGGAACTGGTATTTGCTCTTGAAGATCGGGACAAACTTAAACAGGAAAGTTCGCTTTCCATTATTAATCTTGAGCAACAACTTGAAGATACTCGGGCTCAATTGTTAATCGAAGAGGAAAACCTAGTTGCTCAGGCTAGGGATTCTAAAGATCTCTTACTCGAATTGAAAAGCGAATTGGATGCAGCTAGAGAAGAAATTGCTCGTATGAAAACCGCTGGTCTCGGGGAGTCTGTGGAAACTCGACAAGCAGTGTCGCAACTACAAGAAGCGTTAGGAACCATTCGTATTCTGCAGGAAAGTCTGGATGAAGCTGAGTCTGTTAACCTAGAAGTAGATAACCTGAGGACTGAACTTGCAAATGCAATGTCGACCCAGCTTAATGAGTTGCAAAGATCCGAGGATGACAAAGTAAAACTTCAAAACAAGGTAAAGGATCTTGAGGCTGAAATTGCTATTATCCGAGAGCAAGGCACAGGTCATAGTTTATCGCAAAAGAATTTAATCGCTGATTTACAAGAAAAGCTAAAAAGTGCGGAGGCTTTGACCTTGGATCTTGAGCAGCGACTAAACGATTCTGAGGACACTGGTATTACATCTCTTGTGAGCTTGGAGAATGAATTGAGTGATTCTCGAAAGCTAAACCAAGAACTTAGGGATGAACTAGCAAGTATAGAAAAAGTGAAAGATAAAACGGTTGAGTTGCTTGAGAAAGAACTGGCGAATGCAATCAACCAGCTCGATGAATTAGAAAATAGAGATGCAGGAAGCGACCTTGATGCCCTTCGAAAGGAGAATCAACTGCTGCTTAAAAGACTTCTAGCCAAAGGGGATTCGGATCCACGATCCATAGGGGCAAGCGATGAAGAGAAAGCCACCATAAGCATTCTTGAAAGCAAATTAAGTCAAGCCCTCAAGGCTCTTTCCCAATTAGAAAAAAATGCACCTGTTTCTAAGATTGCTTCTACTGGAGGCAATAACAGCGAATCATTGATTCGCTTAGAGGAAGAACTCGCATCTGCAGAAGCTACGATTGCCGAATTACAAGCCGAGCTTGCTAGCCAAAAAACAGGAACCGGGGATGATGAGATAGAGACAATTGCCCTTCTTGAAAGCAAATTAAGCCAAGCCCTTCAGGATTTAGAAAGACTTGAGATCAAATCAGCAACTAGCAAACGAGGCACTCGTTCTAGCACTAATGATGAATCCCTCAGTCGGGTGGAGCAGGATCTAGCAAAAGCAGACTCAGCGGTTGTAGAATTACAAAATGATATGGCAGTTCAAGGAGAACAAACCGCACAACTTCTGGAAGAATTAACTTTAGCTTCTGTTAAGATTAAAGAGTTGGAGGATTTGTATAGTGATAGTCAGCGAGAACTAAGTAATGCTGTTGAAGAGCTCACAAATGCGGAAGCTGAACTTGAGCTAACAAAGGCGATGCAAGGGTCTGGTGATACCCCCGCTTTGGAAGTATCCGAAGATATCGTGGCATCTCTGCAAAATGAAATTAATTTTCTTAAAACTCAACTGGATGAGCTGAAAGAGGAAAGTGAGAGCACTTCGACAGGCACTGACCCGGCGATGCTTGCCTTACAAAGTCAATTACAGGATGCAGTTGCTGAAAGCATGGAAGCTCAAATGGAACTGGAAGAGACAAAACTGAAACTTGCCCAAATGGAAGAAGTTTCCGGGGAAAGCATTACCGATGAAGAAATTAGATCTTTTATCGAAGATGCTAAAGAAGCGGAAAGGGAAACTGAGCAGAGAATTGCAGAGCTAACAAGTGCTCTGCAGAATTCTGAGGGTTTGAGAAAAGAGGTGGAAGATTTGTTGAAAGAGTCATTAAGTATGCAGCAAGATCAAGTTCCTCTTAAAGAAAATCCACAGATGATTGAGCTTCAAAACGAGTTAGTGCTACTTCAGCAAGACTTATTGAATGCTAGAAATTTGTCTGATCCTCGTTCAGCAGAATTGGAAAGGGAATTGGCGAAGAGCCAAGAGGATAGCATTCGTTTAAATGCTGAATTTAAAAATGCGATGCAAGATTTTGTTCTTATGAAAGAACAGCTCGCGATTCTTGAAGCTGAGAATCGTAAACTCAATGAAATTTCATTGGTTCAGGCACGTAATGACGCTGGGCAGGCAAATGCCCAGCTTCGAGCCGAGTTGAATAGATCTTTGGGAGATATTTCTAACTTGAAAAACCAATTGGCCGACCGGGAGCAAAGGTTATCCACACTTACCGAGCAACTGGCCCAAGCAGAGAGTACCCGTCCAGGTATAACTCCTGATAACTCTGCACTGAGAGCACAGATCATAAGGCTTCAAGGTTTTGCTAAAACAGCTGCTGATCGAGAAAACCAAGCCAAGCTGGATGTGCAAAGACTTAATGGTGATTTAGCCGTGGCCCAGAGTAGAATATCATCTTTAGAGCAGAGTCTTCGCCAGGCCCAGTCTTCCTCCCGAGGTCTTCCATCGAGGATGCCGTCTATATCCGGAGGAGACGCAGGTGTTTCTCAACTTTCACCACTCCAAATGGCAGAGCTTGCTTCATTGCGAGAACAAAATCAAAGGTTGCAGGAACAATTTCGCAATTTAGCGAATGCTCCTGGGCGAGAGGGCCTTGATCAGCGAATTCAGGATCTCAATCAGAAAAATTTAACAGCCCAAATTCAGTTAGATCAAGAAAGATCCCGGGTTCAAGATTTGCGAAAACAACTAGCTGACGCTCGGGGAATCAAGCAGGAAATTATAGAACGCGGACAATCTGCAAACCTAAAAGTGAATCTCCTCAATGAAGAGTTAGAAGATGCTCGTGGAAAAATAGGCTCCCTAGAAAAAGCTCTCATTGCGGCACGTGAAGCGATTAGGGTTTTACAGCGAGGAGGCAATGGTAATTCCACGGTCCAAGTTTCTATGCCGAGTGCCTCATCGACCTTAAACTCCTCCCGAAGGGCGACTTCTTTTTCTGCCCAACCCCCTTACTCACGACCTGATGGCCGTACTCCCTCCCAGTACCAATCTAGTTACACTCCTCTACGTCGTTCACCTCCTATCCCATCCGCTTCAACCCCATCTCGTTACAACCCTGTAAGTCAGGCAAATAGAAGGCAATCAACATTGAATGCACCCGTTGTTCAAAGTGTGCCGTCGGGACAATCTACAATGCAGTTAAAGGCAGAAGTTCAATTTTTGAATAACAAGAAAAGGCCGGCTGGTTTTACCGAGTTCTTTTTAGTTCGCCAAAGCCTAGATTCGATTTTGGAAAATGCCCGTATTCGCATACCCTCAGACGATGGAATTAAATCTTACGCTGAATTTTGGGCACGTGCAGTCCAAAGAGGCTACAGGTATCCTGGGGTTGCCGCCGCCATTCGCAATGCCTTGGCAAGATCAAGTTTGACTAGGTTGAAAACCAACTCTATCGGCGTTGCCAATGTTGAAAAGCTTGAGAGTGGAAATTATTTTGTTGTGGGTGCCTCCAGTCTTGGTCAGGTAGGAATCGTATGGTCCAAGTCGATAAACTTACAACAAGGAGAAAACCAAATACAGTTGGATTTAAGAGATGCTGCATGGGCACAGTAAAACGATTAGGTTCTTATCTGTTTAAAGGCTTTAATTATTTTTGCTTGTTTTCATAAGCTGAACTTTGCCTTTGGTTAGTTCGTTGTAAAAATGGTTAATCCTATTTCCCAAGAAGCTTTTTCCTCATTTGAAGATATGATCACAGTGATACTTTTCTCACCAATTTTTTCGCTGTTGCTTTCCAATAACGGAAGTTGCCGGCGGATAATATCCGATTATAAAACTCTCAAAGCATTTAACAAAACATACGCTTAATTCTCAGGTGAAGTGAGAGCTTTTTACCTGAATTGCTTAACAATTCTTAGGTACCTTGACGCTTCAAGATCACCTTCTTTTATAGATTCTTCTAACCAAAAGGCTGCTTTCTTGTAGTCGATTTGTACACCTTGTCCCAGGAAATATTGAATGCCTAAATATCTTAAAGATTCTGGATGCTTGAGTTTACCCGCCTTTTCAAACCATTCCTTTGAATTTTTGAAATCTTTTTTCTTGTAAGCGAGTAATCCAAGTTCATTCATGGTCTCTTTTTCCTTACTATCAGCACCACCTATCAAAGTGTCGGAGTCATAAAATTCATCATCGCTGGTAGATGGATTTATTTGTGGAGGAAGATCAAGATCATCTGGGGCTTTAAATCTTTCTCTGTTATCGACTTTGAGGGTAGAGCTTATAACTTGGGATGCAATCTCGTTAACGGGTTGATCTTCTGCAAAGTTTCCAAAGTCTCCGTTTTGTCGCAGTAAGATATTCTCATATTTCCTGAGCTGAAGGGCAGCTTCAGCCGATCCATTCAGGGTTGCTCTTCTTAACCATTGAACCGCTAGTTCAAGGTTTTTGGTCGCTCCATCACCTAAGGCTAACTTCATTCCTAATGTGAGTTGGGCCATAGTAAGTTCTCTTTCTGCTGCAGCTCGGATCCAGCGTATAGCGTAGTCATCATTGGCCTCCACACCGTCTCCGATCGAGTAGGCAAGCCCAAGATAAAACATTCCCAAAGGAATTTTCTTTTTAGCTGCCATGGATGACCACTTGAGTGCTGTATTCGAGTCTTTTTGAACACCAATTCCTGCAAAGTAAATCATACCTAAAGTTGCTTGAGCGGTTGCGAACCCAAGTTCAGCAGATTTTTCCAAGTTGCGTAACGCTTTCGGAATATTACGAGGAGGGTTATCCATCTCCATCATTCCCAGGCAATAAAGTGCAAGTGGGTCGTTGTCTTTTCCCAATTTTCTTAGGTTTGAGTGGAGGTAGGCTTCGTCGTAGAGAAAATGACCCCGTTCCGTTTTCCCTTTTTCCAGTTCAAGAGCGGCAAGTGTGGCAAGGCCAAAAGCTCCTTCCTTATTGGCCGCCATACGAACCCAACGATTTGCCTCCTCAGAATCAATGGGAAGGCCGTGCTCCCCATTTTTGTAGAAGAGGCCAAGTGCACCTTGGTAATAAATATCACCTTGGAGGGCTTTGGCTTGTATAGTGGCAAGGCTTTCCCTTAGAATTTTTGTTTTTCCCGATAGGGAAGCTACAGGGTTTACAATCGCAATTATGGTAATAGCAAATAAAATGAAGTGTAAGACTAAGGTCTTTGGAAGGTGTTTATTTGAAATCATATTTCTGGGCAATGGAGCAAATTCTTTAGCAATTAGCCTGTAGGGCAAGACTTTAATAGAAATCAAAATTGAAACGATGAATAAATTTAACGTGTGCAGCGAATGTGATTTTGAGTGGCACATCTCAGATGGTTTAAGGTGTCCACTTTGTTTCCCAAAAGAAAAGGAACCTGAAATACAAAGCGGAGTCTTTGGAACCGGTGAAAATGCCCCAGCATGGGCAACATTTTTTAAAGCACTTGGTTTAGTTCTCTTGGTTTATGTCCTGTGGGCTTTTCTTTTAACTGGCTGAATCCTTCGTAAACCCTAATTATTTTGGATATCCTTTGGCATAAAGGGAGATTCAAATGCTTCATCAAAACTGTAACCTCCTTCAAAATCTTCCAAAGAATCATTTTCAGTTCTTCCCAAAATACCAAAATCAACAAGGTTAAAAACGATATTACCAAAGTCTCGGCACTGCTTAATATTCCAATGATCCATTAGGGTTAAAGTCATGGGACCAAACCGATCCAATGCATAATCTCTAATGCCATCCAATAACTGCATGCCTGAAACATGACCTTTGGTTTTAGATTTTTCTTTTTCAATATTTTTTAAAGTATGATCCAGGGCCTCTCTAATAAAGTAGTAAGCTCCCTTTCCATACCGAGAGTCTTTTTCATAAATTTCTTTAACTACAGCAGGGAAATTCTTGTCGCTCATTTTCTAAATTTATAGTGAAGTGTTATCTGGTTTCTTTTAAACCTTTCTCAACAAACCATCAATTTATTAATGAAAGTTTCTTATTCTGTAGTAAAGGGAAGGGCTTCTTCTCACTGTATTACCTGGCAGAAAGATAAAAAAAGGAGCCGAAAGTTTTTTAAAACGAGGATGGATGCCTTAGCTTTTAAATTTCAAAAGGAGGATGAATTAGGAATTGATAACGGAATACTTCCTGAAACTGAATTGATTTTTCATCAGCTAGCAGAGCTTAAAGCAGAAGTGTTAGTGCTTTCTGCAAAACTTGATGAAATTCAACAATCAAGTGAACGCCAAGAGAAAGGGATGCTGGAAATGCGTAAACCTCCAGCTCCTAAAATCTTGAGAGTTGCCGAGGCGGCCAAGGTACTCCGTGTATCTTCCCGGAAATTATATTATCTTTTGGAGAAAGGAGTTTTTAAACGCTACAAACTACCGCATACTCGTACAACCTTCATAAAATTGGCAGAAGTGGAAAAAGCCTTGGGTGAGGGAAATATTGGTAACTTATTGGAGTAAGGGTCCTTTTTCCGCCTTTTTCAAAATTTTGTTTTGCTTGATTTTTATGCATATGCCAAAAGAAAGCCTGAATACCAATTATTATGAGTAAGAAATTTCCAGGAGGAGTAGTCACCGGTGACGGTGTCCAAGCTATTTTTAACGACGCTCAAGAAAATGAGTACGCATTGCCCGCGGTAAATGTGGTAAGCACGAATTCCGTGAATGCGGTGCTAGAGACTGCCGCCGCAGTCAACTCACCTGTTATGATCCAATTTTCCAATGGTGGTGGGGTCTTTTACGCAGGAAAGAGCCTTTCCAATGATCAGCAGAAAGCTGCCATTGCCGGGTCGGTTTCTGGAGCTATGCATGTTCATGCCATGGCAGAAGCTTATGATGTTCCCGTTATTCTTCATACGGATCATGCTGCCCGCAAATTGCTTCCTTGGATTGATGGGCTTCTAGACGCAGGAGAGAAATTTCATGCTCGCGAGGGCAAACCTCTTTACAGTTCTCACATGTTGGATCTTTCAGAGGAGCCTATCGATGACAACCTTTCCACCTGCAAGGAGTATTTTAAGAGAATGGATGCTCTTGGAATGACTGTGGAAATTGAGCTTGGAGTAACCGGAGGAGAGGAAGATGGGGTGGATAATACTGATATCGACACTGCTCGTTTATATACTCAACCTGAGGAAGTGAACCAAGCTTATGAAACTCTCTCAGATGTGAGCAACCGTTTCACCGTTGCCGCTGCTTTTGGTAATGTCCATGGCGTTTATAAACCAGGTAATGTAGAACTTACCCCTAAAATACTCTTAGACTCTCAAGAGTTCATAAAGGATAAACACGGACTTTCTGGGAAACCTATTCATTTTGTATTTCATGGCGGATCTGGCTCTTCTCGTGACCAGATCAGAGAGGCCATTGGGTATGGGGTCGTGAAGATGAACTTAGACACAGATATGCAATGGGCTTTCTGGGATGGAGTCCATGAATACTACAAAACCAATAAAGACTACCTGCAGGGGCAATTGGGTAATCCTGAGGGAGACGACAAGCCTAACAAGAAGTTTTATGACCCTCGTACTTGGTTACGATCGGGCGAGCAAACTTTTGTATCCCGCTTAAAGCAGTCTTTTGAGGACTTGAACTGTATCAACCAAAACGCCAGCTAGGATTTTTGTCCTCCCGCTTTGAGGTTCTGTCAGGTTTCCCAGAGATATTCAGTGCTTTGTAACCCTCAGGTTCGGATTTGTTCATCTTCAAATAAGTAAATGGTTCGCCGAAGATAGCATCGGCTGTGGGTATTGTATATAATAAGAAAGCATCTATGATTCTGAATTTTTAGGCTTTATTCGCTCTCACCTAATCTTTGTGACAAACGTGTCGGTGATGCACTCCGGTGAGACGCGGTTTTAGTTGTATCTTCTGGAGTGATTAGGTTTAGTGTTTTTATCGATTTGCTTATTCAGTGTGATTAGTTTAAATAATAATTATGAGCGATCCATTACCTACCGAAAGATTAGTTAGAACCATAACCTTAACAAAAGATGACTTGTCCTTGTTGGATAGCATCGAAAGGTTTGTTTCCTCCGGCGGTCACCGGATCAAGACAGACTCAAAACTGATTCGTGCCGCTATACAAATTGCCCATAAGTCTTTAAATAAAGAATCTTATGATCTTAAAGAAATTGCTGAAAAGGTATTAAGCGAGGACGGAAGAACGCAAAGCAAGCTTTTACTCCGAGGAAAAAAAGATCAGGCATAGAGTCTTTCCATCAGGGCTTTGGGGCTACTTACTTCTTCCCTGTGTTCTTTAACTTGCAAGGTAATTGTTGTGCCTTGGCCCGTAAACTTAAACAGGGTGGGGCGATGCGGGTATTCTCCCAGAATGTTAAAAATTTCATCCCTGGCTTGGCTAGGTGCCGTCACCTCCACGATACCCACGGATTCTTCAGTAATGGCAGTGAGGGCATAAGAAATAGCTTCCGGGTTTTTCTTTGCAATATTCAAGTATGCGGAGCGAGCATCCCTATATTCTTCCTTCCAGCGTTTATCCTTTGTCATTACATCGAGTTGAGAGAAAACCCGTAATAAAGCAGAATTTC
>Ga0255758_10003914_pt1 | contig 12923 bp, 7 predicted proteins | sample 011ome_24_FD_179958 | JGI IMG/M metagenome (GOLD analysis project Ga0255758, IMG submission 179958) | Coastal salt marsh microbial communities from the Groves Creek Marsh, Skidaway Island, Georgia - 011513CT metaG (version 2) | ecosystem: Environmental > Aquatic > Marine > Intertidal zone > Salt...
TTTCTATATCTTTTAAACTTGTTCCAAAAAAATGTGAATAATAATCGTCTATTTCAAAGTCAATTATTGTTCCTGGAATAACCACGGTATCCGCTGTAATGGAATTTTCCTCATCAGTATTTTCCAATTTAACATCATAACAATCCGACACAATCTGAATCTCTTCTTTTTGAATTTTCTCTGGTTGACAGGCAACGCAAAAAACCAAAGCAATAATCGTAATCAATTTAAACATTAATGAAAATTTTGCATGTCTGTTAATTTCTTGTAGACACCATTATGAGCTATTAATTCAGAATGATTTCCTCTTTCAATAACTTCCCCTTTTTCCATTACCAAAATTTCATCAGCATGCTGAATCGTAGATAACCTGTGTGCTATAACCAAAGATGTTCTGTTTTTCATCAGGTTGGTCAATGCATCCTGGACCAATCGCTCGCTTTCTGTATCCAGGGCAGAAGTTGCTTCATCCAAAATAAGTATTGGAGGGTTCTTTAAAACTGCTCTTGCGATACTTAATCTTTGTCTTTGACCACCGGACAACTTCCCTCCACTGTCTCCAATATTAGTTTGATATCCATTATCCAATTTTTCTACAAACTCGTGCGCATTGGCAATTTTAGCAGCATGAATTACTTCTTGATCTGTAGCTGATTCGACTCCGAAGGCTATGTTGTTAAACACTGTATCATTGAACAATATAGACTGCTGCGTAACGATTCCTAACTGATTTCTCAAGCTAGTAAGAGTAACGTCTTTAATATTATTACCATCGATTAATATCTCCCCTTCATCAAGGTCATAAAAACGTGGAAGCAAATCTGCTAAAGTAGATTTTCCAGAACCTGACTGCCCAACCAAGGCAATTGTTTTACCTCCTGAAAGTGTAAAGTTTACATTCTTTAAAACATATTCCTTTTCATATTTAAAACTTACGTTTTTATACTCAACCTTGTCTTTGAAAGAATCTAATTCAAGTGCATTTGGCTTGTCAACAATTGAAACTTCTTCATCCGTAATTTCTTTTATTCTAGTTAATGCAGCAATACCTCTGCTTGCTTCATATATCGCCTTCGAAATGGCTTTAAACGGGGAAATCAACTGAGAGAACAAGACCAAGTAACCAATAAATAAATCAGGTTCAAGCTCGCCTGAAAAAACCAAGTTCCCTCCAAACAGTAATACACCAGTAGTAGATACAATTCCTAAAAACTCACTAGACGGAGAGGCCAAATCCATTCTACGATAAAACTTAATCATTATCCGATATAACGAATAATTTTTTTCTTCAAATCGTTGACGCGTTCTTTCTTCCGCATTAAATCCTTTAATTATTCTTTGCCCACTGAGAGATTCTTCCACAGAAGATAGTAGGTTTCCCGCGTTTTCTTGGCCTTGTTTGGCCTTGTTTTTTAACCCTTTACCAATTAATGCTATTACCAATCCTGATAATGGCAAAAACACAATAATAAAAATAGATAATTTCGCGTTGATAATAAACAAGGTAATTATGTAGCCAACAATATAAAATGGATCCTTAAAAGCTGCATTAATTGATGCCATTAAAGATAACTCCACCTCCTTCACATCAGTTGTAAAACGAGACAGCAAGTCTCCTTTTTTCTCTTCGCTAAAAAAAGACAACTGTAAACATAATACCTTATTGTGTAATTTACTTCGTAAATCTCTAGATACTGCATGCAATGCCAATGATAGGAAAACAGCACTTAGATAAGAAAATAAGTTTTTAAACAAAACTACCACAACTAGCGCTGCACAAATAGCTATAAGCACATAGTATTTATCATGCTCAACCACCAATGTAGCCATCAGATAATTGATATATTCGAGAATTCCTTCCTGGTTTAAATTTTCTGCACCTTCATAATTGGCAATAACTTCTTTAAATTGGTCCAAATTTGTATTGAACAATATCCTTAATAACGGAATGACCATTGCAAATGAAAACAAGGCAAAGAGCATACCCAAAAGGTTAAACATTAGGTTTAAACCAATAGCCTTTTTATAGGGACCAACTAATCTTATTAAATTAAAAAGGTTCTTCAATACAGTATATATTAACGTCTAAATTTACTTTTAAAAATTGTTTGAATTCTCCAATTTACTTTTTGAATAAGTCCATTGGGTTTGTCATCCAACAATGATTTAAATTTCCCATTATGGCTTCCTTGCTCAGCAATAGTAGGATGAATCCAATATATATCAAATAAACCTTTCCGGCATATTATTGTATACATGGAGTCAATAAATGAGTGGCATTTATTTTCATAAATATCATCCAAAATAGCTTTTGCAGTTTCCTTTGTTACTAAATATGCTCCACCAAACCTTACCCGGTCTTCTTTGTACAAATGCTTCCCTTCAACCTCTTCCTTTTTAGATATGTATTTCTTGTTATTTTCTAATGCCAGGAAATACTTATCAGTAATTTGATACTCTTCTATAGACGTTTCTTCGAGTGCTTTATTGCAAATATTTACAAAGTTTTTATCTAAAAAGATATCGTCCTCCAAAATCAATACCCTGCTTAGGCCTCTTTTCACAATCTCCTCGAGAATATAAATGTGCTTCACTGCACAAGAAACGGCAGGTGTTATTTCCACCAACATATCACCCGTAAAATACTTTTGATGAATTACGGAAGTAATTTCTTTTATGTCTCCTCGCAGCATAAATTCAAAGGAAATATCATGGCGACTCATTTCTTCTTTAACAGATTTCGCTCGGTCTTCCGCCCCTTCACTAACATGAACTATGAATGTATGGTCTACATTTAATTTTTCCATCCAACCGTAAAGTTAGACATCCTACTATAATTTATAAAGTAATCTCAAGATTAATATTAATCCTGCTAAACAAACAATTAAGCGAATTATCATTTTTGAGACTAATAAAAACGAGAAAAGGGTATTCTTCTTATCAGATTAATTTTAACTTTAAACCCAATAACAATTAAGAATATATTTATGTACAATTTTGATAAAGACGAATTCAAAAAATTCGCGACAAAGCACCAAGGTATTTCAAGTATGGTGTTTGACGATTATATGTCGGCAGTGTCTAATGTCCCTCTTGGAATGACTCCTAATATTATAGAAGAAAGACAAATGAACGTTGCAGTGATGGACGTTTTTTCTCGTTTGATGATGGATAGAATTATTTTTTTAGGAACTGGAATTGATGACTATGTTGCAAATATTATTACTGCTCAATTATTATTCTTAGAATCAATGGATCCGCAAAAAGATATTCAAATTTACTTGAATTCTCCAGGAGGCTCTGTTTATGCAGGTCTAGGAATCTATGACACCATGCAATATATCAATCCGGATGTTGCAACTATTTGCACAGGTATGGCAGCTTCAATGGGGGCTGTTTTATTATGTGCTGGTGCTGAAGGAAAACGGACTGCACTGAAGCATTCTAGGGTTATGATTCATCAGCCATTAGGGGGTGCGCAAGGTCAAGCTTCTGATATTGAAATTACTGCTAGAGAAATCCAAAAATTAAAGAAAGAATTGTACGAGATAATCGCTACTCACTCAGGAAAAACTTATGATGAAGTCTGGAATGACAGTGATAGAGATTATTGGATGATTGCTGAAGAAGCAAAAAAATACGGAATGATTGATGAGGTTTTAATTAGAAAGCCCAAATAAGATAAATTAACATCTAAAAAAAGTAGAAGCGATATCCTTCTACTTTTTTTTTACCCAAAATTTAAAAAAAAATATGGGAATTTATACATGAGAAAACACCTCAAAAATATCGTCTTATTATCCATTGTAATCATAAGCTTCATTATGCATTACAAACATTTTTCAAAAGATTTAATAAGTATTCATTCATGGAGGCAAACTCAGACACAAACAACTATAAACAATTTCTATGAAGAGGACATGAACATACTTAATCCTCGTAGAAATGATAGAGGCAATGGTGATGGAATATTTCGAATGGAATTCCCTTTAATGCAATGGCTTGTAGCAGGGTCTTATTACGTATTTGGAAAGAGTGTTTTAGTCACAAGACTTTTCATGTTTGGAATAGGACTTCTCTCTGTTTTTGGGATGTACAAACTCTTACTGATTCTATTCAAAAAAGAATTACTAGCGATTATTGGTGCCTGGGCTTTTAATTTTTCTCCCAGCTTTTTTTATTATACAATTAACCCTTTACCTGATAACTTAGCTTTATGCTGTGCTATTTGGGGGCTTGTATTGTTCTTTAAGTGGGCAGCGTCTAAAAAGCATACACAGTTAGTTTTGTGTGGCATTTTGTTGAGTATTGGAGCCCTTTGTAAGCTTCCGTTTATTCTTTATTTTATTGTTCCTGCGGTTTATTTATTAAGAAATATTTTTAGAACTCAGCAATACAAAAAAAATGTACTACAAGGAGTGCTCGTTTTCGCGTCTTTACTATTTCCGTTACTTTGGTACATAACTGTAATACCTGAATGGGAAGGCAATGGTATTGTAAGCGGCATGTTTGACAATAGCATGAACTTTTCTACACTTTTAGACTATTTAATACATCATCTTATCTCTACACTTCCAGAATTGCTGCTAAACTATGGTTCGGTTTTATTCTTCATTGCTGGCTTCTATTTTCTTTTTAAGAAAAAGGCTTTTAGAAACTCCCATTTTCTGCTAGTTATTTCCTTAAGTTTTGGTGTGTTGGGTTATTTCGCTTTCGAAATAAACATGATAGCTAAAATCCACGATTACTATCTATTTCCCTTTTATCCATTGCTGTTTACCCTTGTTGGATACGGTGCATATCATATTTATACAGGAGAAAAGAAAAGCTTTAAAATCATCACCATTTGCCTGCTATGTGTTTTGCCAATTACATGTTACATTCGAATGTACGAAAGATGGGTCCCTGAATCACCTGGTTTCAATAAGGATCTTTTAGAATACAAATCTGAACTAAGAGGAATAATCCCGAACGACGCCCTAGTTATTATTGGAAATGATGTTTCACGCTACATTTCCTTTTACTATATCGATAAAAAAGGATGGGGATTTGATAATGACAATTTAACTTCGAACAAATTAAATACCATGATTGATAGTGGAGCAGAATTTCTGTATTCCGATTCGAGAAAAGTAGATTCCAACGAGCTTATTACTCCGTATTTAGATGAATTAATTTTGCAAAAGGGCTCAATAAAAGTCTTTCGTTTGAAACATTAATAGTTATGGATTATCAAATAATTAAAGCAGAGTCTTTTATAACCTCTACTTGGAATGGAGAAAGGACAACTGAATTATTCATTTATCCAATGACTTCGAAATATGCAACTAGAAATTTTCATTTTAGATTAAGTACTGCAACAGTTAATGTTGAAGAATCCACTTTTACATCATTACCTGGAATAACAAGAACACTTATGGTTTTGGATGGAGAAATGACACTTACACATAAGGATCACCACCAATCTAAACTAGGTAGATTTGATTCTGATAATTTTAAAGGTGATTGGAACACCTCTTCAAGAGGAAAGTGTTCGGACTTTAACCTCATGACTATGGGAAACACCCGAGGTACGGTTGAGTCTCTTCATGTGAAGAAAGGGAAACAGGTTGTTTTTTCATTTTCAGACAACATTCAGTATCTTATAATTTACGTTTACTCAGGAAAAATAAAAATAGGAAATGAAACTATTGAAACCGGTAATCTACTCGTATTCGAAACCCCTACTAAATCAATTGAAATTATCAGCATAGAAAAGTGTGACTTGGTAATCAGTCAAATTTTTCAATAGAAATCAATATTTCAATCACAAAGACACAGGAGAAGATATTATTATTTTCTTATTACAATAACGCTAATACATTCTCTGGAGGCCTGCCTACAATGGCTCTGTTGCCACTAACAACAATAGGTCTTTCAATTAGCTTAGGGTATTGAACCATAGCGCTAATCCATGCATTATCTGAAAGGGTTTTTCCTTTAAAGTTTTCTTTATAATCGGCCTCGCCTTTTCTAAGTAATTTCTCAGGTTTAATTCCCAGTAATTTTATTATATGGCTAAGTTCTTTTTCAGAAGGAATTACTTTCAAATATTCAATTACTTCAACTTCAGCACCTTTCTCTCTTATAAGACTTAAGGTCTGTCTGCTTTTAGAACATCTAGGATTATGATAAATTTTCATAGTAATTAATTATCTCATCAAATGTACAAAACCAGTTTCTAATCGCGCTTCCGATGAACAAATATCTGTGAAAACTATTTCGAAATAGTAAACAGCGTCATCCATGTCCTTTCCTTTATTATTTTTCCCATCCCAATGATTCGTTGCATCAAATGACTCAAATACCTTTACTCCCCATCGATTATAAATCCGTAACGAAAAATCTTGTGTATCATCAATATTTACAAAACTAAGCACATCATTTTTGTCATCTCCATTGGGAGTAAATACATTTGGAATAATGACCTCTGTATTTGGGTTTCCTGCAAAAGGAACTGTTTCAGAAATTGTTTCAACGTTATTACACACATTGTCGTATGCTGTCATCTCAACAATATAAACCCCCGGTTCTGTATATACATAATTTACACTATCTGTAAAAAACAAATCACCATTCCCCATATTCCAAACAATAGAATCTGCACCAGTGCCAGTAAATGCCATATTAATGAATAGGCTATCGCTTCCACATGGAGGAGGTGGATCAAAACCTAATACGGCAGAAAATTGTTCGGCTGCTTCTAGTGTAACATTAAAATAAACCGTATCGGCAATATTACAAGTAGAGGAGTCAATTGCCACATACATTACGTTATAAGAACCAGTATCAGCATAGGTATATGTAGGGTTTGGAAGTGATGATTCTCCTGATCCGTCGCCAAAATCCCAATAATTATTTGGTGGAGGAGTTGCACCAGCAGAAAAATCTACATCGTATGGTGTTTCACACATAAAAACATCTCCTGGATCATCTGCGTTAGCAGTTGAAAATGCTGTGTAGAAGAATATAGTATCACTAAATATTCCGTAATTATTACATACAAAATCCCATGCTTCCATAGTTATTATATATGTCCCTTCATTTTGGTAATAATAACTCACCACAGTATCATTCGTAAATGTTGTTCCATTACCCATATCCCAAGTAATCGAATCTGCCCCCGTTCCGGTAAATGTTAGATCAGCGAGTAAGCTATCTACCGCAGTACATGGAGGCACAACTGGTAAATCAAAGTCTGCCGAAAATTGCTGAGCCTGATCTAGTTCGACAGTAAAATAAACTGTATCAGCAATATTGCAAGTAGCTGAGTCAATCGCCACATACATTACGTTATAGGTGCCAGTATCCGCATACGTATATGTAGGGTCATGTAAAGATGAACTACCTGACCCATCTCCAAAGTCCCAATAACTATTAGCAGGAGGTGTGGTTCCTGCAGTAAATCCTACATCAAAAGGTGGGTCACAGAAAAATTGATTCGCAGGAGGCGTGGCCGTAACCGCGGTATAATTGGCTATGTAATTTACCGTTTCTGTAATTGTCGAATCACCTCCACAGTCATAATCCCATACTTGCATGGAAACCGTATAGTTTCCTTGCACAGTATAATAATAATTCACAAAATCCGTATTAGTAAAAATAGTTCCGTTTCCCATATTCCAAACAATTGAGTCAGCTCCAGATCCTGTAAATTCAAGTTCAACCAATAAACTATCAGGAGCATTGCAGGGATCTACGGGAGGTACACTTAAGCTCGCTGAGAATTGTTCCGGATAGGAGAGGTTAACATCAAAGTAAACTGTATCTGTAGAAGCACAAATACCTGTTGAATCAATCGCTACGTACATAACTTGATAATATCCTGTATCTAAAAAAGTGTAATCGGGATTGTCTTGCCAAGAAGTTCCAACTCCATCACCAAAATCCCAATAACTATAAGGTGGAGCAGGTGTTCCAGCGTTGAAGCTCATAGTAAGGTCCGTTGTACAAAGAGTTACATCTCCAGGAGCAGTTGCAGTAGCGGCACTAACTCCATTGGCTGAAAAACTTCCAGCTTCGAGGAAGACACCTGAGTCAAATAGTCCATCTCCAACATCCGATATGGCTATTTTAATATGATATGTTTCACCACAATTCACCAAAACAGCTACCGGAAGTGTTGTAGTCCTGCCATCATACTCATAAGTGTTTGTTGTATTCGTCTGGTAAAAAACGTTATATGTTGCCCATAATGGGTCAAGCGCACTGCATGTCGAAGCTACTCCATTGGTTCCTGCAACACCTGGATTGACAGTGTTAATAGCTACGGCTGTATTGGTATATGATCCTGGAACTACTGGATCAGGAATTAAAGCAACGTTTTGTGAGTTATAAGTTCCTCCGGCAGGGTTGTTCCCAGTTAAAAAGAAGCCAAAAACATCATTAAACCCCGAACATACATATTCAGGATATTCTTCAGAACCAAATACATAATTAAAGTTTATTGAATCACCCGTTGGAATAAAATCGAATTCCAAAATACATTTATCATATAAATCGTTTGAGGCAATAAGGTCAAGGTCAGGGTCATTTGTAAACCCAACACCCGGATCACTAGCTCCCGTGGAAAGGTTAAGATCCGATGCAGAATTTGCATTTCCAGTAGCTAGTATCATGCCATTGGGTAGGCCTACCGAGCTTGTTGGATCTGTAAATTCTCCAACTTGATTGTGTTGCAAGTTACCTGCCGCACCATTAATTGTAACATTACTAACAGTAACATTACTTCCTAAAAGGATATTTTGAACATACCATTCTACCGTGTTGGTATTATTTACAACAATTTGAGAAACTCCCAATAAAGGCGCGATAAGGATAAAAATAAATATGTGTAATTGTTTCATAATATGTGCAATATAAAATTAATTCTCTGGTTAATCCAACACTAGAAACCAAGCGTTACAACCTGGTTATTTTTCAGTATTTAGCGTTTTGACAAAATTTCCTCAGAAATTAATTATCTCATCAAATGTACAAAACCCGTTTTTATTTGCTCCTCGTCACTACAAACATCGGTAAATAAAATTTCAAAATAATATACCCCTTCATTAATTGTTTTATCCTTCATACTAACACCATCCCAATGATCCAATGGGTTTTCCGTTACAAAAACTTTTTTTCCCCATCTATTCCATATAGTTAACTGATATGCTTCCGATCCATTCACATTTACAAATATTAGCAAATCATTTTGCCCATCTCCATTTGGAGTAAATACGTTTGGTATTATAACATCTGTGCTAATATTTCCAAAAAATGGAACCTCATTCGTAATAACCTCAACTAAATTACAAGTAAAATCAAATGCCGTTAAAGTCAAATCATATATTCCAGCTTCAGTATAATAATATGCAATACTGTCAGCATAAAACACATCTCCATTGCCCATATCCCAAATTAATGAGTCTGCAGCGGTTCCTGAAAAAGCTAACTCCACAAGCATGCTATCTCCTCCACAAGGAGGAGGAGGTGTAAACTTTATCTCTGCTGAAAATTGTTCCGCTTGAATAAGATTAACATTAAAATATGCAGTATCAGCAATATTACAAGTATTTGAATCTATTGCTATATAAGTTACTATATAAGTTCCACTATCCAAGAATGTATTTATTGGATTAACCTCTGTAGATGTATTTCCATCTCCAAAATCCCAAAATTGTGAGGCCGCAGTCCCAGAAGAATTAAAGCCAATAGAAAATGGAGGAAGTGTACACAATGTTGTGTCTTCCGGTGCAGATGCAACTGCTAAAGAACTGTCTGTGATAAAATTAAAGGTTTCAAAAATACTCGTATCACCTCCACAATAATCCCATGCCGTGATTACAATGTCATAAACACCTGTACTTGTATAGTTGTAAGAAATGGATGTTGAATCTTCAAATGTTGTTCCATCTCCCATTTCCCAGTGAGTTGAATCAATTCCAGTTCCGGAAATATCTATATTAACCATTACTGAATCTGGATCTGCACAGGGGGGTATGATAGGAAGATTAAAACTAGCGCTAAACGTTGGTGCTTGAATTAGCTCCACAGTAAAAGGAACTGTGTCGGCTATGTTACACGTATTAGAGTCTATTGCAATAAATTGCACCGTGTAAGTCCCTGCGGTTGCAAAAGTATTGGTTGGGTTTTGAGCTGTAGAAGTATTTCCATCTCCAAAATCCCAAGAAACATAAGGTGTTGAACCATCTGATGTAAAAGGAATAGCAAAAGGAGGATTCGAACAAAGCGTGGTATCCGCTGGTGCATTCGCCGTTGCAGTAGACAAAGTTGTAATAAAATGCAATGTATCGTATATTGTATCGCTTATATTACAAGTCAAATCCCAAGCAATGACCTCAATTGGATAAATACCTTCAGTTGTATAATCATGCGCTATTGTATTAAGGTTTGTATAAATAGTTCCATCGCCCATATTCCATTCTGTAGAGTCAATACCAATGCCTGTAATGGATGCATTAACAGTAACCGAGGCAGGATCTGAACAAGGAGGAATAACCGGAAGGTTAAAACTTGCATCGAAAGTTGGAGCTTGTTCAATGTCAACATTAAAATAAGCCGTATCCCGGATATTACAGCTAGCAGGGTCAATTGCGATAAAAGTTACTACATATGACCCCGTGTCAGAATAAGTATAAGTAGGATTTTGGTCTGCAGAAGTACCGCCATCTCCAAAAATCCATTCTTGTTGCGGTGTTGACCCGCTTGATGTGAAGTTTACAGTGTAATCTGTGGAGCATAGAGTAATATTTGCAGGAACAGTGGCTTGCGCTTCGATTCCTTGGAAATTCATGTCGAATTTAATTACGCCCATGTTGCATTGTGCAGGAATTCCACTTGTAGTTGACCAAACACCTGGAGTCGTTGGAAAATCGCCTGTTCCGCAAGCAGCGCAAACAGATTGATAAACAACTCCATTAGGATCGAACCTACTAGTTCCTCCATCCGTATGTTCAGCTGTACCGTCGTCTCCAAAATACGTCCCGTACAATAAACTCTGTGCATCCCGTTCCATTACAAAAAAGTAAAAATCGTCACCGTCGGTAGTACTTTGTATAGCATCTAAAGTTAAAGGCATTCCATTTACATTACCTCCTGCTTGAGGGTTATATGCTGACCCACCACCTGCAGAGTTAAATCCACCGCCCCAGCCAGAGACATATACATTTCCACAGTTATCTACTAAAAATGCAGTCGGGGAAATATTCACATCTCGCAGACTTGCTGGGTTAAAAGCCAACGACCCATTTCCAAAAATAGTACTATAAATAGTAGTTGATAAATCAGGAGATAACTTATGTATAAATTGTGCACTGTTTGCATCTGAATAGGCTGCATTTACAACCGGATATGCCCCTGTTGATTGACCGACTGTATAGACATCGCCATTTATGTCTACTTCCAAAATAAAGGCTTGATCGTAAGAAGCAGTTCCAAGATAAGTTTTCGTGATAGTTGCACCTGTGACAGCATTAAAACTCGCGATAAACCCATCCCAAACCCCACTAAAGGCAGTTCCGATAGTTCCTGCTGTAGCACCAAAGTCTGCACTAGTTGTGCCTCCACAGACAAACACCTCCCCTGAAGAAGAGTACCTGATTGAGTATCCTGCTTCATAATCTGCACCTCCTAAATAGGTCGCCCAATTTAGAGCAGATAAATCACTATTCATTTTAAAAACCACCGCATCTTGAGTTCCCCATCCCGCACCATTATTAATCGTACTACCATTGGTCACTGGGAAGTCGTCCGACCAAATTGACGTACAAACAAATACATCGTCATTATCGTCCAATACAACTTCTCCTCTTACTTGATCTGAATAATTATAAACCATGGACTCATTTAATCCTTCATTGTCGGAGCCTCCAATAAAAGTACTAGCAGTTAATCCTCCAGACACATCAAATTTTGATAAAATAATATCGACTCCATTAGAGTATTGGTATCCCCACATATTAGCATAGGTACCTGCCCATCCACCATTAAATGTCTGGTCGTATGCTCCTCCAATTGTTGGAAAGTCAGAAGACGAACTCGTTCCTAAAAGGATTAAGTTATCTTGAGAATCATTTACTAAGCTATGCGGAGCCTCCACATCTCCACCACCTAAATAGGTTGAGTAAATAAGAGCCGTACCTGTTGGATTAAATTTTGTAATGGAAATATCAAATCCTCCGCCAATACCACCCCCGTTAAAAGAAGCATCGTAAGCTCCTGTGGTAGTTGGATATCCTGCACTAAAAGCTATTCCTGCTGAATATAGGTTTCCTTGTGAATCATAAGTGGATGTGAATCCCCAGTTGTCGGCCGTAGAGCCAATCAATGATGAAAAAATCCAAACAGGGTCGATAATAAGATTTTGCGTATGGTCATATCCATTTGGGAAATCAAAACGTACGTTTTCCCCATCTAACACATAATTACAAGGCACAGTAATCTGTAAACCATTAATTTCTTGAAACGCATGCAGCTTAACTTCTCTCACCTCTCCTGTCGAAAGTTTTATTACAAGACCTTTTTCATCTAAATACAACTTCTCTACGCCATCATATTTGATACTAATGTCTTCAGTGTTTCCTCCAGGGCGAACAATGAAATCGTATTTCATCCAATCAAATGATGTATAGATTTGCATGTCAATATTATTGTAAATGTTATGGTAATTTACCTCCTTAAAAGAGGGAACATTTGTAACCCATTTACTCTCATCGTTACCAATGAAATAATTTTTATAGCCATCCAGTTTTTTAGCAGAAGAAACACTAACATTTGGGTTATGTCCTTCGAAAATCATAGAATAAGTATGTTTTTTCAATGGGCTAGACTGGTCGGCGTGGGTTCTAGTGTTTATATATGGGATACCTTCTTTGTTTTCGAAA
>Ga0255758_10003931_pt1 | contig 12895 bp, 10 predicted proteins | sample 011ome_24_FD_179958 | JGI IMG/M metagenome (GOLD analysis project Ga0255758, IMG submission 179958) | Coastal salt marsh microbial communities from the Groves Creek Marsh, Skidaway Island, Georgia - 011513CT metaG (version 2) | ecosystem: Environmental > Aquatic > Marine > Intertidal zone >...
AAGCAATAGACAGCGCCAATCGGCCACTCTTTCCGGGCCATTGAGTGCTCAATGCGCTTAAACAATTTCCGTATGCTGGTTTTAGCGAACGGTAAACTATAGACCGCATGTCGTGAGAGCTCGGGAACTAAATTCAACAAACGACACCAGTCTTCAATCTGGCTTCGACGCATAAATCGAGCATGCCAAGGCAGCAAACTATCCAGTGGCGTACTGATGAGCTTCCTCAATCCCCAACTGGATGCGGGATTAAAACCAAATAACAATAGTCTTCCCCCGGGTCGAAGAACACGTTCTGCTTCACGCAATACCTGATGGGGATGAGCGCTGATATCCAGTGAATGCTGCAACACCAAAATATCAACCGAGTCGGTTGGAAACGGAAGTAAATTGTCTTCCGCTAAAATCACAGGACAGTGTGAGGTTTTCGGAACCTCCCCTCCAAACACCACGTGTAAACGAACCGGAGCAAGCGAATCGGCGATCAGTGGGAAACCTGCTGTACCACCAACTTGAAGGACCACCTGTCCGAATAGTCGTCGAAGCTCACGTCGAGCCAGCCTTCGCTCCTCAACTTGAATTCGGTGACCAAGCCGACCACCAACCCAGCGATCCCAAGCTCGCTGTTTATCATGCACGCCAAGTCGAAACACGCTCTGAACTGTCATGACTTCATGGTAACATTGACTGATATCGCTTCAACACAAGAAAAAGGATATGCAATGGGAATGCTCTCCGGTAAACGCGCACTGATCGTCGGTGTCGCAAGCAAACTGTCGATCGCTTTTGGGATTGCTCAGGCGATGCATCGCGAGGGCGCAGAGCTTGCGTTTACATACCAAAATGACAAGCTTAAAGACCGCGTTTTAGGGTTTTCCGAAGCCTGGGGAACCCCGCCTGAGCTGTGTTTCCCATGTGATGTTGGAAGTGATGAAGAGATTGATACGGTCTTTGAGGGGTTGGCCAAGCATTGGGATGGAATCGATATCGTTGTTCATGCGGTTGGCTTCGCTCCTGGTGATCAGCTCAGTGGTAGTTTCGTCGATGCAACGACGCGTGAAGGCTTCCGAATTGCACATGACATCTCCTCTTACAGTTTGGTGGCGCTTGCAAAGGCGGCCCAACCACTGCTCGAGGGCCGTCAAGGAAGCATTATTACGCTGTCCTACCTTGGGGCCGTTCAGACGATGCCGAATTACAATGTGATGGGATTGGCAAAAGCATCTCTCGAAGCCGGTGTTCGGTTCCTCGCCACCTCGATGGGACCCAAGGGTCACCGGGTCAACGCAATTTCAGCGGGTCCAATTCGCACACTAGCGGCCAGTGGGATAAAGGATTTCCGTTCTATGTTGAACTACAACGCGTCCCGTACCCCACTCCGCCGCAATACAACGATCGAGGAAGTCGGGAATACAGCTGCATTCTTAGCATCCGATCTCGCTGCGGGTATTACAGGCCAGACCATTTATGTCGACAATGGCTTCAATATCACCGCAATGGCTGACTCGGATAACGCCTAATGCTCAAGATTCACCGGGTTCAGGCATTTGATGACAACTACATCTGGGTCGTTGCCGATAACGAGAACGCCTGGGTAGTAGACCCTGGCGATGCAGTGCCCGTGATCGCCTTTTTGGAGAGTCATGTACTGACCCTTCAAGGCATTCTGTTGACGCATTGGCATGGTGATCATCAAGGCGGTGTTCTCGGTTTGTGCTCGCGCTTCGCTGGAATCGAGATCATCGGCTCGCATCAACCACTGAAAGGACCTTCAAAGCCAGTTTCCGAAGGTGACATCATCCGTGTTTTAGGTGCTGACTTTGAAGTGATCGAAGTTCCCGGTCATACCTTAGATCATGTGGCTTACGCCTCGGTATCCGAACAGTTCCAGCAGCCTGTCGCATTTACCGGAGATACACTATTTGCCGCCGGATGCGGCAGATTGTTTGAAGGAAGCGCAGAGAATATGTTCTCTAGCCTTCATAAAATCAATCAGTTACCGGCGAATACTGAGATCTATTGTGCGCATGAATACACCTTGGCCAATCTCAATTTTGCGGTTGTCGCTGAGCCTGATAATCATGATACTCACAAGCGTCAGCAACAAGTCCGTGAGATGAGAGCGCAAGGCACAGCCACAGTCCCAACGACGCTCGAGCTTGAACGACTGACGAACCCATTTCTACGTGCAACCACTGTTGCCCAACTGGCTGAACGCCGCTTACAAAAAGATCATTTTTAATGCAAATGATCAAGAGTCGTCACAGTGCTTGGTTCGCGGTTCTCTTGTTGATGGCAGGTTGTCAAACTATACAACAAAGCCCACAGACGATGAGCGAGACTGCAGTTTCAAGCGTGAGCGTGGAGCCTCAACCAAGTACAGAGAACCTCCCGTCCATTTCAAACGTGAGCGTGGAGCCTCAACCAAGTACAGAGAACCTCCCGTCCATTTCAAACGTGAGCGTGGAGCCTCAACCAAGTACAGAGAACCTCCCGCCCATTTCAAACGTGAGCGTGGAGCCTCAACCAAGTACAGAGAACCTCCCGCCCATTTCAAACGTGAGCGTGGCGCCTCAACCAAGTACAGAGAACCTCCCGCCCATTGATCAAGACCCTCTGGAAGCCAAGGATGACTCGATACTTTATGATCCGCTGGCGATTATTCGCGAGCTAGGGGAAGCAATCGATAGCCCAAATATTTCGCAACCTGAAACTCAAGAAGCCTCACCTATTGAGTCAACAACGGATTTAGCAGCGATTGAGACCACAATCTGGGCGGACATTATCGAGGGCTTCGCGTTGAGTGAGCTGAAAGAAACGAAATATGCTGATTTGCATCGCCGTCGGTTGACCCATAGTCCAGGGTTTTTCTCCGATTTTCTCGTTAAAGCAGATATCTATCTGCCCTATGTTTGGGATGAAGTGAAGCGCCGTGGGTTGCCTGCAGAGCTCGCGTTGTTGCCATACGTCGAGTCAGCTTATAGCCCTTGGGCAGTATCACGGATGGGAGCGGTTGGGATGTGGCAAATTATGCCAGGAACAGCCCGTGTCCTGAAATTAAAGCTAGGTCAAACCTGTGATCAGCGTCGTGATGTGATTCACTCAACCCGAGCGGCACTGGACTACCTTGAACAGATGCATGCAAAGTTCGGTGATTGGCTGTTGGCCATTGCCGCTTATAACGCAGGCCCTGGTCGCATAGATCGCGCGATTCGCCAGAATAAGCGAGCTGGGAAAGCAACCGACTTTTGGTCACTCAAACTGCCTCGTGAAACACGTCGATACGTCCCACGCTTGCTGGTCACGCGAGATCTAATTCTTGATGCGAAGGATCAAGGGATTGAATTGCCTGATATCGATCCTGCAATTCCATTTAAAACACTGACGATAGAGGCACCGATGGAGGTATCTCTGGTTCAGGAATTAAGTGGGTTACCGCTTGAAGATATCCGGCGTTATAACCCCTGTATTCGCTCATGGATTACCCCCGCGCAGGAACCTTATCAGTTGGTTCTCCCAAACACAGCAGTCCAGGGGTTTTCTGCGCGGTTGGTCAGTGTATCGGTGCGGGATTACGTGAGAACTCGACCTTATGAGGTGAAATCCGGTGACACATTGAGTGAGATTGCGGGTCGCATCGGTGCCACTGTGCCTGAGCTCATGATGCTGAATGGCATGACGAACTCCCGAATCGTCGCAGGCAGAACCATCCGAGTGCCAAGTACCAGCGAAAATATTTCAAAACAATTAGTGAATTTAGAATTAGGTAACGATTACGGAGAAACCATTCGCTATAAAGTGCGAAGCGGAGACTCTCTGTGGAAAATCGCCAGAAGATTTCAGACGACAGTCAAAAATCTCCGAAAACTCAATGCTACGTCAAACCTGATTCGTCCCGGTGAGTGGTTAGTCGTTCCGGTTAACTAAGGCGTTCAGACACGTAGGCATCAATCATCCCACGAGAGATTGATGCTTGGGGTGGAAGTTTCGGTAATCGATCAATAGAAAACCACTGTGCATCCACGATCTCTACACCATCAATCTGGATGTCTCCAGACTTCCACTCAGCTCGATATCCGAGCATCAATGAGTGCTTAAACGGCCAACTTTGACTTCCCTGGAAAATGGGTTGTTCGATTGATACTCCCACCTCTTCAAAAATCTCGCGATGGCACGCATGTTCCGCAGACTCCCCTGCCTCCACAAACCCAGCCAATGTGGAATACATCCCCTCCACGAATCGTGGAGCCCGCGCCAGTAAAATCTCGTCACCACGAGTAATTAACACAATGACGCATGGGGAAATTCGCGGGTATTGCGTCAAACGACAAGATTCGCAATGCCGTCCACGATCGGATCGCGATGCTTCGGTCGGCTGACCGCAGCGCCCGCAGTACTGATGCTCATCAATAAAATCGAGGACCTGTATCGCGGTGCTGACTGGAATAAATTGACGACTATCCATTTGAATCAGCGCAGGCCTGAGCGCCTCATAAGTCAAGCCTTGGATGGGCTGTGTGCGAACGCCATAATAAGTGATGTCATCCAGTGTCCCTGCAAGCACTGGGTCAAGGCCTCGGATCAGCGCATCATCGAGATCGAGTAAACAAGGGCCCCCAAGCTCAGTGATAGCAACTGAGCGCTCGCTTGAGGTCACGACGACACGTGATGAATCACCGGCATCCAACCCAGGTAACCAACTCACTTCATGATCGCCAAGCCAGTTCACAACTAGGATCGATCCCACACAATGTCTGCATTGAACTGCCGTAATGTATCGAGAAACGCTTGGTGGTTAGACAGCTCGTCATCGCTCGGAAGGATAACGCATTGTTGCCGTACAACATCGGTCATTTTCTGGATTGGCTCAAATCTGGAGCCTTGTTGGAGATTCTCGGAACCACCAAACATTCGGCTCTGCTCGCGAGTCATCGCCAGATAAACGCGAGTCAGAAGCTCGGCATCCAGGAGTGCGCCATGCAGCGTCCGCTCACTGGCATCGATCTTGTAGTCTCGGCAGAGCGCATCCAGCGAATTCCGCTTTCCAGGACGCTTCTCTTTTGCCATTGCCAAGGTGTCAATCGCTGCACCGCCATGCATCAATTCGACCATACTGGGGGCGCCTGGGATCCGCTTGAGTTCAGCCTCTAAAAAATTCACGTCGAATGACGCATTGTGGGCAATCAATTCTGCCCCACGAATAAATTCAATCAACTCATCCACAATTCCGGCAAAATTCGGCTTGTCGGTCAGAAATTCATTGGTGATCCCGTGAACTTCGATTGCCTCTTGATCAATCGCTCGTTCTGGATTGATGTAGGCGTGAAAATGACGATCGGTCAGACGTCGGTTCACCATTTCAATACACCCAATTTCAATCACACGATGGCCTTGATTGGGATCGAGTCCGGTAGTTTCAGTATCTAGAATGATTTGCCGCATAGCTCACTCACCCCCTGATTCGCTAATTCATCCGCACGCTCATTGCCCGGATGACCGGCGTGCCCCTTGACCCAATGCCAATGCACCTGATGACAGGATGCCGCAGTATCTAGTCGTTGCCAGAGATCCTGATTGGAGACGGGTTTTCTCGATGCCGTTTTCCAACCATTTTTCTTCCAATTAGCGAGCCATTTAGTGATTCCGTCTTTCACATAAACGGAATCGGTAAACACATGTACGGTGCAAGAACCTTTCAGTGCCGAAAGCCCCTCAATGGCAGCCATTAGTTCCATTCGATTGTTGGTGGTTTCGGGATCACAACCGCTGAGCTCTTTACGATGCTCGCCATACTCCATCAAAACACCCCAGCCGCCAATGCCGGGATTTCCTTTGCATGCACCGTCGGTATAGAGCGTGACAACCTTCTCAGTCACAGCCGAGTATAATCCTGATTGGAGCGGTTGATGTAGGCATCAACCTGATCAGTAATCGCTGCCGATGCATCACGGCTGAGCCGTGCTACCAACGATTTCCTTTCGTGCCACTTCAACGCGATCAGGTGATGGTCTTCATTAAGTGTCATCAGCACATCATCAGAGGTTGCAATTTGGTCGCAAAGCCCTTTCATCAGAGCATCGGTTCCATAGAAAATTGATCCATCGGCAACCGCTTCTAGGTCAAGGTCAGGTCGTCGCTCTGCGATCCATGCTTTAAAGAGATCATGGGTCTGCTCGAGATCTTCTTTGAACTTTTTACGTCCTTCCGGCGTGTTTTCACCCAAGAGCGTTAACGTCCGTTTATTCGCCCCAGCGGTATGTAATTCAACATCAACATCTCGATTTTTCAAAAAGCGGTAGATGTTCGGAATCTGAGCGACGACACCGATCGACCCAAGGACCGCAAATGGTGCCGCGACAATCCGATCAGCACAAACAGCCATCATATATCCACCGCTAGCTGCGACCGTATCCACGCAAGCAATTGACTCAATACCGGCATCTCGCAAACGCGCTAGTTGAGAGCTAGCTAATCCATAAGTGTGAACCAATCCGCCGGGCGAAGTTAATTTCAGGACCACAAGATGAGGAATCGGGTCCATTAAAAGAATCGCAGATACCTCTTCTCGCAACCCGTTCACTTGCGACGCTTTCATATCCCCTTTGAATTCGAGAACCACAGCGAGCTTCTTCTGACCAGCGCTCTCTGCTGTCGATTTCTTCGGAGATTTCTTTTTCAATCGATTTTTTAACCGTTCAAGAAACGACGGTTGATCTTTATTTAAGGCCGTTTCAACAATCGCGCTCACATATTTTTTTTGTTCGGCGATCTTTTTTGACAGGTCAGTGACTTTGATCGTGCCCTTTGCCTCATCGCCGTCCGACATTTTTGAACTGACCGCAATCACAAGAATGACCGCAACCACGACAGTCATTGTTTGCAGGAAAAATAAACCGTATTCGGCCAAGAAATCCATTAGCGTTTAACCACTTCAGCCGCTGAGGTCACAATTGACCAGAACTCGCTACCTTCTTGCGTCGTTCTCAGTTGAGCCAATGCTGTCTCGAGATTCGATTCATTAGTCGCTCCCTTCTCCAAACTCAGAGTGTCCACTCGTGCCACAACCACCGTGTCGGCAGCTGTTTCAGCGACAAACGTCGATGGGCGGTCTTGAGTTGGCGCAGGGGCTGCAAAGGCAACAGCAAGACGATCGCGAGCAATCGAGTCGTCTCCGTTCCGATCAAGATTATTAAACGACTGCGTGACTAATCCATTAGCTACCATTGGAAGCCCTTTTTCTCCAGCTTTCCAATGCATTTGGATTGTATCTGCTAAGGCTTTGGCTGCCGATTGCGCTTTGTCGTTGCGTAATCGCTCGATGATGGTATCGCGCACCTCAGCTAACGGACGCACAGCCTTTGGCTCATACGTCTTCACCCTAAATGTCATCCATAAGCCAGGTTCAGCTTCGAACACTTCTGCGTTTAACTCACCGTTGTAGAGAGTTTCATTAAAGACTCGTCGAAGGACAGTCTCCTGCGAAAAAAGCCCTGTTGCTGTTGATCGACCGAAGAGATCTGTAGACTGAATCGTGACGCCATAGACACTATTAAGCTCCTCCAGCGTTCCACTGAAGGCGATATTTGAAAATTCTTCAAGGTTTTCCGCTAAACGCTGGGACGCCTGTCGATCCACTAATTCTTCCCGCAAGCGTGGCGCTCGCGCGTCAAAGCTCTCGACTGGTCTTGCACGACTTTCCAGGAGTTCAATCAGATGATACCCATATTGGGTTTTGACAGGATCTGAGACGACATTCGGTGTCAGTGCGCTCAGGGCCGCTTCAAATTCAGGGACGAAGGTTCCGCTTGGCGCAAATCCGAGATCACCTCCGGTTTCTTTACTGGCAATGTCGTCAGAATATTCAGACGCCAGTTCAGCAAAATCGCCTCCATTATCGATTTGCTGTTTCAGATCCATCGCTTTTTCAAGCGCATCGTCACTATCTGCAATCAAGATATGTCGAGCACGACGCTCAGACTCATTAGCAGCCTGTGCCACCTCTGCATCGTAAGCATCCCGCAAGTCGTCTTCGTTAATGATCACTTGTTCGCGGAAGTCATCAGAGCTCAACAACACATAATCAAGAGCCACCGAGTCATCGGTCACAAATTGCAACGAATTCGTATCATAGAACGATGTAACCTCCTCGTCGTCGACTGTCACTTGATCAAGAAACTGATCGGCTTTCACGACGACCAACTCACCCGACCGTTTCTGATTTTGTAGAACATCCAACCGCGCAAGCTCTGACGGAGTGACCAGCGCCGAGGTCTCCACAGCGCCTTTTACCTGATACTCGATTAAATTACGCTTGAGTTCTTCTCTAAAATTGAGGCGAGACATTCCCATCTGACCGATTGCACGGTCAAAAGCTCTCGGATCAAATCGACCATCTGTTTGAAATTGTGGGATCTCAACAATGACCTGATCTACCAATTGATCAGTCACCCCAAAAGCGAGCTTTGCTGAATAACTGGTAGCAGCGGCCTCTTCCACCAAAGCATTGAATACGCTCTGCCGGAGTAAATCTTCATTGATCGCGCCTGGATCACCCAAAATACTCAACAGTTGACGTCGTTCTTGCTCAAGCTTACTGACAAACCGACGCTCGGTAATTTCTACACCATCAACCTCTGCGATCACTGCGTCGCCATCACTGCCACTGATAAAATTGACGCCTGTAATGACAAAAGTGACCGCGATCAGACCGACAATAATCTTGGCGATAATGCCGCTTGAGTTATCTCGAATATTTTGAAGCATGTTGAGTTGTAACCTATAGATTCAAAAAAGGGGCCTAGGGCCCCTCTATGATAAAAGACAATTGTTAACTTAGTTAACAGCGTCTTTCAATGCCTTACCTGCTTTGAAGCCAGGAACTTGAGCTGCAGCAATCTGGATCGTCGCACCAGTTTGAGGATTCCGGCCTGTGCGAGCAGCACGCGCCTTCACCTGAAATGTACCAAACCCGACCAATGAAACAGTATCACCATTTTTCAAAGCACCGGTCACCGCACCCAGAGTCGCATCCAGAGCTTTACCCGCATCGGCTTTCGATAAACCTGCATCAGCAGCGATTGCATCAATTAATTCTGATTTATTCACTCGTAGTACCCCTATTGGTTCTTTTGTAAGTAATTTTGTGGCGCCGGATTGATGTAGTTCAAAAATGACCTCGAAAACTAGCGCTTATCAGTTATACCAACGCTGATTGCATGAAACAACCTGTTAATGCGCTCTAGGCGTGTTTTTTTCCGTTCTCTGTTCTGTTTCTGAACTCTTTGCGCTCTCTGGAATGACAAATGGCTCAGGGATGTACGCCAGCGCAATGTCGAAGACTTGGTCAATCCAAGAAACAGCTTTAATCTCCAAGTCAGCCTTCACATTGTCGGGGATTTCCTTCAAATCTGACACGTTTTCTTCCGGGATAATGACGGTCTTAATCCCCCCGCGATGGGCAGCGAGAAGTTTCTCCTTCAATCCACCGATCTGTAATACTTGACCTCGCAAGGTAATCTCTCCAGTCATCGCAACATCGGCTTTCACTGGGACATTGGCCAGGACTGACACCAGCGCTGTACACATTCCGATGCCAGCACTTGGGCCATCTTTTGGAGTCGCTCCTTCAGGCACGTGAATATGAAGATCCATTTTTTCATGAAAATTCGGATCAATTCCAAGGCTGACCGCACGGCTACGAGCGACGGTCAGTGCAGCCTGGATGGATTCTTGCATGACATCACCGAGGGAACCCGTTCGGATTTGCTTACCCTTGCCCGGCATCGCAACTGCTTCGATGGTTAACAATTCACCGCCAACGCTAGTCCAGGCTAAACCAGTCACTTGTCCGATCCGGTCTTCAGTTTCTTTCAGTCCATAGGTGTATTTACGAACACCTGAGTAATCCTCAAGGACGTCCGGTGAAATGAGCATGGTTTCTGAATCATTTCCACCAATCTTTTTGTGCCCGTCTTCAATCCGCCGCCGGACAACTTTCCGCGCTAATTTTGACACTTCTCGGTCCAGTCCGCGAACACCAGCTTCCTTGGTGTAATACCGAATGAGATCCGTCAGAGTCGCATCTGGCACTTCAATTTCTTTAGCGCCGAGACCGTTGTTCTTTATTTGCTTTGGAACCAGATATTTTTTTGCAATATTGAGCTTCTCATCCTCGGTATAACCAGGAATGCGGATGATTTCCATCCGATCGAGCAATGGTGCCGGCATGTTCATCGAGTTGGACGTACAAACAAACATGACCTCAGATAAATCGAAATCCACTTCGAGATAATGATCGTTAAAAGTATGATTTTGCTCAGGATCTAAGACTTCCAACAAGGCTGATGCTGGATCTCCTCGATGATCCATCCCCATTTTATCGATCTCGTCGAGCAAAAATAGCGGGTTTTTCACACCGGCTTTGGACAATTTCTGAATAATCTTGCCTGGCATCGATCCAATGTAAGTCCGGCGATGACCCCGAATCTCAGACTCGTCCCTAACTCCACCAAGTGCCATACGAACAAACTCTCGATTCGTCGCTCGTGCAATGGATTCACCCAACGAGGTCTTACCAACACCAGGAGGTCCGACGAGGCACAATACTGGACTTTTTGATTTTTTCACCCGCATTTGCACTGCCAGATACTCAAGGATCCGCTCCTTCACTTCCTCGAGACCATAATGATCCGCCTCAAGAATATCGCGTGCCTTGATTAAATCGTGACGAACTCGAGAGCGCCTGGTCCACGGGCAGCCTAACAACCAATCTAAATAAGCTCGAACCACTGTCGCTTCGGCAGACATCGGAGACATCATTTTCAGTTTTTGGAGCTCACCCTCGGCTTTTTCTTTGCCTTCCTTCGACAAACCAGACTTTTCGATTCGTGCCTGCAACGCATCGACCTCATTTGGCGTCTCATCAAGGTCATTCATCTCTTTCTGAATCGCTTTCATTTGCTCATTCAGATAGTACTCACGCTGACTCTTCTCCATCTGTTCTTTCACGCGTCCACGGATGCGCTTTTCAACTTGTAGAAGATCTAATTCCGATTCCATTAACGCAACCAGATACTCCAGTCGCTCCTTCACCTCGTGTTGCGCAAGCAGTGCCTGTTTCTCTTTGAGCGGAAGCGTCAGATGTGCAGCCATGGTGTCACAGAGACGGCCCGGCTCTTCAATACTCTGCAACGAAGCCAAGACTTCGGCAGGGATTTTCTTGGATGCTTTGACGTACTTATCAAACTGATCCATCAAGACACGGAGCAGCGCCTCTTGGTGATGTTCTTTAAGTGGGATCGATTCAACAATCTGGGCTTCTGCGCGATAATGGTCTCCGTCGAGATCAAAGTTCGACACAGTCGCACGCTGACCACCCTCGATCAGAACTTTTACGGTTCCATCGGGGAGCTTAAGCAACTGAAGAATAGAAGCTACAGTGCCGACGTCGTAAAGTTCCCCAGCACGCGGCTCATCTTCACTGGCGACTTTCTGAGCCACTAATAAAATTTCTTTGCCCCCGTCCATGGCGCTCTGCAGGGCTTTGATCGACTTGTCGCGACCAACAAATAGAGGGAGAACCATGTGGGGATAGACGACCACGTCCCTCAGCGGGAGTAAAGGGAGGTCCAGCTGCTGGCTACTCATTGCGTGCTTCCTTTTTAGTCGGCAGCGTTTGCCGAGCGTTTTTCGTCTGATGATCCCGCGTAGATTTTCAGCGGTTCGCTGTCGCCTGTGACGACCCCTTCATCGATGACAATTTTTGATACATCGTTTTCTGAAGGAATCTCAAACATGGGGTGTAAAAGAATACTTTCAAGAATAGACCTTAGGCCGCGTGCACCTGTTTTTCGCTCCATCGCTTTCTTTGCAACGGCACGAAGAGCATCGGGTCGAACGTCAAGCTCAACACCTTCCATGTCAAAAAGTTCTTTATACTGTTTCACCAAAGCGTTCTTTGGCTCAGACAAAATCTGGATCAATGCCTCCTCATCGAGCTCAGTCAGAGTCGCAACCACCGGGAGACGCCCCACGAATTCTGGGATCAGGCCATACTTCACTAAGTCTTCGGGTTCAACTTCAGCAAAGGCCTCGCCGATCGACTTGGATTCGTTCTTTGAGCGAACCTCAGCACCAAAGCCGATGCCCCCCTTCTCACTACGATCACGAATCACTTTGTCGAGACCTGCAAATGCCCCGCCACAGATGAACAAAATATTCGAGGTATCGACTTGTAAGAATTCTTGCTGAGGATGCTTCCGACCACCCTGAGGAGGCACCGAAGCCACTGTTCCTTCGATCAGCTTGAGAAGAGCCTGCTGAACTCCTTCGCCCGAGACATCGCGAGTGATCGATGGGTTATCAGACTTTCTGGAAATCTTATCAATTTCATCAATATAAACAATACCTTGCTGTGCTTTTTCAACGTCATAATCACACTTTTGAAGCAACTTCTGAATGATGTTCTCGACGTCTTCACCCACATACCCAGCTTCGGTTAAAGTGGTGGCATCAGCCATGGTAAAGGGTACGTTGAGTAAACGAGCGAGCGTCTCAGCAAGTAAAGTCTTTCCTGAGCCCGTTGGCCCGATCAACAAAATATTTGATTTTCCAAGTTCGACGGAACGGGAATTTCTTTCACCGTGGCGGAGTCGTTTGTAGTGGTTATAGACAGCGACTGCCAAGACGCGCTTCGCACGATCTTGACCAATCACATAATCATCCAGTGTTGTTTTGATGACCTGAGGAACAGGCAATCCATCGGATGACTCCGCTTCATCAGATTCTTGGATCTCTTCGCGAATGATGTCGTTACACAGATCAACACACTCATCGCAAACAAACACGCTTGGCCCAGCAATGAGCTTACGCACTTCGTGCTGGCTTTTGCCGCAAA
>Ga0255758_10003933_pt1 | contig 12887 bp, 10 predicted proteins | sample 011ome_24_FD_179958 | JGI IMG/M metagenome (GOLD analysis project Ga0255758, IMG submission 179958) | Coastal salt marsh microbial communities from the Groves Creek Marsh, Skidaway Island, Georgia - 011513CT metaG (version 2) | ecosystem: Environmental > Aquatic > Marine > Intertidal zone >...
ATGGGGCGCGGGTTAATTCACCGTCACGTTCCCAATCTTGTGTCCAGCGATGATGCGCAAAATGCATAACCTGATCATAATCACGCGGAAACAGCATGATAAAACCAATCACCCGACCAAAAAATTCATTCAGATATTTGGTTTTAAATACTGTCCAATGCGATAATTCATGCTGGCCTGCATACAGAAAATTAATCGTAACACCGAGCAGCGCCCCTGTGAGTACCACCCACCAGCTGCCAAGCGTCAGATAATGCGCGTAGCCCAGACCAATAATTGCACCAAAATGACTGCCAAGCTGAAGAAAGCCATAAAAATCGGACTTAGTGTTTAATGTTTTCAACTCTTTTGGCCGCAAAATCTTGCGTGTAGAAAATGTCTCTTCCAAGTATCGTTCCCCACTCATCATCAATTTTCTTTTGCGGCAAGCCTATAGATGGCTAGGTTTTGTTCATTTTTTCTATAGCCGCGTCGCCAATATTATCAAAACCACGGGCTGACAGCAAATTATCCAGCCAGTCCGGATCCATTTCGGGCACTGAGCTGAGAAGCAGATCGGTATAAGCATGGTGTGGCGGTGTAAACATATCATCTTTTGGCCCGGCTTCAACAACAGCGCCATCTTTCATGACCACCACCTCATCAGCAATCGCTCGTACCGTCGACAGATCATGGGTGATCAGCATGAAGGACAGGTGCATCTTATCCTGCAGATCGGTTAGTAGCCGCAAAATGCCCTCGGCAACAAGCTGATCCAGCGCAGATGTCACCTCATCACAAATGACAAATTTAGGCTCGGCTGCCAGCGCACGGGCAATACCGATACGTTGTTTTTGCCCACCAGATACTTCCGATGGATAACGGTCAATGAATTCACCGGGTTCCAGTTCAATCTGCGCCAGCAATTCTTCTACACGGCGGCGCTTCGCTTGGCCAGTCAGACCTCGGTAAAATTCAACCGGCCGGCCAATAATTTCACCAATTTTCCGGCGTGGGTTAAGCGCTGTATCAGCCATCTGATAAATCATCTGGATTTGCCGCAGTTGGTCGTTGCTGCGGTTCCGGTAATCTGGAGGCAGCGGTGTCCCATTAAAGCTGATGCTGCCGGAAAGCGGTGGCAAAAGACCGGTGATGCAGCGCGCCGCGGTAGATTTACCCGAGCCAGACTCGCCCACAACAGCGACCGTGCGGCCAGCGTGAATATCAAAGCTGACATTGCGGACCACTGGCTCATTTTTGCCATAGGCCGCAGTTACATTCTGAACGCTGATCACCGGTGTTGCTTCGGCTTTGGCAAGTGATTTTTGTTTGCGTTGAAAACTGCGCACCGCCCACAGAGATTTTGTGTAGGACTCACGCGGCGCTTTTAGCATTTGGCGGGTGGTATTTTCTTCAACCTCGTTACCTCGTAGCAAAACTTTTATCCGGTCGGCCATTTGCGCAACGACCGCAAGGTCATGAGTGATGTAAATTGCAGCTGTAGCAAATTGTTCAACAATGTCACGAATGGACGACAACACCTCTATTTGCGTTGTTACGTCTAAAGCAGTTGTAGGCTCGTCAAAAATAATCAAATCCGGTCGACAAGACATAGCCATTGCTGTCATTGCGCGCTGCAGCTGGCCGCCTGATACCTGATGGGGATAACGAAACCCAATAAGGTCTGGCTGCGGCAGGCGCAAGCGGTTATAAAGCTGGATGGCGTCTGCTTCAGCATCTCGGCGTGAAGACTTTCCATGGAATATGGGTGCCTCGGTATACTGATTAATTATTCTATGCGAAGGATTAAAACTTGCAGCGGCCGACTGAGCAACATAGGCAATTCTACTGCCCATTAAATCTCTTCGCTCGTTATCAGAGCAATTCACTAAATCGACACCGTCAAACTCTATCGAGCCTTCAACAATTTCACAACCGTCTCTAGTATACCCCATGGCGGCAAGACCGAGCGTTGACTTGCCGGCACCAGACTCTCCAATAAGACCCAAGACCTCACCTTTTTTCAACTTCAGACTGACCTCATTGACGATTCTCGAGCGAGATTCATCCACAATTCCATCAATACTGAGTTTCGAAATGTTAAGTAGCACATTGCTCATCTGTTAATCTTTCAAACCAGAAGTCATTTGCAGTACCCAGTCCACAACAAAATTTACTGCAACTGTTAACAGCGCAATTGCGCCGGCGGCCATAAGCGGCAATGATGCGGTTAGTGGGCTGAAGGCCGCAAAATTTATGAATTGAGAGAGGTCTCTCACCATAGTACCCCAGTCAGCAAGTGGGGGTTGGATTCCAATACCTAAAAAAGAAAGAGACGAAATTGTTAGAAAAACAAAACAGAAGCGCAGACCAAATTCGGCAAGCAAAGGCGCGACTGCGTTAGGCATGATCTCATGGAAAACCAGATAGGATAAATTCTCCCCCCGCAGTTTTGCGGCTTCAAAAAAGTCCATCACGACGATATTCATCCCAACCGCCCTTGATAAACGAAACACCCTGGTTGAGTCTAAAAATGCGATTATCAGAATCATATACATAGTAATCAGCCAGCGTTCAGATCCGACCCATGCTGTCACAAGTGTCATTAACAGAAGTGCAAAAATTAATTGTGGTATGGACATGATGATGTCCACTATTCTTGATATAATTTGGTCAAACCATCCGCCCAAGCTGGCTGATAAGAATCCAAAAAATATGCCAATCAAAAAAGCAAGGCAGGTTGTTACAAAGGCTATGCCAACGGTGTTTTGAGCGCCATATATTAATCGACTAAGCAAGTCTCTGCCGATTTGGTCAGTTCCAAGTATATGAGCTGGGTCACCACCAAAATCTGGGTTGCCGCCGGGGATTAAATTTGCTTTTGGAAAAATTTCAGCTTGCCCATAGGGCGCTAAAAAATCTGCAAAAATGGCAACGGTTGCGTACAGAAATATTAACAAAATTCCAAGTGCTGCGGTGACAGGCATTTTTGCAAACGCCTGTTTAGTCTTTTTTGTGCCAATGTTTTTTCCTAACAAGCGAAACAAAAATCCACACAGGCCCAACCCAATTATACCTTGCACGGCCCATTTGTAAAAAGTTGCACCACCAATAAATAAAAATACTATGTAATAAACAAGCGCAATGAAAACCCCCGCATAGACTATGAGGTTTATCAATGAGGTTTTCGAAAAATGTTGGAGAAGAGTTAAATTGTGAGCTGCCACGCCAGCGAAGCGTCGCATTATTAACAAAACAAAAAAAGTGACCAAAAAAATTGCAAAAGAAAATGTCAAATTCATGCTCGCACCTACTTCGGAATTCTCAGCCGAGGGTTGCTTAGAATTGCCATCACATCTGCAAGCAAGTTCAGCAATATATAGGCCGCCGCGAAAACTAAACAGCAAGCTTGAACTACCGGAATATCTCTTATCTTGACACTATCAACAAACAATTGACCAATGCCAGGGTATACAAACACGACTTCTACAACTACCACCCCGGTGATTAGGTAAGCAAGATTTAGCGCAATTACATTTATTATTGGTGCCAAAGCGTTGGGAAGAGCGTGCACCACAATTATACGGAACGCGCTGAGGCCTTTCAAACGAGCCATCTCTATATATTCAGATGCGAGAAGATTGATAATGGCCGCCCTGGTCATTCTCATCATGTGGGCTGTGACAACTAAAGTTAGGGTCAACGCTGGTAAAAGAGTTCTTTCAAACCGTTCACCAAACCCCATGTCATCATGGATGTTTGACAGCGATGGCAACAATGGATTTAACACTGCGAATATCAAAATTAATGTGTAAGCCACGAAAAATTCTGGGCTGGAGATAGAAGTAAGCGAACTCACATTAACCACCCGGTCGAAAAAAGATGAGCGGTACAACGCCGCCATTATACCAAAAATAAGTGAAATTGGAATTGCAATGACGGCGGTTAGACCTGCAAGGAAAAGAGTGTTGAAAAACCGGGGTTCAAGCTGTTGTGCTACCGTATTAAAATTTGCAGTGGCGGTTGAACCCCAGGCCTCAGCAAACATTGAACGTGCGTAGCTAGTTCCAAAATTCCCCTGAACCGCGCCAAACAGCCAATCAAAATATCTTTCATATATTGGTCGGTCCAAGCCTATTTCAGCCCGAATTGCTGCGACAGCTTCTGGTGTGGCGCCTTGACCTAATATTTCCTGGGCGAAATCTCCGGGCAGGCTGTTCACTGAGATGAAAATTAGAACAGATACAAAAAAAAGTGTCACAAGACCGAGGCCGAGCCGTCTGATTATGATATCTGCAATTTTGAACATATTAGATCGCTAGCTTAATCAAAAATGGCATAATTATAATTTTGCGATAAAAAAATAGCGTAGGGTTTGAACCCTACGCTATGACTATTTTTATGCAAACCACCAACGTTTGGAGACCCGTGCGTTGTCAATCTTCCACAAGTTGCCAACATCAGGACCATGCGCCAATTTCGATGAGTGGCCGTCAACAAAGTTTGCAAACATCGGAATGACTGTTGCACCATCTTCTGAGCAAATCTTTTGCATCTCGCGGTAGATGTCTCCGCGTTTACCAGAGTCAAGTTCAACGCGTCCCTGCAGCAGGAGGCTCTGGAATCTGTCATCATCCCAACCTGTGTCATTCCAAGGAACACCACGCTCATATGCCGTTGCAAACATCCAGTCTTCGGTTGCCCTACCTGACCAATAACAAGCACACCACGGTTTTTTCAGCCAGACATTTGACCAGTAACCATCGTTTGCTTCCTGAACAATATTTATATTGATGCCAGCGGCTTTTGATGAGTTTTGGTATAACTGAGCGGCATCAAGCGCGCCACCGAATGCAGCATCTGCAGCTGACAAATCAACATTAAGAGAGGTTAGGCCAGCTTTTTTGAGGTAAAACTTTGCCTTATCCGCGTCATATTCAGTTTGTGGCAAGTCTTTGGCCACATATTGATTTGCTGGCCCAATAGGGTGGTCATTACCAATTGCGCCATGGCCGAGCAGAACTTTATCCACCATTTCTTGGCGATTTACACCCCATTTCAGCGCTTTTCTTACATTGACGTCACCAAAGGGCGCACTGCCAACCAGCATTGGGAATGTGTATTGCATGTTACCCGTAACTTCGAGAACCTGAACGGCCGGGTTTTGCTTCATTAATGGCAGAGTTTTCTTTTCAACGCTGTCGATTACGTCAACTTGCCCAGTCATCAGAGCATTCGTTCTAGCTGCTGGATCTGCAATACCCAGCGCTTCCACCTCATCAAAGTAGCCCCCAACATCTGACATATGATGATCGTCCACGCGCTTGCACAACGTTCTAACCCCTGGATCGAAGGACACTACCCGATAAGGTCCTGTTCCGATGCCTTTGGCAATGGCTTCATCAATCATGCCGGCTGGGTACATGCAGATGTGGTAGTCAGACAAAAGAAACGGTAAATCGGCATTGCCACCATTCAAAGTAAGTTGAACCTGATGTTCACCAAGTTTCTTCATCTCAGCAATATTAGAAACGATTGGCTTTGCGGCAGACTTTGCACCTTCTTCTACGTGCATTTTCAAAGACGCGATAACATCATCCGCGCCGAAAGACTTACCATTGTGGAATTTGACACCTTTCTTCAAGTTAAAAGTCCACACTTTCGCATCTGCTGATGCCTCCCAGCTAGATGCCAACTCACCAGAGAGTTTGCCGTTGGCGAGCACCTCGGTAAGGCACTCAAAAACGCAACCATGACCCATGGTGATCATGTAATAGTCTGTATGTGTTCTTGAGTCCCACGTGTCCGAGGTGTTCGAACCGGAGAGACCCATCCTTAGACGACCACCGACTTTTGGGCCAGCAAAGGCAGGCGCGCCTATTGTTGACAAAGCTCCAGCAGCTGCGGTGGTTTGCAACATAGTCCGCCGAGTAAATTTGTTATTCATAACTAACTCTCCCAATTTCAGTCTCTTCAATTTGTTGTTTTCTTTGTCCGATGAGAATGTCTGATTCCATCGGGCCATAAATGGTTAACATCACGGTAAGTCGGATATTAACCTTACGACAAGTTTTTTATTTTGAAGAATTGTGAACTAAAAACTTACCAATGGAAAGTTTTTTTAATGGACCTTAATTGAATTGGCGTAGTTTTTGGGTCACATAATTTATTTTGCAAATGTTTTGAGCCTTGGGTCTGGAATTGATGCTTTCACATAATGCTGTGCTGGAATAGCGGTTCTTTTCTGCCGTAGAACATTTGTCTAACTTCAGGGCTGTTTGTAATCCCTGGCTTATCTCGATAACACAATGTTGTAATAAGCCTTGTAGCGTCACCAGAAACTTCAGTAACCCGGTGCAACATGTGTCTACCGCCAAAAAGTAAAAGTGAGCCCGGCACTATAGGGATGGTTTTGACGCCTTTGTTATCCCCGTTAAGAACATCCTGCAATTTTGTGTAATTTGTTCTTTGCTCATTTTTGACGCCACTAAGGTACTCAAACTCGCCGCCGCCTGTAGCTGACTGAAGCATAACTGAGACAGTAAATAATGCCTCGTCAAAGTGCCAGCCATGGCTGTGTCCGGAGTTCATTACATTAACTGTCATGGCACCTATAGGGTCCGCAAGACGATAAAACTCCCTAAAACCGAGTATGTCCCCGAGAAAATTGCGAATCTTGTCATTTTGGTAGAGAAGAACAAGAGATCCGTCCTCTGTCAGTTGATCAAAGCCAATCACACCTAGCGAGGTTGTTTGAGCAATGCTCTGGACTTCATCTGGGCTGGTTTGGTTATCTACTCTGCCAAGGAAACAGTTATGGATTTCATGGCATTCATGTGCTTGTTCAACAATTTCGAGAACCTCTTGACACATTTTGGTTGTTACATCGGGTAGTAGAAAGTCGCTGAAGAGGCAAACGCCAGTGTCTGCAAATTCTTCCTGTTTGGCCTTTACTAGCTTTGCATAATTAGCTGAGTGCCTGTCAATGATGGGGTATTTTTTCGTGTTTATTAAATTTTCCAAATAATCCGCGGCCATCGTTCAACCAATCATCTGTTGTTGGATTTAGCTATTGTTTAACAGTGATCCAGTGTATGCCTAGCTTAGCATTCGGTCTAGGTTTTACAATTTATCACAATATGTTTTTCAAGTTTTAGCAAGCTTTTATTTATTGTTTGCACCGCCCAAAACGCCGCTAAATTGTGTTCAACAATTTTGACGCTTGGTCCAATTTCATAGACACATTAAAATGCAGTGCATTCATCCAATAACCGTCGTCGTAATCCACAGAGCTACCAATCAAACTATAAATAAAGCCTCTCAGGTATTACCTGATGTGCTATTTTGTTTCGTAAGGCGTCGACCTTCAAAGTAAATTTTTACATGGAAACACTCTCGGACCCGTAATGTCAGGAAAAATTACATCAACACATGCTCCCTCTTCACCGCTCGTTTCTATCAGCGCGCCGGCAAGAAAAATCATAGAACACCGGCCATACAATTTCCCTGAGCGGTCCGCTGGCAATCTCAAAGACATACGAATTAACATGAGAGCATCGATAAAGCCTCTTGTTCAGAGAATTCTTGAGTCTAACGCGGTCAAGCTAAGTGAAAAGACTATTGGGAATGTTCGGTGTTTGGTCGTTCAGCCAGAAGAGTTAGCCTCTGAATGCAAAGTTCTTTACGGGTATGGTGGTGGTTTCGTAACTGGCAGTGCGTTCGAAGATCTAACGATAGCGGTGCCGATTAGTGCACGTTCTGGCTTAGAGGTTATTATCCCGGAATATAGGTTAGCTCCCGAACATCCATGGCCATCCGCGTGCGATGATATGATCTCAGTATATTCTGAGCTGTCCGAAAAAATATCAGCAATTATCGGTGAGTCAGCTGGTGGAAATCTAGCGTTGGTCACCATGCTAAGGTCCAAAAAGCTTGGACTGAAACTGCCAAAATCACTTGTTTTGCTGTCACCTTGGTGCAATCTTTTGAACCAAGGTGACAGCTTTTGTTTTAATGAGGGCCGAGATCCGACACTCTCGATCCATCAATCAAGGTTAGCTGCAGCTCACTATGCACCAGCTAAAGATATGACTAATCCCGAGATATCACCGCTTTTTGGCAGTTATGATGAGACATTTCCGGATGTATTTATTTCGTCAGGCACCAGAGATCTATTGCTGAGCCAATCAATTCAGCTTGCTAATATTTTGAGAGCCGCGGGCGTGAGTGTCGATTTGCGTATTTGGGAGGGGCTTTGGCACGTGTTCGAGTGGAACGCAGATCTGCCAGAATCCAAAATGTCGATTCAGCATATCGTAGAATTTTTGAGAAGCTCATTAAACAACTAATACGCGCAGATATGGATAACGCAAACTTTCCATTAGTCAGATTTTAGTCTAAAGTTAAGCTATATTTGGCAGGCCTTGTTGTCCCAACTGACGAGAGATGGAACGCTTCACCCATGGTAAATCTACAAGAAGAAAATGACATTGCGAATAATGTCAAAATTAGCGCCAGACGCTATGAAGAATCTCCTTTTATCTCTCGGTATAACTCATCAGAGACAGTACGGGGGGTTTATGCCAATCGTTTTTTCGCAGTATATAATGGAGAGGACTTTATATCCAAATATTGGTTATTGCGCCGCAAGGTCGTAATTTTTGATGTGCCAGAAAAGCCTATTGAAATCTCTGGGCCAGATGCTGAGCGATTTCTCGATAAGTTACTGACGCGCAAGATTACTGGGATAAAAGAAGGTCGCGGGTATTATGCTATCGCCTGCACGCCAAGCGGTGGCATCTTTATGGATGGGGTCGTTTTCAAAATTGGGCATGAAAAATACTGGTATGTTCAAGCGGACGGCGACTTTGAGACATGGTTGATGGCACATAGTGAGGGGTATGATGTCCAGATTTCTGACCCACATTCACGTGTTCTACAGATTCAAGGACCGCTCTCAATTGAGGTGATGAAAGCCGCCACTAATGGGCGTATTGATGAGTCCATGGCATATTACCGGTCCGGTTTTTTCGATATTGGTGGACAAAAGCTTTATGTGTCGCGCTCCGGATTTACCAATGAATTGGGGTTCGAGATTTATTGTGATGGCGCAAATACTGACCATTTGGCGCTCTGGGATCATCTTATGTCTGTTGGTGAACCATTTGGCATGGAATTCTCATCGACGCGAGCAATGACAATTCGTCGGATCGAGGGTGGTATCCTTGGCAACACGACTGACATAGATACAAGTATGACACCTTTTGAAGCGGGTCTCGGTGCATTTGTAAATCTATCGAAAGGTGATTTTATTGGTCGTGAGGCTCTTGTAAACGCTGATAGGAGGGCTCTGTTAATGGGCTTGACTTGTTTCGGGGCCACGCCAGCTTCAAATAGCATTGTCATCGATGGTGACAAATTCGTGGGTAGGATAACGGCCGGTGTACCTTCACCCACACTTGGGTTCGGCATTGGCTACGTTAAATTTAATCGCCCAGGGGAATGGGTTGGCAAAGAGATGAAGCTGAGGCTTCCAGACGCGAGTGAACATGAATGCGCAATTGTAAGCTTGCCATTTTTTGACAAAGAGCATCTTATTGTGAAGGGTATTGACCGAAATATACCCTAGTTAAAACCGTGTAAAGATTTGGTTTCAAGATAATCCTCTAAACCCATTAAGCCTCCCTCACGACCATTTCCTGACTGTTTGTAACCTCCGAAGGGGGTCCCATATTCAACGGCAGCTCCATTTAAGTGCACTGAACCCGCTCTTAATTTTTTTGCGATCCTTTTTGCCCTTTGGCTATCTCCAGTTTGTATAAAGGAAGCCAGGCCATACGGGGTGTCGTTAGCGATTTCAATTGCTTCGCTCTCGCTTTGGAATGGTATAACGACTAAAACTGGTCCGAAAATTTCCTCGCGCGCTACACGCATTTCGTTGTTGGCATCACAAAAAATCGTTGGTTTTACAAACCACCCCACATCAAGACTATTTGGCTTGCCCAGGCCGCCTGTAAGTAAGCGACAACCTTCGGTTATGCCTAACTGAATCATTGTTTGCACTCGATCGAACTGTATTTTGTCAAAAAGTGGTCCAATTTCGGTGCTTTCGTCGTTTGGATCACCAACTATTAGATTTTCAGCAACTGATTTGGCTATTTCCAGCACAGAATCGTAACAAGATTGTTCAACAAGTAATCTAGTTGGCGCGTCACATGACTGGCCTGTATTGGACATGCATTCTTTAACCGAGTATGTGACCCGTTCCTCAAGCTCACAGTCCGCAAAAACAATATTGGGTGATTTGCCACCAAGCTCGAGCGTCACTCTTTTCACTGTTTCGGCCGACTCTCTAACCACAGTTGTTCCAGCTCTAGTTGAGCCAGTGAATGACATCATTTGAATATCTGGATGCTGTGACATTGCAGATCCCACAACTGGACCTTTGCCGTTTAATAAATTGAACACGCCAGCTGGATAGCCTGCGCCATGCAATATTTCTGCATAAATCATAGCGGATAGTGGTGTATGTTCGCTCGGTTTCAAAATGCAACAACAGCCTGTCGCAAGCGCTGGTAATACCTTGAGGACAACCTGATTCACCGGCCAGTTCCATGGCGTAATTAGTCCACAAACGCCGATAGGTTCGCGCACAAGGATGTCACCACTGGGTAATATAATTTGATCCTCAAGCTGTTCCAATGCCTCTATAAATCCATTCAAGTGGCCAATTGCGGCGTCAGTTTGTGAGTCTCTGGAAAAGGTTATCGGTGTACCCATCTCTGTAAGCATAGCTTGGGCGAGGTCTTCAAAGCGACTTTCAGTCAGCTCTTTGACTTTTTTGAGCAGGTCTAGTCGATCGGCTTTGCTCGTCTGGGAAAAGCTCTCAAAAGCGGATTTGGCTGCTGACACGGCGAGGTCTACATCAGCTTTATTGCCCAACGGTAAAGTGCCTATTTGCTCTTCTGTAGCTGGGTTCAAAATTGGCATGCTGTCGCTTGATATGGGCGCGACCCACTCTCCGTTGATGTAGAATTTTGTCAAGTTTTCCATTTTTTACCTCTTCAATCCTAACCTAATGACGCGCTTTAATGATGGCTGTTTCTATAAGTTGACGCATTTCATTTAAGTTGGCTTTTCGTGGATTTGTTGCTGCCGCACTATCAAAAAAAGCCTTTTCTGCAATACGGTTTGCGCAGCTCATTGGGACATTAATTTCAGCTAGCGACTTTGGAATTTCAATATCATCGAGGATCGTCTCAATATGCGCGATAAATGCAGTGTCAGTGTCTTCAGAAATTTGCATTACGTTGGCCATCCGTTTGACCTTTTGTCTTTGGCTCGGCAGGTTAAACCGGAGCACCACAGGCAACACTATTGCATTGGTCAACCCGTGTTGTGTGTCATATTCTGCGCCAACCATGTGTGAAATCGCATGCACGAACCCAAGGCCTTTTGCAAAGGCGATGCCTGCCAAGCAGGACCCGACAAGCATGCCCCCCCGCGCCGCCACATTATTTGGCTCCTGCATCACCATTGGCAAGAACCGCGCAATCAGAGACAAGCCCTCCAGCGCCATACCATCACAAAGTGGATGAAACCCGGGGACAAGAAACGCTTCAATCGCGTGCGTCATTGCATCTGCCCCTGTCCAAGCTGTGAGATTAGCGGGCAAGCTAACGGTAAGCTCCGGATCTAGCAGGGCAAGTGTTGGTTTGAGGTCGGGATGGCAGATGCAAAACTTCATACCTTTTTTATTGTCTGTTACCATCGCGGTGCTCTCGGTTTCCGCTCCGGTTCCAGCGGTAGTTGGAATCGTTAGCAGCTTTGGGAAAGCCTGGTTTTTATGAATTACAGGGGCTGGTTTTTCCCATTCAAAGTCCCACAAATGAATATTATTACGGGCTGTTAAACAGATGGATTTGCCACCATCCATGGCGCTGCCGCCACCAATCGCAATGACAGAGTCATGTTTGCTGGAGTTAAACGCATTTTTTCCAACAGTAATCTCTTCCTCACGTGGATTTGGTGAGATATCTGCAAAAACGGCGCTCGTCACCCCTTCTTTTGATAGATGGCTTTGGGCTTGTTTGATGAAGGGCAAGTCTTTACTTCCGCGATCGGTTACGATCAGAGGATTAGATATACCTGCCGCAATGCAGTGTTTACCAAGCTCTGAAAATCTTCCGGGTCCATAAGCAATAGGTACCGGAAAGGTCCAGTCTTGACGAGCCAGCAGTTCGTCATGGTTAAAATTTTGGGTTTTGGAGATTTTCATTCGTGTCCAATCAAATGTTGCCGCCTTGCCTAGGAGGGCATTTAGTCCGCAGAAATGCTATATTTATTCTGCCGCCTTAGGCTCCAAGACTAGGTGATCCTATCAGCAATCATGGCAATAATTGCGAGGCCCATACCGGCGATCAGTCCCACGCCAAAGTTGCCATCGCTCAGCCCAAAATAAACAGTTTGTTCCGACCATTTTGTGCTCACTAAGGCTGCAATTACAAGCATGGCAATGCCGAACATAATCGTTTGATTAGGCCCTAGCATCATCACTGGCAGAGCGAGGGGGATTTTCACAGACCATAACATTTGTCTGTCTGTACCCCCATCATTTTGGCTGTTTCAATCACGCCACTCGGTAGATTGCGAAGCCCGTGTTCGGTGTAACGTATCGCAGGAACAATAGCGTACGCAATTATAGCGAGAAGAGCGGTAAATTCTCCGATCTTAAATATCATCACGAAAGGGATCAAAATGACAAATAGTGGCATTGTCTACAGAGTATCGTTTATAGGCCTCAATTTGAGTAAGTCTTTTTGTTTTACTCTAACCTATGGTAAATAAATTTACTATTAGGAAGTTTTTACAGTCAACCTTCCGGATTGATCTTTACTAAATTCATATTA
>Ga0255758_10003938_pt1 | contig 12878 bp, 13 predicted proteins | sample 011ome_24_FD_179958 | JGI IMG/M metagenome (GOLD analysis project Ga0255758, IMG submission 179958) | Coastal salt marsh microbial communities from the Groves Creek Marsh, Skidaway Island, Georgia - 011513CT metaG (version 2) | ecosystem: Environmental > Aquatic > Marine > Intertidal zone >...
GACGCAAAATTAAAGGCTCTATTTTCGATTCACGCGATACAAACTCTTCATACTCTAAAATAATTTTTGCTTGCTGATCATCAGGCAAAGGTTTTACTGCTTCTGTTATCTCTCTTCCATTACCCATGCCATAAACCCTGGTTGAAGTAACAATTAGTAATTTTTCATAACTTATCTTGTTATTAAAAAAATCCATCATCTGATATGACGCGTCTAAGAATCCTCTCTGATAGCCGCCTATATCTGGAGAGGTTGGCTTTAATATCAACACAATGGTTGAGAAATCTATAAAAGGCAAAACCAATCTTGATTCGTTCATCCAGTCTTGCTGAATGAATTCAACATTTGGTAAATCAGCAGGCGCACTTCTAGAAACGCCTATAAATTCTTGCTTTGGAAGTCTTGCAGCTATGCGACTGCCAATGTCTCCGTAGCCGATAATTAAAACTTTTTTCATATATATGTTTCTAAACTCCTTATATTAAAAGTATTATCGTTAAGTGGCTAATATTGAACTAACTCAGTTAAAAGGTATCGGACCTTCTATCGTTGAAAAACTAAACCTTATTGGAATTTTTAACTTAAGAGATCTCTGCTTTCATCTGCCTTTTGGGTATCAAGATAGAACAAAAATTACGCAAATAGTTAATCTCCAACCAGGAGATGAAAAATTAATCAAGGTAAAGATCTTGTCTGCGCAATCGCTGTACCGACCTAGAAAAATGATGGTCCTTAAATCTACTGATGAATCTTCTACTATTAATGTTCGTTTTTTTTATTTCCATCCCGCCCAAACAAGACAGCTCAAAGCTGGAACTGAGCTTTTGTGTTACGGAAAAGTGAGTCTCAGCAGATATGGATTAGAGATGATTCATCCAGAATACGAAGTGATATCAAGTGATCATGCCTTAAAAGATAAAAAATTGACTCCGGTTTACAGAGTGCCAAAAGGCATAGGTCAAAAAAAAATAAGGGGTTTTATCCATGCAGCTATTTCAAAACTAGATTTTGCAGAAGATTTTCTCGATGTAGAAAAATATGACTCATCTTTAAACATGAAAATTATTGATGCCCTAGCAATCATTCATAATCCTGATGCAGGAATAAATATTGAAGAAATGCTTCCTGGAGGTTCGCATCCAGCTAGAGTGCGACTATTAAAAGAAGAAATGATTGCTTTTCAGGCTGGCATGGCGTTTTTAAAACGCAAACAAAAAAGACATCAAGCTTTCCCATTGTCTAAAGAGAATGAATGGACGGCAGAAGTTCAATCAAATTTTCCTTTTGAGTTAACTGGTGCCCAAGCAAGAGTTGTAAGTGAAATTAAAGAGGACCTATCTCAGGCAGTTCCTATGATGAGATTGGTTCAAGGAGATGTTGGATCAGGAAAAACAGTGGTGGGTGCTTTGGCCGCTGCCTTGGCTCTTGATTCATCATTTCAGGTTGCTTTTATGGCGCCAACCACACTGCTAGCAGAACAACATTTTCTTAGCTTAAAATCATTTTTTAATAAACAAGCAGGAAAAGTAGCTCTTCTTACTGGCAGCACTTCTTCAAGCCAAAGAAAGAAAATCTTACAGGACCTCAAAGATAGTAAGATCAAATTAATAGTTGGAACCCATGCTTTATTTCAAAAAAGTGTCGGGTTTTCTAATCTTGCTCTCATTATAATTGATGAGCAGCACAGATTTGGAGTGAATCAGCGACTAGCCTTAAGGAAAAAAAATGACTCTGAGATAGCAGCTCCTCATCAGCTGACATTAACAGCCACTCCTATTCCAAGAACTCTTTCTATGAGTGTATATGCAAACATGGATGTGTCTGTGATTGATGAGCTGCCTCCAGGCAGGAAGCCAATTCAAACATCATGTTTGCCTTTAAGCAGAAAAGATAAGCTTATTGAGAGAATGTTAGCTGCAACAAAACAAGGCAGCAAAGTATATTGGATATGTCCTTTAATCGAAGAATCTGAAAACCTAGATTTAAATGCCGTTATGGAAACCTATGAAGATTTATCTGAGCATTTTAGCCAAGAGAAAGTTGGTTGCCTACATGGCAAGCTCTCAGCAAATAAAAAACAAGAGCAGATCCAAGCTTTCAAGGATTCTAAAACTTCAATCTTAGTTTCAACGACCGTTGTTGAGGTTGGAGTCGATATCCCTGATGCAGATATCATGGTCATTGAAAATGCAGAAAGATTTGGTTTAGCTCAACTGCATCAATTAAGAGGCAGAATAGGTAGAGGAACCAAAGAAAGCTATTGCATTCTTCTGCACAAAGATAAGATTCAAGATGCTTCATCGCAGAGACTTCAAGTATTGGTAGACTCTCAAGATGGTTTTAAAATCGCCGAAGAGGATCTTGTAATAAGAGGTCCTGGCGAAATCATGGGAGCACAACAAACAGGGATTGTGCCTATGAAATATACAAATCTAGTTAGAGATAACCAGTATCTAATGGAAACTAAAAAAGTTGCTGAATCAATATGTAATGAGGAGCCTGAGCTCGCCAATCAGCTAATAGAAAGATGGATCTCAGGCTCTATCGCTTTTGCAGACGCTTAACTATCTGGTCAAAATCTCCATTGCTTTTTTATCGTCGACTACAGGGACTATTACAGAATCACACACTTCGCTCCATCCATTAGCGAATTCAATAACAAGAGTCGGATCATCGGCTTCTACTATAACTATGCCGCTACCTGTCGTTAGGTCATGATATCTAGCAAGCTTTTTAGAGCCCTCTAGGAATTGACCATCAAGCTCATCAAGCGTCATGGTAGCAAAAACTTTATATGCCTCTTGATCACATTTAAAATCAATCACATATACACCTGCTTGTGAGATATTGCAAAACAGTAACGCAACCCCTAGAACAAAATATTTTTTCATTTTATGTCTCCAATAAATTTAATGATTCTAAGCAATGAGCTGAGAATAAGCCATATAGGCAATAATTAGCCATCCTGCAGCAAACAGCAAGAATCTTACTAATACCATGTTAAATGTTAGCTGAACTAGTGAATGAATAATTCTTAAGATGACAAATGCCCATGCTAACTGAACCATCAAAAAGTCAAAATTATTAATTAAGGCGATTGATAAAGTAACCACATAAAATGCAACTGGCTGCTCAAACAGATGATTATAGTTATCTCCAGTCCTTTCAACCCAAGCAGGCATTACTCCTTTTAGATCTTTTGTATGAGCTGCATCTTGAGGATTGTCCATAGATCTGAGCCTGCCAAAAGCCATGACCAAGAAAATTGTAAAAGTCCAAAGTGCCAATGCTAAAACTGGTGCCAAAAGTGCTGTTTGATTCATATTTTTACCTCTCTAAATCAGGTTATCATACTAAAACTCTAAATTAAATTAGAAATAAAAAAACCCGCTATTGCGGGCTTATTTTTTTTTAGTTGAAGTAATTTTTACAACATTCCGTTCAATGTTAATAACGGAGCTATGACTAAACTCACAATCGCCATCACATTAATTAGGATGTTCATTGAAGGCCCAGATGTATCTTTAAACGGATCGCCAACAGTATCTCCAACAACAACTGCAGCATGAGTATCAGAACCCTTGCCACCATAGTTGCCCTTCTCTACATATTTCTTAGCGTTGTCCCAAGCCCCGCCAGCATTTGCCATAAACAGAGCCAGTGCAACACAACCTAAAAGACCACCAGCAAGCATTCCACCTAAAGCCATAGCGCCTAAACCAAACCCAACAACTGCAGGCATTGCTACAGCAATAACACCAGGTAACATCATTTTCTTAAGAGCAGCTTTAGTTGCTATCTCAACACATTTTTCCGAATCAGGATCAGCATTGCCTTCCATTAGGCCGTCGATTTCTCTGAACTGTCTTCGAATTTCATTGATCATTTCAAATGCAGCATCGCCAACAGCTGTCATAGTAATCGAAGAAATTAAGAACGGAATACAAATTCCTATAAACATTCCTACTAAAACAATTGGTTGGCCTAAAGATAACGTAAATGCTTCACCAAAATTAAGGCTTACAACTGCAGAGAATGCAGAAATGATTGCAAGTGCTGCTAGGGCTGCAGCTCCAATTGCGAATCCTTTACCAATGGCTGCTGTTGTATTTCCTAGCTCATCCAAAGAATCAGTGATTTCTCTTACGTCCTCTCCCATACCAGCCATCTCAGCAATACCACCAGCATTATCTGCAACTGGACCATATGCATCGATTGCCATGGTTATCCCAACTGTTGAAAGCATGCCTACAGCAGCAATACCCACTCCATAGACTCCTGAAAGAGTTGTTGAAATTAAAATAATTGTTGCTAAAACTAATATAGGAATTACAACAGATTGCATTCCAACTGAAAGACCAGAAATCATAACGGTTGCAGATCCAGTTTCTCCCGATTCAGCAATCTTTTTCACAGGATCTCCACCTGTGTAGTATTCAGTTATCAATCCAATCAGAACTCCGCCGACTGCACCGCATACCACGGCCCACCAAACATTCATTGAAACTCCAGCGATACTATTTGTTAAAAAATATGCCATTACAATAAATATTGCCGGTGCCAATAAAGTTCCTGAACGTAAAGCACTTGCAGGGGCTTTAGCAGACTGTAATTTAACTATTATGATTCCAATGATAGAGGCTATTAAACCAATTGAAGTTAAAGCCAATGGAAACATCATCATTTCCTTTGAGCCTAAAGTGTAGGCTATCGCAATCGAAGCAATCATTGATCCACAATAAGATTCAAAAATATCTGATCCCATTCCTGCAACATCACCAACGTTATCACCAACGTTGTCTGCAATCACGCCTGGATTTCTTGGATCATCTTCAGGAATTCCTGCTTCAATCTTACCCACTAAATCTGCTCCGACATCAGCGCTCTTGGTAAATATACCTCCGCCAACACGAGAGAATAAAGCTACCACTGATGCACCCATTCCAAATCCTTCAAGAGCATGAACATGAGATTCGCTAAAGAAATAGAAGAGACCACCTAGACCAATTAGACCAAGAGAGGCAACACATAATCCCATGACCGAGCCACCGTAAAAAGAAACGCTTAATGCTGCAGCTGCGCCATCTTGTTGAGCTGCAGTTGCAGTTCTAACATTTGCTTTTGTCGCTGCGTACATTCCAATAAATCCTGCTAAGGATGAACAGGCAGCACCAACAACAACTGCAATCGCAGATTGAATTGTAAGAAAGGTTGCAACCAATACAACTAATACTGCTACAAAAATTAATAGGTAGGTATATTCCGTTTTCATGAATTTCATTGCGCCCTTATGAATTTCATCACCAATCTTTTTAACTTGATCAGTTCCATCTGAATAACGCATGACCAAACTGAACACCACAAATGCAGCTATCAGACCAAGAACACCCAATGCTGGGGCAATTAATATATTCATCCTTTCTCTCCTATAAACAAGCGTTAGATTTTATCAAATAAAATTGAATTTAATTAGTAATTAAGCCTTTGAATCAAAAATATTTTCATCCAATTGATTCTCTGTTTTCGCAACTATACATGCAATTGCAGCATCACCGGTAACATTAACTGATGTTCTAATCATATCCAGCACTCTATCGACCGCAAGAATGATGCCAATTGCCTCAAGTGGTAAATTGAATTGTTGCAAAATTATTATCAAAGTAATGGTTCCTGCAGATGGAACAGCTGCAGTTCCAATGGAAGTTGCGACCGCCAATAGTACAACTTGAATGTATTGAAACAACGTTAGGTCAATGCCAGACATTTGAGCAATAAATACTGTTGCTAAACCCTGCATAATTGCAGTTCCATCCATATTAATCGTAGCTCCAACAGGCACCACAAAAGAAGCAACATTTTGATTAACACCTAAGTTTTGATTTACTGTTGTAAGAGTTACAGGAATTGTTGCTGCGCTTGATGAGGTAGAAAATGCAAACAAAGCAACATCTTTCATCTTTCTATAAAAAGTTAATGGATTTAATCCTCCGATAAACTTCAAAAAAATTGAGTATGTAAAAGCTGCATGAAATAAAAGGAGAGCTATTAAGAGAACAACATATGCCAAAACATCTTGGAAAATATCAAGACCATCAGCAATAACAAACTTTCCAATTAAACAAAAAACTCCCAATGGAGCAAAGCTCATGATCATCACTATCAGCTGAAGAAATACTGTATTTAACTTTGCAAATGAGTCGCTTAAATTTCCTGTTAAATGATTTGTTTTATTGAGAGCTAAACCAAAAATAATGCTAAAGAATACAATAGCCAGCATCTGATTTTCAGCCATCGCCTGAATAATGTTTGAAGGAAAGATTCCAACAATGGTTGAGTAAATTCCTTGCCCTTGAGGCAATAAACTTGGCGTAGCCATGGCCATATCAGATGAATAATTAGAGCCTGGCTGAAAGAAAGAACCAGCTAAAAGTGCCAAAGAAACAGCAATGCCTGTAGTTAACATATAAAAACCTATGGTTTTAAATGCAAGTTTCCCTAAAGACTGTGAGCTTCCGAGAGAGGAAATGCCTGTTACCAAAGAAAAGAAAACCAAAGGCACAACCAATAACTTTAGGAGATTCATAAAGATGTCTCCGCCCATCTTGAAGATATATTTTTCTACAAAAGCATCTACTGAACTTGGAAAGAAGTTTGTGTAAAACAGGAAAGCGCCAACAACAAAACCAAGAATGAGACCAACAAGTATGTTTCTGGTTAAGTTTTTCGGCGTATCAATCATTAAATTTCTGTCATTTCAAAATCTTCTTTACCCACCCCGCAGTCAGGACATAACCAATCGTCAGGAACATCGTCCCAAGCAGTTCCTGGTGCAATGCCATCATCAGGCCAACCCAGTTCTTCGTCATATATTAGTCCGCATACAATGCATTCCCATTTTTTATATTCCATTTTATCTCTCTTAGTTTTTCTGACTTAAAAAGTCTCATTTAATGAAAATTAAGCAGGCTATAATATCAGATTTTAGAGATCTAATTCATGCAAGCAAAAAGAATTAATAATTGGCTGAATGCCTCAGAGTTAAAAACCTCTTTAAAAAATAAAAATATTTTAGATTGGTTAAATGAAGATGGTTCAATTACTGCAAGGATTTCATCTAATGCTAAATTCAAACTTGAAGTCTTAAATGATGATATCGGCATTGCTGAGGATGAGGAGTATGTTGCTCTGAAAATAGCCCCAGAAGACATTCGTATTAGAGAGGTAATTTTATATGGAGATCTAGTGCCCCTTGTTTATGCGAGAAGCATCATTCCAAATCTAACCGCATCGAAAGGCTATCCAGGGTTAGGATCAATTGGATCAAAACCGCTTGGTGATTTGCTCTTTCAAAGCGACCTGTTTATTAAAACACATCGAGAGTTTGCTCAATTTAAAGCTGCTTCTGAAGACTTAATTTGGGGAAGAAGGACTCGATACCTTGTCAAAGGATATCCATTAAGTGTTATGGAGGTATTTTTGTTGCCATGAATAAGACACTTGCCATTTTCGAATTGATGCGATTAGACAAGCCAATAGGTATATACCTTTTGCTTTGGCCAGCATTATTAGCGCTAGTGATCAGCACAAATGGCGATTTTGAATACTATCATTTATTAATTATTGTTATTGGAAGTATCTTGGTGCGATCAGCAGGCTGTGTAATCAATGACATTTGGGATAAAGACCTTGATGGAGATGTAGAAAGAACAAAAAATAGGCCGATACCCGGCAAGAAGCTCTCAATATTTGAAAGTTGGGCTGTTTTTGTGGTGCTTAGCTTATTTAGCCTGATGTTACTAAGCTTAACCAATACAAATACTATCTTTATAAGTATTTGCTTTGGGTTGATGGTAGTTTTATACCCTCTAACAAAGAGGTTTTTCATCGGGCCTCAGATTTTTCTTGGCCTTACTTTTAACCCGACAATTATTGTCTACGCAATGACAAATGAGTTAAATAATCCAACGATGATTTTTCTTTACTTAGCCATCGCAGCAAAAACTATTGCCTTTGACTCTTTCTATGGACTATGTGACATAAAGGATGATAAAAAATTAGGCATCAATTCAACTCCCTTATGGTGGGGATCAAAAACTTTATTAGTAATTGCAATTCTACAATTTGCCGTGATTAGCCTTTTTTTCATCGTAGGATTAAAAGCAGAACTCTCCTTCGCTTGGTACATTGGAATAATATTATTAAGTGGTTTTTATTTTTATCAGCATCGGCTGGCTTCGCAAAAAAATTTTTTGCTAGCTTTCAAAAATAATCATTGGGCATCTTTATATTTACTCATCCTCTCTTTGTTTTGTTTTCTGATAATCTAATTGAATGTTATATGAAATCAAAAAAATTGATTTACAAAAAAAGCTTTATTCAATAAAAGCCAATAATCCTTTTGAAGATTTCTCATATTTACGAGCAATGGAACAAAGTAATTCTGCATCAGAAAAATCTGGCTGGATTCCAGATCATCTTGGCGAAATAAAAAATAAAAAATTAATCGGTTTTCTTCCTTTATATAAAAAATTTAATAGCTATGGGGAATTCATTTTTGATCATCAGTGGGCAAATGCATTAACTAGAGCTGGTAGAAATTATTATCCAAAATTACTCACAGCCATTCCTTTCACCCCTTGTGAGGGAGATAGAATTTTAGGCAAGGATGATAAATCTAAATTAAATCTTATTGATGCCGGTATTAAAAAAATGGAAGCAGAGGAAATAGAATCTTGGCATATTCTCTTCCCTAATGAATCAGGAAAAAGTGTCTTAAGAGAAAGAAATTTTGTTGAAAGATATAACTACAGGTTTACTTGGAAAAATGAAAATTTTATTGATTTTGATAATTTTCTATCTATATTTACTTCTCGACAAAGAGCTACTATCCGCAAAGAACGAAAAAGCATTTCTAAACTAGGCATTAAATTTAAATGTAAAAAACATAATGAAATTTCTGATGAGGACTGGGATTTATTTTATGTATTTTATCAAAAAACTTATTATGAAAGGGCTCAAAATCCATATTTGAATAAGGAATTCTTTAGATTAATTAACACTGCAAATCAATTACTTAAACCGGTTATTTTCTTTGCTGAAGTTGCAGGAGAACCAATCGGTGCATCATTATGTTTTGAGGGCAGCAATACTTTATATGGCAGACATTGGGGAGCAACTTCAAAAATAAAAAATCTGCATTTCGAATGCTGTTACTATCAAGGCATAGAATATTGCATTAAAAATAATCTCAAGTTTTTTGATCCAGGAGTTCAAGGAGAGCATAAAATTAGAAGGGGCTTTCAGCCACACTTAAGCTCATCATTTCATTATTTTTTAAAAGAGGATTTTGGCCAAGCAGTAAGTGATTTTTGCAAATCAGAAAGGACTCAAATTGAAAATTATATTGAGGCATGCAAATCCTACACACCATTTAACAATGATTATAGAATCAAATAAATGTACAAGAGTTTAAAAACAAAAAATCATTTAACAACATGCAGTGCAAATTTCTCTAGGTTAAGAAAAATTCTGTGCGATTTCAAAAATGATACATATACATTTGAAATTTTAAATCTTGAACAAAAAAATGAAGCTGAATTTTTAGTAATCTCAAGGACGCCACATACTCTTATGATCGAGGCAAAATTTAAAAATAAAGAATCGACCCTGGTGAATTTTATACTAAGAATAAATATTTATATTGATGCAAAGTTAGCAGAGGTAATTTCTTATCAACAAGAAAAACCTGTTCCATTTTTTGTGCCCTCTCCATTCTCACAATCGCAAGATGAAAAATATCAACAAAATAGAATTCTCACTGAGTGGCTTGAAAATATATTTTTAAATGGAGCAGTAGAAGCAAAAGAAATAAATTTTTTAAATGACTAAAATTTTATACCTTCATGGATTTGCCTCATCAGCAGATTCATCCAAAGCAAAAGTAATTGAATCTTTTGTTAAAAAAAATACTAGCTCAACCAAGATCTTAATTCCTAATTTGAATAATAATATTAAAATTGCCTATCAACAGATTGAAGAAATAATAAAAACAGAATCTCCCGCTTCAATTATTGGAAGTTCGTTGGGCGGTTTTTTTGGAACATATTTTGCAGAAAAATTTAATTTTTTATGTGTGAATATAAATCCAGCGATTCCCCCAATAGACATGTCTGAATATCTTGGTGAAAATCAAAACTACTCAACTGGAGAAAAGTTTGTTATTGATCAAGATCAGCTGAACTGGTTAGGTGAAATGAATAAACAAATTAAGAGCTTAAAAAAACATAAGAATTTCATGACATTGATTCAGTCAGGAGATGAGGTTCTTGATTATAAACTTGCAATTGAGTACTTTTCCGGTAGTCAGATCGACGTTAAATTTGGAGGAAGTCATTCCTTTGAAGATTTTGAGTCATATATACCAAAAATACAAAATTTTTTAAATATGCACTAATAAAGTGCATATTTCTATTAATTGCTCTATAATAGATCATAATTTGCACAATTTATGTGCAAATATATTGGCATTAATGTTGCATCTGTTAATAATAAGTACTTAAAAATTTTTAGGAGAAATAGAATGTCAAAATATAAAACTTATGAATATATATGGCTTGATGGATATCAACCAGAACCTTCAATGAGGAGCAAAGTTAAAGCTACTGATGCAAGCACGCCGCCAGATTGGTCTTTTGATGGATCATCAACACAACAAGCTGAAGGTGGTAGTTCAGACTGTTTGCTTCTTCCAGTTCAAACATATGAAAATCCCCATGGTCATGATTTAGTTATGACGCAGGTTCATTCAGCTGATCACACCACTCATCCAACTAACTTTCGTGCTGCAGCTGAAGAAGTTGTAACAGATGAATGGTGGTTTGGATTTGAACAGGAATTTTTCTTTACAGACCCAGAAACTGGAGAGCCATTAGGATGGGAAAATGGTGAGCCAAGAGCACAAGGTGACTTTTATTGTGGCGTAGGTGCAGGAAATGTTGTTGGTAGAGAAATATCAGATCATCATCTTCAAGCGTGTTTAGATCTTGGAATTACATTAACAGGAACCAATGCTGAAGTTGCATTGGGACAATGGGAATATCAATGCCTTGGCAAGGGAATTAAAGCAGCAGACGATCTATGGGTAAGTAGATATATGCTTTATAAGATTGCTGAAGAGTATGGAGTGGGCGTAAATATCCATCCAAAACCTAAAACTGGAGACTGGAACGGCTCTGGGATGCACACTAATTTCTCAAACGAAGAAATGAGATCTAGTGGTTCAGAGGAATTATTTTCCTCTATGTGTGACAAACTTGGTGAGGTTCATCAAGAAGGAATTGCGGCTTATGGCTCTGATAATGATATGCGATTAACTGGCCTTCATGAAACACAAAGTATCGATCAATTCTCCTATGGGGTAAGCGATCGAGGAGCGAGCATAAGAATCCCTGTATATACAGTCGAGCATAATTGGAATGGTTATCTAGAAGATAGAAGGCCAGCCTCAAATGCAGATCCTTATAAAATATTAGCTCACATTGTTGGAACGCTAACTAAATAATCTAAATATTGAATAGCTCTAATAAAGAGAAATATAAAAAGCCCTCCCTCAAAGAGGGCTTTGTTTTTTAAGTCTATTTTATGGATTACTCAGAATTTAAAGCATTAGATAACTTGAATACTGAAATCATCATTCTAGATGGAGATGATTTCAAATTACTATGGATTAACGATGCAGCAAAAGCTGCAAACTGGATTGGTGACTTTTCAAAAATCGAAGATTTAACAATTTCATCATTATTGAACGAAGAAACTGGATTCCAGATAAATGAGATTCTAAAAAAAACTAAAGAGAATTCAGGCTCTTTGACAAGAAGAGATTTCGAGATAGTTCATCAATCTGGTACGGTTAGGACAGTTGACCTAACAATTACTTTTTCAGAGAAGAAGAATCTAATTTTTATAGAAGCCGTAAGCATTGATAATCTCAATAAAATTATTGATTCGACAAGAAGTTTTTCAACACAAAAAATTGCAGCTGGCTTAGCAAGGACTTTAGCACACGAAGTCAAGAACCCTTTGTCAGGAATTAAGGGTAGTGCGCAAATTTTAAAATCAAAATATGTTGATGATTTTTCAAAAAAATTCTTAAAAATAATAGAAGAAGAAACAGACAGACTAAATGAGATTGTTACCAAGATATTGACTCCTGCAAAGAAACCAACTTTTGAATATTTTAATCTTCATGAATCTTTGCAAAGAGTATTGGCATTGAGTAATGCTGAATCGCTAGAAAACTTAACTATAGATAGAGATTACGATCCAAGCATTCCTGAAATATATGGCGATAAAAATTTATTTATACAAGCTTTAATAAATATTACACAGAATGCTGTACACGCATGCACGAATTTTGCTGAAGAGCCCTGCCTCGGAATTCAAACTAAAATTTCATACAGACAACCAATCAATGGAACCATTCACAATACATTGGCTGAAATAATTGTTAGAGATAATGGGCCCGGAATAAGCGCAGAAATTAAAGACCAAATTTTTTTTCCTATGATATCTGGTAAGGAAAATGGATCTGGAATCGGACTATCTATTTCACAGGATATTGTTCGGATTCATGGAGGAGCAATATCATTTGATCGAAAAAATGATCAGACAATGTTTTCTATTTTAATACCTATTTCAAGTAATAATATTAATGGAGCTAAAAGTGCCTAAGATATGGATCGCTGATGATGACGAGGCTATTCGTATGGTTCTCGAGGAAGGCCTTAAGAGTGCTGGTCTTGAAATTGTAACCTTTGCTGATGGAGAAGCATTAATTGATGCTTTAAGCGAAGACAAACCAGATCTAATAATTTCAGATA
>Ga0255758_10003946_pt1 | contig 12862 bp, 12 predicted proteins | sample 011ome_24_FD_179958 | JGI IMG/M metagenome (GOLD analysis project Ga0255758, IMG submission 179958) | Coastal salt marsh microbial communities from the Groves Creek Marsh, Skidaway Island, Georgia - 011513CT metaG (version 2) | ecosystem: Environmental > Aquatic > Marine > Intertidal zone >...
GGTGAACTTTCATGAAATAGGGGATAATGGGCATGTGGAAGCGTGGCAGAGCGGTTGAATGCACCGGTCTTGAAAACCGGCAAGGGCGCGAGTCCTTCGTGAGTTCGAATCTCACCGCTTCCGCCACTCCTAGCTCCAGAGCCATCCTCAGGCGTCTCATAGCAAACAAAATTTGTAAATAAAAACAATATTGATTATTAGTATGTTCTGGCGGTTAATCTCATTGGCTGCAAATGCTATTGATTTGCTAAAACAAACCACAGAATGAGACCCAATAGTCCGAGACACACTATTTCTGATAACACTGCCAAAGACTTCTTGACAGCATCATGAATTAAGGCTGCAACGATAAGTTTTGTGTCTTCCATGCCGTAATAAAAGAGACAAAAGAGTAGGGACCAAGGGAAGAACGCTACCATCAGCGTCGATAGAATCGCAAACTCGAAAAAGTCGAGTATTAGGTAAGGATTTGCATTGGGGTTTTTTTCTCTAGATATAGGCTCAACGGTAGGTGATTCTGAAAGGCTATCTAGCGTATGAACAGGTGATTCTTTGGATATGAGATCACCCCTGTTTGTTTCTATGTTGCTCTCGATTTGATCAATCTTATCTCTAATTTATTTTCTTGATACGTCCTCACCGAAGTAGCTTCGCAGTAAATCTAGTGTCTTGGTTAACGCAAACGCCGTAGAGGTGGAGTGTATCGCTATTGAAGATGATCGTGGAAGTTTACTGTCTTTGATCTTGGCGACTCTTTCCTTGTGAAGCTCTAGTCTAGTCTTTAAAAGTTCTAAATTTTGGGTCGTCTCAGCCTGTGTCCTATCGTTGATAACAACTTTTGTGACGACTTCTTCTATTGTGTCTCGAATGATTTGGATGAGAATCCTAGCGATTACTAGAACTGACGTGTCATCCAGGTCGTTATCTCTTAAGGGTACTCTTTCCGATGGATGAATCATTACCTCAATCAAAGCATGAGCTTTTTGCTTGAGTGGGTCGCTATGCACCCCAGCTTCTTGTAATTCTCGTTCTAAGACTGTTGCGATTCTCTTATTGGATAAATAATCCACGCCTATTTCTCCCTAAATACCAACTAGATACTTGTCTGCCTAAGGTAACTCAAATTACTTTTTTTGTATCTCCAAAGCTACCTATAGACCACGTAACCCTGTGAAGACCCTCCCCCGGGGTGTTTAGCTCTCATCAGAAATAACTCTAGTCTTCCTGTTTAGATAAATATAAAAAAAGGTGAGAACCTCAGAACAGTCTATGCCTCTGGAGGGAGCAAGCCGATTGCTACATAACCGACATTTAGACTGCCTGAGGTCCCCTAGGAAGAAGGGAGGAGTGGTTAGATTAACTACGTGATGTGGTTGTAGGAGGGCAGTAGTGTGGCAATTGAGTGGCTTCTGGAATCTGGTTTGCCAGGCTTTACTCGTTGCTTTACTCGTTAACTCATGAAGTTAATTAGATGAGATCAAACTAAAAGTAATTTAGTTATAAAAAAATAGTATTTATTTTCTCTACCAATATTCGGTAGTCTTCGCCCACGCATTAAGACTTGGGAGACCAAGCCAACCTGCCGGTCCAGGCAAGGTGGTTACGAGAAATCGGATGTGAGCTGTTTCAAGCTAACAAATGGACTCTCTCATGTTGCATGCAAGTATTTTTTGGGTGGATTTATTCTAATTGCCAAACCCTGATACCTATCGAATTGGCTAAAACATGGAGAATTAAATGAGTAATTTTAAATCACTGGTTGATCAAACCAAAACCGCACTGTCATCAAATCCTGAGCAGGCAATTGCTACATTTTCTGTAGAAGGTTTAAATAGCGACAAACTTTATCGAACAGTTAAAGTAAGGCAATTTGAAGTAGGTGTTGATGAGCCAGAAGCTTTGGGCGGCTCCGATAAAGCACCCAATCCTGTGGAATTTGCATTAATTTCATTGGCAACTTGTCAAGAAATTACCTATAGATTATATGCAGACTCTTTAGATATTCCACTTAGGGACGTCAAGGTGAGCTTGAAAGGTGAACTTGATTTGAGGGGATTTTTCGGTGTGGATTCATCAAAAAGACCAGGATTTACAAAGATCACTGGTACTGTAAATTTTGATAGCGACGCAACAGAAGCGCAATTATTAAAACTAAAACAGATTGTTGATCGCCATTGTCCCGTCTTGGATTTGTTGACGAACGGCGTTGAAGTTGATATCGATCCTATTTTTAATAACGTGGAGTCGTTAGCGGCCTGATCAAAAATTAAGGTTCCCCCTTTAAGAGTTCTCTGAGTAGTTTTCAGGGGGCTCTTTTTTGTATCTCTCAAGCTTATAGATCACGTAGCCCTGTCTAGACCCCCCGGGGGTGTTTAGGGCTGGAACAAGGGGTGCAAATTAGTTAATTACAGAGTTGAAATGCATTATTTTGGTGCGTTTGATTGGTGCGTTTGATGCAAGACTAGTTGCATTTCAGGGGCACGTGGTGCCGGGGCGCTATAAATAGGTTGGGCATGTTTCTTGCTCTGACTATTGTATTCGGTTTAATTCACTGAATTGTCTTATTTAGAACTCAGAATATCAAACATGCCATTTATCAAGGCGATCGGTGGCTCATATTTTTTTCTAAAAAATGGAGAATGAAAATGTTAATGAAGAAATGTTTACTTATGCTGTTACTTAGTTTTACTTGTTTTTCGGGGTTTGCAGCAGAGGGAAATTTTCAAAGTGTTTTGTCAGGCACCTTTGATTGGAAGTCTATTGAAGCAGTAGATGGTTCAATAATGTTAGGTATCGGTGAAGGTAGTGGCATGGTCACCGAAGGCAATAAACTTTTTGAAGTGGATATGGCATTTGAGACGGTGTGTCTAGTTCAAGTGAGGAATCACGCTGGCGGCAGAGATATCACGGCCGATTGCGAGATCGCTTATCCAGACTTGGATTCCAAGATGTTTCTACTGCTTGAAAGAAAGGCTGGCGATATCGCTAATGAGGGTGCAAAGGGCGATGGCACTCAGACGATCCTTGGTGGCACGAACAAGCTTAAGGGAATTACTGGTGAGTGCTCCTACACCATAAAATATTTAGATGCTTCTCGTAACATCAGCAAGAACAACTGTAGTTACAGCCTTTGACTTTGATTTGCCTCTTAAATATGAATCTGATAAATTTAAACAGCATGTTTAAAACAGTATGTTCTTTATATATTTTTAAAATAAATAGGAGAAGATGGTGAAAACTGTAATTACAAGTGTAAGTTTGATATTAGCGTTGATTGTTACACCAGTATTCGCTGGGCACCATGCCGTTACCATGAAGTATGGCGGGGACTGGGTTGATGTCGTAACCGTTGGTCACGGAAACTTTATGCGTCTGTCGGGTGTTTTCGTTGGTACGAATGTAATGACGATGGAATCTGGTGATACGATACTAACTAATTTCACATGCCCAGGGTGGTGGGATGTGTCGACGGGCGGAAATGGTGCGTGCACCATGAAAGATCCAACCACCGGAGATCATTGGGTACTGTCCTGGGATTGTGATGCAGGCGGGAACTGCACCGGTCAAGCTATCGGTGGTACGGGTAGGTTCGACGGTGTTACTGGTTCCATGACGTGGGTTAATAATAACGGTTGGGGTGAGGGTGGTGGCACCTTCATGATGAAGTAAATCGTAAGTAGTTACAAAAAGGGCGTCTTAATTGACGCCTTTTTTGTATCTCTCAAGCTACCTCTAGATCACGTAGTCCTGCGTTACCCCTCCTCCCGGAGTGTTTAAGTCTCATAGAAAATACTTCTAGTCCTCCTGTTTAGATAAATATAAAAAAAGGTGAGAACCTCAGGACAGTCTATGCCTCTGGAGGGAGCAAGCCGATCGCTACATAACCGACATTTAGACTAGCTGAGGTCCCCTAGGAAGAAGGGAGGAGTGGTTAGATTAACTACGTGATGTGGTTACGAGAGGGCAGTAGTGTGGCAATTGAGTGGCTTCTGGAATCTGGCTTACTGAGCTTTACTCGTCAACTCATGAAGTTAATCAGATGAGATCAAACTAAAAGTAATTTAGTTATAAAAAAATAGTATTTATTTTCTCTACCAATATTCGGTAGTCTTCGCCCACGCATTAAGACTTGGGAGACCAAGCCAACCTGCCGGTCCAGGCAAGGTGGTTACGAGAAATCGGATGTGAGCTGTTTCAAGCTAACGAATGGACTCTCTCATGTTGAATGCAAGTATTTTTTGGGTGGATTTATTCTAATTGCCAAACCCTGATACCTATCGAATTGGCTAAAACATGGAGAACAAATGAAGAAGTCTACTTTTCTAGTAATTTTGCTAGTGTCTATATGGACATCCGCGGTAGGTGTTGGCCTATATTCCGTTGATGCGCATCTGCATTATCGTGATTTGGTTTGGGCAATACCCACCGGATTAACTTTACTAATCACCCACATGGTCAGTATGACTTTATATTTTAAGGTCAGGGGAGATGAACCTTTTAAGTGGCACAAATATAAAACAATAGGAGAAAAAAGATGAGAACCCTGTTTGTAAATACACGTTACTTAATCGTTCCCCTGATGTCGATCTTAACCATATTAGGATTAGTCACTGGAGGTATTTATGTTTGGGCCGGTGTTGCTCTTTTTGTATTAAGTGCGATTATAGACACTGCCACAAAGAATATTCACCTTAGAGCCGACTTCGATAAAGACGGAAATTCTTATGGAATAAAGATGTTCCAATACGGGGTCATGTATTTGATGCTGATTGTGTTCATCACTCTGCAAATAGCTGTGGCTTGGAGAATATATCAATATGTGAATGCTACGCCAAGCGAAATGCTTAGTGTATTTGGCTTAACTGTTCAATCGGGTATAACAGGAGCGAACTTGATTGGTGCGATTGTATCAGCTGGGTTATGGGCCGGTTTAGGTATCATCTATGGTCATGAACTTTCGCACAACAAAAAGGAGGGTTTTTTTGTTTCAAGGTTGATTATGTCCCTAAGCGGCGCCTCACATTTCACATACGCACATGTTTATCAACATCACCTGCATCTTGGTCATGAGAAAGATCCGGCAACAGCGCCAAGAGGTCGAAATGTATACATGCACACATGGTTATCACATGCTGGCCAAAGTAAATTTTCATTCGATCTTGAAAAGTCTAGATTAGAAAAAAAAGGAAAATCCTTTTTTAGTTTAGATAACAAATGGATTTTGGGATATCTCTACTCTTTACCATCAATTGTTTTGTTTGTATGGGCCGGGGGAATTGTCGGAGTTGCCGCACTATTAAGTCTTTGGTTAATAGCTAACTTCGAATTAGAGGCGTTAAATTTTATGGGTCATTATGGTTTGATTAGAGAGGATGGTAAACCAGTTGAACATCGGCACTCTTGGGATAATGACTCAGTGTTTACGGATTGGTTTTTCATAGCCATCGGTCGTCAAGCTGATCACCATGTTAGGGGAGAGACCTATTTTTGGGAGTTAGATGACGTCAAAGGCCCGAATTACGGAATAGGTTATTTCAGTCTGTTTCTCATAACTCTCGTTCCGCCTTTATTCAAAAAATATGTGAGAAAACATTTAGATAATTGGGATGAGAAATACGCTAACCAAAAAGAAAGAGAAATTGCTAGTCAATACGGTTATTAATTTTATCGGATGGGGTAGTCAAAGGGCTACCCTCTCCAAATATGGGAGATAATTATTTTTTTTAGAAAGAAAGATCTGGAAGTGGAATTGTCTCCCAGCTTACTGAAACTTAAATTAAAAACTGGAGATAACTTGCTAGCGTCCGCGTTGGGTCAAGGCATTAAATGGCCTCATCTATGTAGGGTCGGTAGTTGCGGGACTTGTAGATGCAAACTCATAAAGGGAAAAATAAGTCCTGAAATCGATTTTGAGAATATACTCGATCAAGAGCAATTAAAAGATGGATACATATTAGCCTGCAAAAGTAGCGTTAGAACAGACTTAATGGTTGAAGTTAACTTGCAAAACGTGAAACCTGAATAGCCATAACTGCTTAGATCTCTTTGTCGTATCTCCCAAGCTACCTAACTATAACGTAACCCTGTGTAGACCCTCCCCCGGGGTGTTTAGGGGCGGAATAAAGGGTACAAATTGGTTACACAGACATGTTACACAACTCAAATTCTTAACTTTATAACCTATTGATTTGTATAGATTAAAATAGATAAAAATAGGGTTGCGGAGAGTGAGGGATTCCGGAACTGTTGCGACAGTCATGAGCGTGGTTGGGTTCAGGCTGAGTCTATTTATTAGATGGGATCAATCACCGTTTTATTAGTATAAAAATTGTATTAACTCGGCGCTCTATCGCTATTCTCCGATTTTACGAAATGTCTAGCGTATTTATCGGTTACTCCCGCTAAGGGTAAAAACATGAAAAAGTCGGCGGTATTAAATTCAGAGTCCCAAGTTGGTTGACCAATAATTAGAGCTCCCGCTCTAAGGTAGCTCTTGATTAAGGGGACAATGGGAGCATTGGAGTGGCCTGTTAAAAATTGGTTTGGAAGAGGACGTCTAGGCCGTATCGTGAAGTTAATGTCAGTTGGTTTGCTGATGTTCATAATAGTTCTGGCAGCTGCTCCGTTATCTTTAAGAGATACGCTGGCAGAACCCATAATATATCGACACTGCTGTGTGAAAGCATATTTAACGATTTCCCTCCAGAGCATAGCGAGGGTTGCGCCTGTTCTGTAATTGGGATGTACGCATGCTCTGCCTATCTCTAATAGATGAGATCTTCTTGAGTTTAGCTGGACTAAATCGAATTCTTCATCCGCGTAAAAACCACCGATACGCAGTGCTTTCTTACCTGTTAGGAGCCTATATCCTCCAACAACTTCGCCAGTTTCCTCTTGCTTGACTAACAAATGATCACAAGTTCGATCGAAAATGTCCTCGTCAATATGTTCAACTGCGCTAGTTTGTGGATATCCAAATTCTTTTTCGTAAACGGTGTACCTAAGTCTTTGGTATTGCCTTAAATTCGCCTCATCGGAACAGAGTCCAATGACTAAATTACGTGTTTTTTTCGGATGATTAACTATGTAGTTTGTTTGGAGCATTAATTTTATAGTCCATATTTTATTAAATGAGCTTAAAGCTTCCGTTTCGAGTGTTGAAACTTAATTACCGAAACTTTACAAATTGATGACATCTTTTCATTTGGACTATCCCTTGATCTGTCTCTTAATTACCTGCTGAGTCATAAAGACATAAATTGGTAATAAACATCACTTACAGTTGGTCAAGGCTACAAAAACTTATAAATTCGATGAAAATAACAGTAGCAGGGCTTGGTTACGTGGGCTTATCGCTTGCGACTTTATTGGCGCAGCGGCATCAAGTTACGGCATATGATATCGACAGCAACAAAATTAAAATGCTACAAAATCGTATTAGTCCAATCGCAGATAAGGATATTCCGTTTTTAATTGAGGATAAAAATTTAAAGCTATTCCCCACGGATGATAGAACACAAGCTTTTGCGGCAGCGGAGATGGTTTTCATTGCTACACCAACAAATTATGACAGTGATACCAATCGTTTTGACACATCATCCATAGAACAAGTGATAGAAGCGTCACTATCCATTAATCCGGATGCAACCATTGTTATAAAGTCTACTGTTCCTGTTGGTTATACAGAATCAATAAGGCGCATTTTTAAGTCTCAGCTGATTGTCTTTTCTCCTGAGTTTCTGAGGGAAGGGTTTGCTGTGCATGATAATCAATATCCGTCAAGAATCGTGGTCGGTGACCGGTCAGTTAATGGCGAGAGGATCGGCGCTATCCTTAGTGAGCTTTGTATCTCTGATCAGAAACCAACTACGTTGTTTACGGGTTCTACAGAGGCTGAGGCAATTAAATTGTTCTCAAATACTTATTTGGCGATGCGGGTTTCTTTTTTTAACGAAATAGATACCTTTACATTAAACAAAAATCTCGAGGCTAAGGAGATTGTGGACGGAGTTTGTTTAGATTCTAGAATTGGTTCTCACTATAACAATCCTTCTTTTGGGTACGGGGGATATTGTCTTCCCAAGGACACAAGGCAACTTCTGGCAAATTATATTGATACGCCCCAGGATCTAATATCGGCGATTGTTAAAGCGAATCACACTAGAAAGTCATTTATTGCTGCACAGATATTAAAACGAGGCCCGAAGACTATAGGAATTTTTCGGGTCACGATGAAAGCAGGATCTGATAATTTTAGATCCTCAAGCGTCAATGAGATTATTGGGCAACTCAAAACTGAGCCCGTTGATATTGTGATTTATGAACCGTATCTCAAGCAACGTGTTTATTTAGGCTCGGAGGTGATCGCGGATCTTGACGAGTTTAAACAACGAGCCGATGTGATTGTCGCGAATCGGTGTCACCAATGTTTAAACGACGTGATGGAGAAAGTATTTTCTCGTGATCTTTACGGCGAAAACTAACAAATCATTATGATTGTTTTACGCTGGAAATTAACTGAGCCTTTTTATCGCTTTTTGTGCAGAGGGCATCCGCACATAAACTCAGGTCACTGGGTTTTTGTTAATTAGATGCTGATGATTATTACAAGTTTGTCATATGTACGTAGCTAATTTGTAAGATTAACAAACTAACCTCATAGCATAGATCTCCATATAGAGAGTGAATTTGGATAGGTTCAAAATACCTAAGTTTGATTTCAGGACTGTTTGGATATCCGATATCCACCTTGGCACAAAAGACTGTAAGGCTGAGTCACTGCTTCTATTTATAAAAAGCGTGAATGCCCAAAAAATTTATTTGGTCGGCGACATTATTGATGGGTGGGCATTGAGAAAGCGGTGGTACTGGCCGCAGTCTCACAATGATGTAGTCCAAAAAATATTAAAGAAGGCAAAGAAGAACACTGAAGTTATCTTCATACCTGGAAATCATGATGAATTCGCAAGGCAATTCTGCGGCTCTCAGTTCGGCGGAATAGTCATTAAACGTGAAGATTTTCATCAAACGGCGGATGGCAAGAAGCTTTGGGTAACCCACGGAGATTTATTTGATCAGGTTATTCAATATGCAAGATGGCTAGCGTATTTGGGCGATCGAGCTTATGCGTTCACACTTTGGCTTAATCGACTCTTTAATAAAATACGCTTTAAGTTTCAATATCCATATTGGTCTCTATCACAATACCTTAAGCACAAAGTTAAAGCTGCCGTTTCTTGTATTACTGCATTCGAGGAGCTGTTAGCTGCTGAGACAAAACAAAGAGGTTGCGATGGCGTTGTGTGTGGCCATATTCATAAAGCGGAAATAAGAGAAATTGGTGATGTTATTTACGCAAATGACGGTGATTGGGTTGAGTCGATGACGGCACTCGTGGAAGAGATGGATGGAACGCTCCGGGTTCTCGAATGGTTTGAGATTCAAAATGCCCATCAAAATAACCAATCAGGCGATCATAAAGTCTTAGGTGAGGGTCTAGAAGTAATTGAGATGGAGGAGGATTTGGTAAATTGAGAATTATGATCGTCACAGACGCCTGGGCTCCTCAGGTGAATGGCGTTGTAAGAACGTTGGATAATACCATTCGAGAGTTGAAGCGGAGGGGCCACGCTGTACTTGTTATTTCTCCAGATTTATTTAAGACAGTCTCTTGTCCTGGTTACCCTGAAATTCAACTCGCATTATTTCCGAAGTCTAAAATCAAATCCCTATGGAATCATTTTTTGCCTGAAGCATTGCACATCGCCACTGAGGGTCCATTAGGATTAGCGATGAAGCGATATGCTGAACGGAGAAAAATACCATATACGACTGCGTATCACACACGATTTCCGGAGTATTTGAAGAGTTATTTTAATTGTCCGTTGTGGATTACGTATGCATACTTACGTTGGTTTCATTCGAAATCGAAAAACGTGATGGTGCCTACGCCCACCATATTAAGAGAACTCTCCCTTCGAGGTATAAGTGCGCTAAGTATATGGGCAAGAGGAGTGGAGACGGATGTATTCAAACCGCAGAGGTTAAATAAAAATAACGAGACTACAGTTTTTTTATATGTAGGCCGTATCTCATCCGAGAAAAATATTTCTTCATTCTTGAATTTAGACTTGCCGGGGGAAAAGTGGGTGGTTGGTGATGGTCCGCTGTTAGAAACTTACAAGCACGAGTACCCAAATATACAGTTTTTTGGCGCTAAGAAAAAAACTGAGCTGGTGAGTTTTTATAATCTAGCAGATGTATTTGTATTTCCTAGTAAGACCGACACATTCGGACTTGTGATGTTGGAGGCAATGGCTTGTGGAACTCCAGTGGCCGCTTATCCGGTTGCGAGCCCAATTGATGTAATACATAACGGTGTAAGCGGGGCTATGGACGAGGACCTTAAAGAAGCATGTCTTCTCGCACGAGAGGTTCCTAGAGAGAATGTTCGCCGTTACGCTCAAAATTGGTCTTGGAAGCAATCAACCGATTCTTTTGAGAGTTATTTGGTTCCGTTTTCTAGCACTTGATTTTGTAATAATTCTGTAGCAATTTTTGCCACGGTGGTATTTGTTAGGTACAACCGACACATGCAAAAAACTAAAAATACCTTGGTACAAACTAAGTTAATAAAGCGCGATCTCAGTTTTATCGACTTTAACCATCGTGTCCTGACTTGGGCAAGCAACGAAAGTGTTCCGTTGTTAGAGAGGTTAAGGTTTTTAACAATCGTGTCATCTAACCTAGACGAGTTTTTTGAGGTCAGGATGGCAGGCCATCTAATTGCTTATCTGGATGGCGAAACAACCCAAGATAGCTCTCCAAAAGAGTTTCTGTTGCTATCTAAAAGGACTCAAAGACTCGTATCTAAAAAATATGAAATTTTCAATAAGGAGTTGCTTCCAGCGCTGAAGAAAATTAAGTTACGCGTTATAAACGAAAAGGAGCGAAATAAGTCACAAAGTTTATGGGTGAAAAAACTTTTTGAAGATAGCATTAAGCCGCTTTTGGTGCCCATGACTTTAGATCCCTCGCATCCATTCCCTCAAGTAGCCAGTAAATCGCTCAATTATATTGCTCGACTTGATGGTGAAAATGTCTTTGGTCGGGCTAATGAGATAGCGATCGTTCAAGTCCCAAGAATTTTTCCACGTTTTTTTGAAATCCCCTCTAGGAAAGGCGTGAAACAAAGGAGTTATTCCTCGCTCTCCAGTATTGTGCGAGAGCATATGGGTAGTCTTTTCCCGGGACAACGAATCACGGAGTTTAGTCAATTTCGAGTAACGCGTCATTCCGACCTGGCTTTGGATGAGGAGGACGTAAAGAATCTGCGGACCTCGTTGAGAGCACGGTTAGTCGCTCGCCCATTTGGACGTGCGATGCGGCTGGAGATTGCAGCAAATTGTTCGGAGTATCTGGAGGATTATCTTCAAACTCAGTTTGCATTGCCGAAAGAGTCAATTTATCGATCGGATGGACCAGTGAATTTAGTCCGTACGCGCCAGTTAATCGAGCTTATTAGTGATAAAACTCTCGAATTTCCCGTATTTCGTCCTCAGAGGAGAAAGTTAAGTCGAGGGCGAAAAAGCGTATTTGATCGCCTCAAGGAAAAAGAAATTTTGTTACATCATCCTTATCAGTCTTTCGAGCCAGTTATTGAGTTTCTGGAGACTGCCGTTCGAGATGACGACGTTGTTGCAGTCCATATGACTTTGTATCGCACGGGCTCTGATCCTAGATTAGTCGAACTACTTAAAGAAGCGGGCAGAAGAGGAAAGGTGGTCATGGTCGTCGTAGAGCTTAAGGCGCGTTTTGATGAAGCGGCAAATATACGTCATGCCGAAGAACTAGAAGCCCTGGGCGTTCAAGTGGTTTACGGCGTACATGGGCTGAAAACACACTCTAAAATGTTACTTATTACACGTCGAGAAAGGGGACTTCTCGTTCGTTATGCTCATCTCTCGACAGGAAACTACAACGCTCAAACAGCGAAGCTCTATACTGATATTGGTTTTATGACGGCGGATGCACGAATGTGTATGGATGTCGAGAATTTGTTTAAGCATCTAGCAAGTCAAGCTCAACAGCCTGATTTGCGCAAAATGATTTTGGCGCCATTTAATATGCTTAATGCGTTTTTATCTATGATTGAGAAAACTGCTAATGCAGCCCGTGCAGGAAAGCATGCCAAGATCCGATTCAAAATGAATTCTCTAACCGACCCTATCCTGGCTAAATCGTTAATAGACGCCGCATCGTCGGGAGTTTGTGTTGATTTGTGTGTGAGAGGCGCATGCGTGCTTCCAAGTGCTGCTCCGGTAGCGAGGCATAGTGGGTATATCAGAGTCCGCTCTATTGTCGGTCGCTTCCTTGAACATAGCCGCGTTTATCTATTTGATATCGATGGGGAGCAAAGCATGTATTTGTCTAGTGCAGATTTGATGAGTAGAAACATGCACGGTCGTATTGAGATTGCTTGGCCAATTGAAAGCCAAAAATTAAGACAGCAAATCGAGCATGAGTGTATCGATTTGTCTTTTTCAGATACTGAAACAAGTTGGGATCTACACCCCAATGGTGAATACGTTCAGAGAAATGTCTTTTTAAAAACCAAAGAGGCTAAGGGTCAATCAAAGACGTCCATTAATGTTCAGCAAATATTAATGAGTAAATATGGAAAATTTAAGTAGTAAAAAAGTTTTTTTAACTATCGCTATTTAGATAATATTTACGTTTTACAAATAATGCTACGCTCACGAGGGCGATCATGATTGGTACTTCAATCAAAGGCCCAATGACCGCTGCAAACGCAGCCCCAGAATTTATTCCGAAAGCACCAATCGCGACAGCGATAGCCAGT
>Ga0255758_10003953_pt1 | contig 12848 bp, 13 predicted proteins | sample 011ome_24_FD_179958 | JGI IMG/M metagenome (GOLD analysis project Ga0255758, IMG submission 179958) | Coastal salt marsh microbial communities from the Groves Creek Marsh, Skidaway Island, Georgia - 011513CT metaG (version 2) | ecosystem: Environmental > Aquatic > Marine > Intertidal zone >...
ATGCCACTGTCGCAATAGGCAAAATCACGGAAATAGTGATGCGCCGACATCTCGCCGCCGTAGACAGCTTCGTGGGCACGCATTGTCTGCTTGATGAAGGCGTGGCCCGTTTTAGATTGCACTGCGACACCGCCCTTTTGCGCAACAATGTCTTGCGTATTCCAAATAACCCGGGGGTCATGAACGATCTGGGCACCAGTCTCTTTTTCCAAAAAGATAGTTGCCAGCAGGCCCACGACATATTCGCCGGGAACAAATTGACCTGCGCCATCGAAGAAGAAGCAGCGATCAAAATCACCGTCAAATGCCACGCCAAAGCCGGCCTTCTCAGCCATCACAACATCCGCCGTTGCAGAATGATTTTCCGGTAAAAGCGGATTTGGGATCCCATTCGGGAATGTCGCATCAGGCGTGTGATGCACTCGGATAAATTCTAAAGGGGCACCAAGCTCCGTCAATCGATCTGCAAGTGCATCAAAGGTAGGACCTGCCGCACCATTGCCAGAATTCACAACAACTTTCAAAGGCCGCAAGGCTTTGACATCAACGAAACTTAGGACACGATCGACATAGGCCTTGCGCGCCTCTGCTGAACGATCCAGCTCTTTGCCAACCTTCCCGACACTCACCCACTCTTGAGAGCCTGCCAGCGCCTTGATCACTTGAAAATCACCCGCATCGTCTAGTGGTTGCGATCCCGACTTTACGATTTTCATACCGTTATAATTTATCGGATTGTGCGAGGCCGTGACTTCAATTCCAGCCCAGGCGCTAAATTCGGTGACGGCCCAATACATCTCTTCGGTGCCAGCCATGCCAATGTTGATGACATCCGCCCCCGCATCGCGCGCGCCCTGCGATGCCGCGGCCGAAAAGGCTGGGCTGGTCTCGCGCGCGTCAAACCCGATCACAATAGATTTTGCATTGAAATGCTGCGCAACAGCTCGCCCAATGCGATAGGCGATGCCTTCATCGATGTTCACACCAATTTCACCACGGATGTCATATGCCTTGAAGCAGGTAAGCTCGCTCACTGCTTGCTTCCTCTTGATGCCGGTGTCGCCTCAGCAGCTAGACCCGCCTCTTCCTCAAGCGCTTTGATCTCCGCTTTCAACACCTCAAACTCTTCGCGCTTGCGCTCTATAAAGCTGTGCGTGAGGAGTGACTTTTCGCGAATGCCTTTTGGCGTCAGCAAATAGGCATACTGCCCCTTGCGCGGGTTCTTCTTGAAATTCCCCAGTTTCACGAAGCCTTTTTCAACAAGGGCTGTGAGCACATAATAAGCTGACCCATTTGAAATCCCAACCTCATCGGCCACTTGTCGCGTGGACATCTCGGGGTTTTGCGAAATCAAACGCATCACCTTCAAGCGGGTCTCTTCCTGCTGCTCTTCGCGCCGACTAGCCAAATTGATGCCTCAGAACGGCTACCGCACCAAGCCTCGCGATGCCTGCAAGCTCAGTTGAAGAAAAATAACTATATAGGCCAAGAATATTCATGACTGTTCAAAATTGGGTAGTAGATCAAACCGTTCGGCAGTTCAATACGGCAATCTCAAAAAGACATCAAATTTTCTATTCGGAAAAATCTAACAGAATCAGAGAGGAATAATAAATTGTTTATTTTCAATATTTTGAGAAAATATCTCTGAATTATATCTCATTGGGATCAAGGCAAGGAAAGGAATTTATCTATTCAAAATATTGGTTTATCAATCTTACAATAACTGTTATTGTCGCTCAATAGTGAACGATTTCTCAACCCGGGCGGCGCGATGAACCATTGGTACTTGATACAGTTTAAACCGAACAGCTATCGCTTGGCCGAACGCAACTTGCACCGGCAAGGGTTCGAGACGTTTCTGCCCATGCAAAAGATAACGCGCAGAAAAGCCTCTCGCTTTGTCAGCGATCTAAAACCGCTGTTTCCCGGATATATGTTCGTCAGTGTAAAATCTGACTTAGCACCCTGGCGCGCCATCAACAGCACGATTGGGGTCTCAAAACTTGTGAGCTTTGAGGGCCAACCAAAGCCGCTACCATTGCAGTTGATTTCGGGTTTGATGCTCAGATGCGACGCTTCTGGCACACTGCTTCCACCCAAAAGTCTGAACGAAGGAGATAGCGTCGAGATGCTCACTGGACCTTTTGCCAATTTTATCGCAACGGTGGATACGATTGATCCCGAGCAACGCATTTGGGTTCTCATGGATTTCATGGGGCAAAAAACATGTATGCAGGTGACAGCTGATCAATTACAGATCGCAAAGTAAGCTCTTTCCTAATTTCCTAGCCTTTTCAATTCATTGAGATCTTTTCGGTCGTCCAAGTGTGCGTCTGACAACGAGAACCCCACGCCCGTGTCCACGGTTTTTCATGACTTTGGATGCACTAGGGTGCGTTGCTGAAAAGGTGGCGCGTAAAGCTGACAGAGTAACCCCAGCTTCCTGAAGGTTCAGGTTGCGCTCATGACAGACGGTAGCAACTCGGATGAGGTCATCGTCATACCAAGGCCGCTGTAAGCCTTGGTATGACTACACAATCTGGATGATGTCCCAGTTATATAAATTCAAAATCACAAAAGCTGTTTGAACCAAGTAAGTTTATAATAAATGACTGAAGGTGTTTGTGAGTGAGCGAAAGCGATTGAACAAACAGCGATAGTCAGCTCGGCGAAGCTGAGCTTGATAGATGACAAACACTATAGGGTTGGAACAGCTCTGACTAAATGGTCAGCGCTTTCTACGATCAGCCACATGCATGATAGCATCCAAGTAGCCTTGTACACTGCCACAATCAAACCGGCGTCCATTGAGCGTGACAGCTTCCACGGCATCTTTAGCGGCCTGTGTGTTGATTGCATCTGCCAGTTGGATTTCTCCACCAGCGCCTGCGGGTTGATTGCGTAGAATATCAAAGATGTCTGGGGTCAGCACATAGCGCCCGATGCTGGCAAGGTTCGAAGGTGCGTTTTCAGCATCAGGCTTCTCCACAAGACCTGCAACTGATCCTGGTTCGCCATTTGGAACCACAACCCCATACTTGGAAATATCTGGTCCGTTTACTTCCATGACGCTAAGCTGTGTTTTGCCGGATTTCTCAAACGCATGCGCAAGGTCAGCTGTAACGCCGTTGCCTTCGTAGGTGAGAAAGTCATCTGCAAGCAGCACTGCGAATGGGTCATTACCAACAGCGCGTTCAGCACAGAGCACGGCGTGGCCAAGACCAAGTTGTTCCGGCTGACGAACGAAAATGCATTCAACACCTTCTGGTAGGATGTTCTTGACCATGTCAGCCTGTTCAGCTTTTCCTTTGGCCCGCAGAGCCATTTCGAGCTCTTGGTTGTTATCAAAATGATCTTCGATCGCTCGCTTGTTGCGACCTGTAACAAAGATCAGTGTATCGATGCCAGCCGCTATTGCTTCCTCAGCCGCATATTGGATCAAAGGTTTGTCCACGATTGGCAGCAGTTCTTTTGGCATGGCTTTGGTCGCAGGCAAAAACCGTGTGCCAAATCCCGCGACGGGAAACACTGCTTTGCGGAGTTTGGTCATAGAAAATACTCAAACGTTAATAGGGCGATCGTACGTCCGTTAAACAAAAGGCACGCAAAGTGCAATGTCAGAACTTTTCGAAAACCTGCCTTTTTTGGGAGCATCAAAGAGCTGGTTGGAGGCGATACCAGTATTCAATTTCCCATATCACGCTTTGCGGTCGCCAAACGTTGCGCAAGATTGTTCCAATTAAGTTCATCAATAAAACACACACTTTGACAATTGCACACTATAAAGCGTATTCTTAATCCACTATAATTAGGTGAGATTGATGAATTTGGTCTATTTCGCTGAAATTTTGGTAGCGGAGGAGGGGCTTGAACCCCCGACACGCGGATTATGATGATATAAATTATAAATTAATTATTTAATTACAATTACTTATTAAGAAAATAAGCTGGTGCGCTTAAAAGTGCGCTAAACTACAAAACGAGGACTATAAGATCACCGTGTTTAACACGGCAGTCATGCCCCCGCTAATCGCAGAACGCAAACAATTCTGCTGTTTCCCGTCAAAGAATCTGCAATCAATCTTCAAGTTAACTTAACCCTAGCCGCGAATGAGAAAAACGCGTTCATAACCGACCTGGGTTCAAGCTTTAGGTTTTGGTACGATCAGGCTATCGCGTTTCTGCTTGGCGCGAGTGAAGACAAACCTTTCCCTTGGCAGAAGATATAGCGTTAATTATTAACTACAGGCTTAAGCAGATCACGTACAAATAAACGGTGCACAAAAGACCTATCCACCAGAGGCAACTTCTTATCCACGAAACCCCAAGCAGATATATTACGAAGTACAATATTCTCACCACAACGAATAACTGTAAAACACTCGTAGTTGTTGAGGTGGAAACCGAAAGCAAAGCGAGCGTGAATACTGGCGGTATAATCAGCACCAGCGAAATCAGCGTGTTGTTGAACGCTCTAATAGATCTATCTGCAACGCCAGTATACGTCAGACCATCTCTTGAACCCACTAATGGCCTCAATCCGTGTTCTTTCACCGATAAAGCAGACTGAGTGACCAGCATCAGAACAACACACAAGCAGTAGACCATAAGGATATATAACTCTGTAGGCATACCTTAAAGCGCTCCTGTAGATCTTAAGATAACTTCAATAATAGTTAAGTGTTCCCTAGCCCACGTTCAGCAACACAATCACTAAAATTAGATAAACCGCCAATCCATACATCAGCTTTTGAGATTGTCCTACAAGCGCAACAAACCTAGTTGCTCTAACTTGAGCCTTAGCGGTGGATTTAACACGATGTATCATAGAAAATTTACGCACGGGCTTGGTTAATGGATCAGAATAAGGTGTGGGTTATTTCGTCAGCGCGGCATCCAATTTTAAGCTTTTTGAAATAATAGACAAAAATGTGATACCAGTATGCAGATGGATGCCAAGCTAAACAAAAACTCAGGTCAAATGCTTAAGGCTTTAAACGACGTCCTTATCCAAAAGCAAAAAGCAGGAAATGATTTACTGCGACAAGCTCAAGCGAGTAATGAACCTCAAACGCAGCGCGTAGAGCAAACAGATCATAGAGCAGTGGCCATAATTCTTAGCGCTGAAGCGAAAGAAAAACTACGTGAAGCCAAGCGAAAACAGCCCAAAGAGAAAAAACAACAAAAGCAGCGGCAGAAATAATACGTATGAGCATCAGCCAGGTCATAACTCTAGTAGTGATCATAGCGGCGCTGGGCGGTTCTATGGCGTACTACATGATGCAAGCGCCAGATAAGCCGATAGCAAAGGGTGACGCCGATTGTACGGCTGCGGCAGCTGCTCTGCCTTTAGTGAACATAACAACAGGTATAGGTATGACAGCAGCGATAGCTGAGTGCGAGTAATCTATGAGTAGGCGTCAAAAACATTTCTCTTCAAAGATAACACTATATGTTTGAAATCACACTCTTTGCGTGCCTTGCCTTATTCGTCATTTTTCTGCTGCGTAAAAAGAAGCACAGGCGTAACCCTAACTTTAAAGCAAGACTGATAAGCCGTTCTTTCAGCAGGAACCCAAGCAATAAAAAGAAAAGTTAATTTGATCATTTGTGTGACCAGACTCGCTCTCCTCCCAAACAGAGAGCCTGGCCACGTAATCTCAAGCTCATCCAATAATGAGCGAGACTGCACCAATTTATAAAGCGATTACTAATTAGGCAAAAGACTGACTCATTGCCGCAGATATAGTCTTATCTTTGCAGTAGGTTATGCATTTACTGCATATCGGGTTTGTCATATTGATTATTGCTGCAGTGCAGAATTATTACTATCTCCATGCTAACAAGTCCCTCCTCCCAGATTACTTGTTACGTTTGAAAATTCTTCCTCCCAGAAGTTTTCAATTTACTGGCGGTGCTTCACAGCATCGCCTTTTCTTTTTTGCTCAGTTTCAAAAGCAAAGCTAACAAACGTAGCTGACTGTATGCGCGTGGCTTTCCAATATAAGCATCTTGCTTTCTCTTCTACGGTCGCCCTACCTGACTTTTTCCGGATGTGACCTATTTTTTATGCATGGCTAGAAGAACTTATGAAGCAGACGCTGAATACATAGAAACAGCAGATGACCTAGATGATCTCGTACAAGATAAACGAGAAGGCTGGAGGGCAAACTCCAGTAAAGCTAGGCGCAGACAACGTAGGTACAAAAAGCGTCTAACACACGAACTGATACGCAATGATTATTCTCAAGCTGCTGATGAATAAAACTCGCTGGGCCGCCATGAATATCAAACGAGGTTGGCCAAACTATAGCTTCAGCTCATATTTACTTGATTTCTAGAGGTTAGAGAGATGAAACACTTGAATGAGGTTTGCAAATTGCTAATGGACGAAGCAGATCAAAGATATGAATTAACGAAAAGTAAACTTGAAGCCGCCTCTTTAAAGTCAGATGCAGACATCGCGGCAATACAAAAAGAGCATTCAAGAGCCGCTAAAGAATATCTCGCGATTGCCTTCAAGACTAAGTTTTTAAGTGTTTAAATAACCGGGTAAATAAATAAGCGCTAGGTATTTAATTGATTATGCTATGAGCATGATGCTCATGGCGTTCATTCCCATTTGTCACCTTCATCAGGATACTGGCGCATAATTTCATCAGAGGCCCTGTAAGCGGACACAAATTGGTGCATCTCGCTGACCCTGGAATTAACCACTGTGCCTTCAAGTTCAAAGGCATTCAGCTGCTGATAAACATCATCTTCACTTTCAGCCATCCAGTGACAGTAAAAGAAGTCATCGTTTCCACACCAAGTCTGCATACATTGAGCGTGTTCGCCGATCGCTTCTACTGCCCACTGCAACTCCGACTTTTGCGGTTGAGGCGGATCACGTTTTTCAGGCGGCGTTAAATATTCTTGACGCGCCTCATCAGATACAAATGAGTGGATAACAAAAAAATGTTTAGAAAAACGTTCCTTGAGCATATTTCAACCTTCATTTTGTTTGCTTGTGATGAGCCCGTTTAGATATTTTTAGAATTTTTTAAGCCCCCGTGAACTTAACTTTATAAGTTGTGGAGGCTCCTTTGATTCCAAATCCAAATGCAAAATGCTTAGATTTTTACTAGCTAATGTTTCATGTGAGCGTCTGGATAATTGGTAAAATATTCTTCTGATATTGGTGTCATTACGCCGCTTTCAATGACGGCACCGCCTTGCCTTCTAATTTCAGTCAACTCTGCATCAGCACCAAAGGCTTGAAGCACTTCCATGCTAGGGAACATCATAATTGCATGAAGTTGAGTAGGATCATTCTTCTCAGTACCAGCAAACAGAAACTTAATTCCCATTTCTTTAATTCTGTCTTCTTGTGACTTTACCATCGCTTGCCAAGTATCAAAACCTTTTGAAAGCTTTATTGAACTTTTCACTATAACTGCCATTTCCCTCTCCGATCAGCCAAACGTAATTAGTTTTGAAGGCTGGTATGGCGAAAAGCAATCAGAACGTGGCGTTATCTATGCTTTGTATCATATTCAGAATAATACTTATGAGTACGCCGCTCATTTGGTAAGTTGGTTTTCTTCTTCTATAATATTTGTGCCAAATTGAATGAGTATATCGCCTTCCAAGACCACGGTATCTTTTAAATGCTTGCTAAAAATATCTGTCTGCAGCCCTTTTTTACGTATCTCATGTCCAGCCAAACGCGCTTTCTCATTTTGATAAACCGTTATCCCTATTCCGCTAGATTCTCCTGTTTTCACGAAAACAGTTTGCTCAGTATTCGGATACGGCCCATGAGCCTGCCAAGCAGCCACAAATGCTTCAAGACTATCAGCGCTGTTAAATTCAAACATCATTATATTGGAGACTTTCATCGGGTCCAAAGCTCCAATTGGTTTAAAAATTTTACATTTAATTGTTTTAATATGGTGTGCATGGAGTTATCTCGCTTCTTCCATACATAATAGGCCCAGACCAAGCCTCTGTTCTGCTTCCATCAGCCGTGCAAACCAGTAAGGGCTCAATTTCATCTAACCACTCTAAAGCTTTATCTTGAATAGACATTACCTGATCAATGTCATCATAAATGTTTGTAACCACAAATACATTTTCTTCTGGCTGTATTGTGAATGTGCGCAAGGCTGCAAATAAGGGATCGCTATCAATTTTCGCTACAGCGGCTAAAAAATCATCTACGCATCCATCTTTAACAGTAAACTTAAGGTGACTAACAATTTTATTCTTCATGTTTGATCTCCGATACTTTGACTTAAGATAACGAAGTGCATAGAGATGTGTAGTCTGAATAACTAACAGCTGCGCGTATACCCCAGCCACGGCGGCAGCTTATGCCGCACCCAAGAAGATTGATTAGCTGCCTGTAAAGCCTATTGTCAATTTATCGGGAACAATGGGTTTAGCCACCCAAGTTAAGGAAAATCAAATGGGAAACCAATGCACGTGTGGGCGTTCTCTCACAGATAGCTGCGTGGGATGGGGCGACTTGTCTCATTCAGAATGGCAGACAAGAAAATTGATTGTTGAGGCTCAGAGTGCGGCCAAAGAAGTGCATGAGGAAATCATACGCTTGATCTACCCTGACGGTAGTTTTTAAATCATAGCCAGCGCCTCTTCCAACCCCTGCCGGCCCGCACGGGCGCGCTACAAACTATTGAACAAAAAACAAAATTTGTGGGGGCTAATATGTCGTAGGATAACTAGCAATTAAAATAATCGAATTTTTTGCTCCCCGCTTCTTTTTCTTGATGTTAAGCGTTTCATTTGCTTAGGATCGCGCTTAATCTTTGTAGCCAAGGAGACGTCATGTCATTTAGTAAACAAACTAAAGCTGAACTTTTAGAAATGCTTTCGTCAAAAGGCATTGAGGCAAAGCAATCAACTAAGAAAGCTGAATTAATAGAATTGTTGGAAAATGCTGCTGAGCCAGCAGCGGAAGAAATGGTGATCGAAGCATCAGCGCCTGATTCAAATAATGAGAGCAACACCAAACCAAGTGCATCTCAACCAGTATTTCTAGTGGTTGGTGTATTTATCGCACTCGCAATTCTTGCATGGATAATACTTTAAAATTGCTGAGATAATGTTTGCCCAGCGTTTCCTCAGAAAAGCAAAAGGCTCAGCGCTTTTCCGCTAAGCCCTTGATATTAGAAGTGAGCCATACAGGATTTGAACCTGTGACCCTGATCAATTTCAATGAACTACGCTTGTCTTAGCCAAATAATCTGAAACTGTTTCATTAAAGATATATAGGTTGAGCTGATTACATAATCACTCGTGCATCCCTATGGCTTGTCGTAATACCCTAGGGCTGAACCCTGTAACCCTCATGCCAAAATTATAGCTATCGGGGTCCGGTTTAATTTTACTACTCAACTCTGGTTGGTACTTTTTACTCAGCATTGGAGCAGTTGTAATATATCTGCGTATTGAAAAGGCCCCCCATACACTCTGAGGCAGCTCATTTTCAATCAGATGAAGAAACTCTCCCTTATATTTGGCGCCGTGATCATTATTTACGTTATGATATGGCACCATTAGCTTAGGGTTATTTGCGACAGTCCAGAAATGTTCATATACTTCACCAGGAGTGACCCCGTGAACATTTCTATATTCATCAAAATCAAAATCAAAAGCCATTTCAAACAGCAAATCTAATTGATCGACCAATGGCGGCAGCTCGTCAGCATAACTTAAACCGAGTGTGCCTCTGCCGATCTGACTAGCCCAGACCTTATCGCTAGTGAGCATCCCAAGAAAAATTTCTATAGCCTGAGCTCCGTAATCAAACACCGCCTGATTTCCAAACTCAACGCCATAATATGTTGCTCCTACTGCAATATTGGCAACCGCGGTTCCGCAATGATCGTTAGTTCCTTTGAGTTTTTTTGCCCAACTCTTGGGATTCTTGACGTCACAAAGTTTTGCAAAATAAGGGCCTCTCTTACTGATGTTACTATAGTAATCGTAACCTGTAACAAATTCAGTGAACATCCTGTCTACGGCATTGTGTTGCTCATCTGATAGGTTGTAGAGATTATGATAAACTGCATAGTGCCCCATCACGTTGCTCACAGTGGCACGAATTACGTAAGTCATGTCAGCACGATGGTCTGCATGCTTACTTTTTAACTTATTAGCATTTTTTAATATGTTGTTTTCAAGCCAGTATAGGATGATATGTTTAAATGCATTGTTTCTTACATTTTTGCTAAAGTCCCAAGCAATAATATTTCTGCAGACTGCATTGCTCCATACTAGGCTTCCCTTTTGATAATTTTTGATAGCACTCACAGTTGTCATTGTACTTAAATCATCGACACACTTATCGCCGTTATAGTTATTATAAAAGCCTCTGGGTCCTGGGACAGTGCCCAATTGTATGGGAACAACCTCCGAGACGTGTTTTTTAAATTTTCGTACATTTTTTACTAAGGTGAAGTCATTATTGACTTTAAAATCGGTGATGGGCGTCTTTATAATGTTTTTGTATTTTTCATATTGCGGGTTTTTTACGATTTTAATTTTTGTCTTTAGTTCCGAAGTGTTTGCTAAGCCTAGAGCAACAAAATCATCCTTGTCGAGTGATCCGTCAAATTCTAAATTTTTATCTTTTAAAAAATTTGTTAGCGCGCTTTGGGTTCTTTTTCCCCAAATACCGTCTAATTTGCCGGGATCATAGCCTAGTTCGTATAATTTGCTTTGAACTTTCTTAACATTCCATTCGGACGTTGCCAAAGCTTGTGTGCCGAACGCCAGCGCTGATACAAAAGCCAAAATCGTCAAAATGTTGGCTGTGAGTGAGGCTAATTTATTAAAGTATTTAACTAAAATCTTTGGTATGATTGTATTGTTCATTTAGATGACCCATACACGCTTTCATTTGCCGAAACTTTCGCGCCCTATAATCACGCGCCGCACAAGTTTCCTATCCATGCATAAACTTAGCCTCTGCGCAACGCTTTCGAGGGCCTAAAATAAATGGGCAAATATAGCGGGCTAGCGATTATGATTAGTGCTGAGACGACAATCAATGGCGCTGCCTTTAGACATTTAGTTTTGAAATTTCCAGTCAAGTAACAATTTGTCCTGTGCACCAAAGGTTTTCATCAATGCGTTATTCGCTGTTAGTTTCTGTGAAAAATTTACAAACAATCTTTCCCCGCCAAGCACAAAAATTACACCTTTTATCTTCAAATTTCCGTCAATGATGTCGTATTCGAGATCACTGCGACCAGATATGCCTTCACGTGAAACGTCAGTACTTTTAATATCGATTATATCATAATTTTTATTCAAGAAGATAACATCTTCCGCCTCTAAATTAGCTTTGTAATCTTCGTCACTCAGTGCTATCGACCACTGCAATTTTAATACTTTAGCAACTTCTTTGGAATTTTTGGCGGCATTTTTAGCTTCACTCAACGCTGTTAAATCCACGTCACTCCCCAACTTTATGAGTCCGGCAATCAACATTTTCAGTCTATCATTTCTAAGATTCTGATCGATACAAGTCACTGCTGGATCTAACCATTCGCGTTGCGCAATCGGTAATTCAATTTCATCAAAGCGGAGATCTTCAGAAAACTGGCAAATATTTGAGACTTTCTTCCAAGCCTTTTCCGCATCTGGATATTTATTAAATATGTCGCGCATCGACATCATAATGTTTCGCTTATTCTTAGAGTGCCCTTCTTCTTCAAATATTACCACGTTACCATTTGAAACTATTGTTTCTTTATTCGCACTCGCGGATTGAGTAGCGTCGATATGGGAAAATTTGAGACGATATTTTGTGGTTGTATTTGACCAACTAGGCCGACTAATTTCAACAATTTGAACATCACCTACATCCACTAAGTCAGGTTTAAGCAAACGATAGCGCGCGTCTATTGTCACGCCTAAGCCTAAATTACTTAGCACTCGCACAGGGGACTTGCCCTCAACTATATCCTGGAATTGCTGTGCATTTACTAGGGCTGTATTTTTCTTTGCTAAAATTTTCTGAAGTACTGCGGGGTTATCAGCTAATAAGGCCGCCTCGTATGCAATACCTGATTGCTTCACATATGAAAACGTATCGTAGCGATCGTATGACTCCGCAATTAAATCTACAAATCTCTCTTGGTCCGTCATGAAAAAATAAGGTGCAAACGAAACCAAATTACCTCTTTTTGAATTATCCTTTTCTCCAATTTGTTGCTGTCTTGTGTTAAAATTTTCACCGCATCCCTGCCATTCACTATCAAACGTGTACTGATTGATTTTCTCCCAATTATCGAAAAGCGAGAGCGAGTATTCTACAGCTTCAGCTGGTGTCCCACGATTGAACGAATTGTGCTCCCAAAGAGGTTCACCTATCGTCGACCAAAGGTATACAAAATCAGACAAAAATTGACTTGCCCAGAGGTTGTATGCCGCAGCAGTGCAACCCCTGATGCTATCGTGAGCGATGCTTCCGTCGTTTCTGACACCTGACATAAAACGATGGAATGCTAGATACGCAGCGTCAATTAGATCTCTGTCCTTGGTAAATATACCGGCACGTAGCAATGCCTGTGCCTGATAAATTCCACCGTTTTGACATGTCTCAACAGAAAGTCCGGATTTATTTAGCTGGAGTTCACACTTTTCAGAGAGTTTATTCCATTTGTCCTCTTTGTCGCCGGGCAACAGCTCAAGTGCTCTTGTCGTCATCCACTTTGAGACCGCATCGTAATCTTCACGTTCCCAATCAAAATCAGAATGCAGCATCTCAATAATTATAAAGATACGATTAACGAACAATGTGTAACTGAATGAACTCAAACCAGTTTGTT
>Ga0255758_10003971_pt1 | contig 12819 bp, 9 predicted proteins | sample 011ome_24_FD_179958 | JGI IMG/M metagenome (GOLD analysis project Ga0255758, IMG submission 179958) | Coastal salt marsh microbial communities from the Groves Creek Marsh, Skidaway Island, Georgia - 011513CT metaG (version 2) | ecosystem: Environmental > Aquatic > Marine > Intertidal zone > Salt...
TTACGTTTGTTATTGGAATACGTATCAACAAATATTTTTTGTTATACAAGAAGTATTCCGCTTTAACGGACGTTCCGTAAATTTTTGACTTCGGTCAAGTTTACTTAACTTAAGAGTTTGATTATGGCTCAGAACGAACGCTGGCGGCATGCCTCATACATGCAAGTCGAACGAGGTCTTCGGACCTAGTGGCGCACGGGTGAGTAACATGTGGGAATCTACCTGAAGGTTCGGAATAACTGCGGGAAACTGTAGCTAATACCGGATGTGTCTGCAAAGAGAAAGATTTATCGCCTTCAGATGAGCCCGCACTAGATTAGCTAGTTGGTGAGGTAATTGCTCCACCAAGGCTACGATCTATAGCTGATTTGAGAGGATGATCAGCCACACTGGGACTGAGACACGGCCCAGACTCCTACGGGAGGCAGCAGTAGGGAATATTGGACAATGGGGGAAACCCTGATCCAGCAATGCCGCGTGAGTGAAGAAGGCCTTCGGGTTGTAAAGCTCTTTCATCAATGATGATAATGACATTAGTTGAAGAAGAAGCCCCGGCTAACTTCGTGCCAGCAGCCGCGGTAATACGAAGGGGGCTAGCGTTGTTCGGAATCACTGGGCGTAAAGCGTATGTAGGCGGATCAAAAAGTTAGATGTGAAATCCCTGGGCTCAACCCAGGAACTGCATTTAAAACTAGTGATCTAGAATTTGGTAGGGGCCAGTAGAATTTCCAGTGTAGAGGTGAAATTCGTAGATATTGGAAAGAATACCAGTGGCGAAGGCGACTGGCTGGGCCATTTTTGACGCTGAGATACGAAAGCGTGGGTAGCAAACAGGATTAGATACCCTGGTAGTCCACGCAGTAAACGATGAGTGCTAGTCGCTGGGACAATAGTTTCAGTGTCGAAGCTAACGCATTAAGCACTCCGCCTGGGAAGTACGGTCGCAAGATTAAAACTCAAATAAATTGACGGGGGCCCGCACAAGCGGTGGAGCATGTGGTTTAATTCGAAGCAACGCGAAGAACCTTACCAGACCTTGACATGGTATGTTTGAATTACAGAATCGTAATTCTTCAGTTCGGCTGGCATACACACAGGTGCTGCATGGCTGTCGTCAGCTCGTGTCGTGAGATGTTGGGTTAAGTCCCGCAACGAGCGCAACCCTCATTTTTAGTTGCCATCAGGTTAAGCTGGGCACTCTAAAAAAACTGCCGGTGATAAGCTGGAGGAAGGCGGGGATGACGTCAAGTCCTCATGGCCCTTACGGTCTGGGCTACACACGTGCTACAATGGTGGTGACAGTGGGCAGCAATACTGCAAAGTAAAGCTAATCCCAAAAAACCATCTCAGTTCGGATTGGACTCTGCAACTCGAGTCCATGAAGTTGGAATCGCTAGTAATCGTAGATCAGCGTGCTACGGTGAATACGTTCTCGGGCCTTGTACACACCGCCCGTCACGCCATGGGAGTTGGTTTTACCTTAAGCCGGTGCGCTAACCGCAAGGAAGCAGCCGTCCACGGTAGGGTCAGCGACTGGGGCGAAGTCGTAACAAGGTAACCGTAGGGGAACCTGCGGTTGGATCACCTCCTTTCTAAGGATATTGATGTTTGTTTAGACAGACATCCGGGTTGTTGTCTATTTATCTCTTTATAATATTAGCTAAGTGCTAGGTGTTTCCTTAATCAAACTGGGCCGGTAGCTCAGTTGGTTAGAGCGCGCGCTTGATAAGCGTGAGGTCGGAAGTTCAAGTCTTCCTCGGCCCACCATTTATTCAAGGGGGATTAGCTCAGCTGGGAGAGCGCCTGATTTGCATTCAGGAGGTCAGCGGTTCGATCCCGCTATCCTCCACCATACTTTCTAATATTTTATCTTATTTTGTTCTTTAAAACTGTAAATATGAAACTAATAACTGATCAAAATAATTTTATTATTGATTTATAATATACGTACAAAATTTTTCTCTGTACGTAATTGCAATCAAGCGCAAAAGGGCATTTAGTGGATGTCTTGGCATTAAGAGACGATGAAGGACGTGGCAGGCTGCGATAAGCTAAGGGGAGTTGTCAACAAACTTTGATCCTTAGATATCCGAATGGGGAAACCCAACTCTTTAGAGTTATTTATTAATGAATACATAGTTAATAAAAGTTAACCTAGTGAATTGAAATATCTTAGTAGCTAGAGGAAAAGAAATCTATTCCGTTAGTAGTGACGAGCGAACGCGGACCAGGCCAGTAACAAATTTATAATAACTAGAACTTTCTGGAAAGTAAGACCATAGTGGGTGATAGTCCCTTATAGGTAAAAAGTAAATTTGTTCTCGAGTAGGGCGGAACACGTGAAATTTTGTCTGAAAATGGGGAGACCACTTCCCAAGCCTAAATACTCCTTAATGACCGATAGTGAACCAGTACCGTGAGGGAAAGATGAAAAGCACCCCGATAGGGGGAATGAAATAGTATCTGAAACCGAATGCCTACAAGCAGTCAGAGCTTCCTTGAGAAGTGATGGCATACCTTTTGTATAATGGGTCAGCGACTTAGTCTGTGCAGCAAGCTTAAGCCGTAAGGTGTAGGCGTAGGGAAACCAAGTCTTAATAGGGCGTTAGTTGTACGGATTAGACTCGAAGCGGGATGAGCTTAATATGAGCAGGTTGAAGATGCAGTAACATGCATCGGAGGACCGAACCAGGAAACGTTGAAATGTTTTTGGATGACTTGTGTTAAGGGGTGAAAGGCCAACCAAATTCCGCTATAGCTAGTTCTCCGCGAAAACTATTTAGGTAGTGCGTTGTGTGAATGATATCGGGGGTAAAGCACTGGATGGGCTAGGGGGAAGCGATTCCTACCAAACCTAACCAAACTCTGAATACCGATACTCTATGCACAGCAGACAGACTATAGGTGCTAAGGTCTATAGTCGAGAGGGAAACAGCCCAGATCACCAGTTAAGGCCCCCAAATAATGGCTAAGTGGGAAAGTATGTAGAAAGTCCAAGACAGGCAGGAGGTTGGCTTAGAAGCAGCCATCCTTTAAAGATAGCGTAACAGCTCACTGTTCTAATTAAGACTTTCCGCGACGAAGATGTAACGGGGCTCAAGCCATTTGCCGAAACTGTGACTTTATAAATATTGCGATATTTATAAGGGGTAGCGGAGCGTTCTGTAAGCCGTCGAAGGTGTTTTGAAAGAAATGCTGGAGGTATCAGAAGTGCGAATGCTGACATGAGTAGCGATAAAGAGTGTGAGAGACACTCTCGCCGAAATCCTAAGGTTTCCTGCGTAAAGCTAATCTGCGCAGGGTTAGTCGACCCCTAAGGCGAGGCAGAAATGCGTAGTCGATGGGAAACAGGTTAATATTCCTGTACCTTCTGTGAGTTGACGGATCACGTAAATAGTACTTTCTTATTGGATTGAGAGTGCTGTGAAGTGGTTCCTGGAAATAGCCACAGAGTATAGATCGTACCAAAACCGACACAGGTAGGAAGGTAGAGTATACCAAGGCGCTTGAGAGAATGATGTTGAAGGAACTCGGCAAAATGCCCTTGTAACTTCGGAATAAGAGGGACCAATTTTTAGGCAACTAAGAATTGGTGGCACAGAATAGGGAGAAGCGACTGTTTATCAAAAACACAGGTCTCTGCTAAGTCGTAAGACGATGTATAGGGACTGACGCCTGCCCGGTGCCGGAAGGTTAAATGGTGGAGTGCAAGCTCTAAAATGAAGCCCCGGTGAACGGCGGCCGTAACTATAACGGTCCTAAGGTAGCGAAATTCCTTGTCAGGTAAGTTCTGACCCGCATGAATGGCGTAACGATTTCTCCGCTGTCTCCAACATCAACTCAGCGAAATTGAATTCTCCGTGAAGATGCGGAGTACGTGTAGTTAGACGGAAAGACCCCGTGCACCTTTACTATAGCTTTACAGTGGTATTAGGAAAATAATGTGTAGGCTAGGTGGTAGACTTTGAAGCAGAAGCGCTAGCTTTTGTGGAGTCAAAAGATGAAACACCACCCTTTATTTTTTTGATATCTAACCATCATCCATTATCTGGATGTGGGACCCTGTATGGTGGGTAGTTTGACTGGGGCGGTCGCCTCCTAAAGAGTAACGGAGGCGCGCGATGGTAGGCTCAGGCTGGTCGGAAATCAGCTTTAGAGTGCAATGGCATAAGCCTGCCTGACTGCGAGACGTACATGTCGAGCAGAGTCGAAAGACGGTCATAGTGATCCGGTGGTTCCGCGTGGAAGGGCCATCGCTCAACGGATAAAAGGTACGCCGGGGATAACAGGCTGATACCCCCCAAGAGTCCATATCGACGGGGGTGTTTGGCACCTCGATGTCGGCTCATCACATCCTGGGGCTGGAGAAGGTCCCAAGGGTTTGGCTGTTCGCCAATTAAAGTGGTACGTGAGCTGGGTTCAGAACGTCGTGAGACAGTTCGGTCCCTATCTGCTATACGAGTTGGAAATTTGACAGGATTTGTCCCTAGTACGAGAGGACCGGGATGAACGTACCTCTGGTGTACCAGTTGTTCCGCCAGGAGCATCGCTGGGTAGCTATGTACGGACGGGATAACCGCTGAAAGCATCTAAGCGGGAAACCCACCTGAATACTAGATTTCCCAATTAGAGTCGTGGAAGACCACCACGTTGATAGGTTGGATGTGGAAGTGCAGTAATGCATGAAGCTAACCAATACTAATAACTCGATTGGCTTGATTACAATAAACGTACAGAGAAAAGTTTTATACTAACCAGTTTCCTGGTGACAATAGCAACAGATAAACACCCGATCCCATCCCGAACTCGACCGTGAAAGCTGTTAGCGCCGATGGTACTTTGCCTTAAGGTATGGAAGAGTAGGTCGTTGCCAGGATTTTAATATTTTGACAGAATTATTATGAAAAAAATTATATCATATGGAAAAAGCGTATATTCTTCAAAAGAAATAAACGCTGTTACAAATTGCTTAAAGCAATCAACCCAAATGGGTATCAACGTAAAAAAATTTGAAAATAAAATATCAAAACTGTTTCATAAAAAGAAAACAATTATGGTTAACTCAGGAAGCTCTGCTCTTCTCCTTGCTTTTGAGTCCTTACCATTTAAAAAAAATAGTAACTTCATTACACCCGTAATGACTTTTGGAACAACTATATCCTCAATGGTTAGATCTGGCTATATTCCAAATTTTGTAGATATAAATTTAAGAACATTGTGTATCGATGAGGATTTAATAGAAAAAAAAATAAACAAAGATACAGTAGGTATTTGTGCACCAAACTTAATTGGAAATCTTCCAAATTGGCAATTAATAAAAAAAATTGCAAAAAAACATAACCTTTTAATAATTGAGGATAGCGCTGATACTTTAGGCTCGAAAATAAATAATAAGTATTCTGGCTATTACTCTGATATTTCTATAACAAGTTATTACGGTTCCCATATTATAAATTGTGCAGGAAATGGAGGTTCATTATCAATTAATAATGAAAAGATTTACAAAAAATCACTTTTATTAAGATCTTGGGGAAGAAGTTCATCCCTGTTCCTTGAAAATTCAGAAAAAATTGAAAACAGGTTTAAGATAAAAATTGATGGAATCGATTATGATAAAAAATTTGTATTTGAAGAACTCGGTTATAATTTAGAACCTTCAGAAATTGGTGCAGCTTTTGGTCTTGTTCAACTTAATGACTTAAATAAAAATATCAAAATTAGAAATAATAATTTTAATTTACAAATGTCATATGTGAAAAATAGATCTAAATTTTTTATACCGCCTTTAGTTTACAATAACGTAAAGACTTCTTGGTTGGCTTTTCCTCTAATTTTTACCCCTTTTTTAGCAAAAAAAATTAAAAGAAGTGATCTTATGATTCATTTAGAAAAAAATAACGTTCAAACAAGGGTTGTTTTTACAGGTAATATTTTAAGGCAGCCTGGTTTTAAAAAAATTAAATGCATTAAAGACAAAAAATATAAAAGTGCTGATTATCTTATGACAAATTCTCTATTGATTGGTTTACACCACGGTCTAAAATCTTCAGATATTAAAAAAATTCATAAATATATTGATATTTTTTTACGCAAAAATAATTTAATATAATCTTTAAATTATGATTTATAAATTTTTGTGAATTTAGATAAAAAATTTTGGTCCTCAAAAAAAGTTTTAATTACTGGTAATACAGGGTTTAAGGGTACATGGCTTACTAAAATTTTGCTTGAATTAAATGCTAGAGTAATAGGCTATTCTGACAAAGAGTTCAATTTTTCAAAATATGAATCTGATCATTCAAATAAAAGCTTTACGCAGATTTATGCAGATGTAAATAATATCATTAAGCTAAAAAATATAGTAATTAAATATAGACCACAAATAATATTTCACCTAGCAGCACAATCTTTAGTTTATAAATCTTACACAAATCCGTATGAAACTTTTTCCACTAACTCGATAGGAACTTTAAACATATTAGAAATAACGAAAAAATACAGTTTTATAAAAACATCAATAATAGTTACATCAGATAAATGTTACAAACCTATATTAAGTAAAAAATATTTTGATGAAAATTCTTCTTTAGGTGGCAATGACCCATATAGTGCTAGTAAAGCAATATCTGAGATAATGACACTTTCATATATTAAGTCATTCCCCAAGATAAATGTTGCTAGTGTAAGAGCTGGAAATGTTATTGGGGGTGGCGATTGGAGTAAAAAAAGACTTTTTCCAGACTTAATGAGATTGGTTTATGATAATAAAAAACTTAAAATAAGAAATTTATCATCTGTAAGGCCATGGCAACACGTTTTACAGAGGTGGATTTAATTTTGGTCCCTCAGCTAAAAATCATAAAAATGTTAAAATGTTAATAAAAATGTTAGAAAATAATTTAGAAAAAAAAATAATTTTCGATCTTGATGATAATAAATTTCATGAAGAAAAAGCTATCTTTCTTAATAGTAACAAATCAAAAAAAATGTTAAAATGGTATACTAATTTTTCACTTGAAGATTCAATATCTTTTACGCATAGTTGGTATAAAAATTTTTATATAAAGAAAAAACAAATTAAAAATTATACACAGTTGCAAATAAGAAAATATTTTAAACTATTAGATGAACATAAAAAAAACAAATATAAATAATCTTTTTTTAGTTAAAAATTTACAGTTTAAAGATTTTAGAGGAACTTTTGTAAAAACTTATAATAATTTTGAAATTTTAGAGAAAACTAAAAATAACATAAGTATTAAAGAGAGTTTTGTTTCTCAAAATAAAAAAGATGTTTTAAGAGGAATGCATATACAAGTAAATAAATCTAGATCTTTTAAGCTTGTAACTTGCTTAACAGGAAAAATTCTTGATGTGTGTATAGATTTAAGAAAAAAATCAAAAACCTATCTAAATATTTATGACAAATTGTTAGATAGCAAAAATTATGAAACAATTTTAATCCCTCCGGGCGTAGCCCATGGTTTCCTTTCTCTAAGTAGTAATTCTTTAATACTTTACGAAATTTCAAAAAACTATATCAAACAAGATGATGTTGCTATAGATTACAGGACTATTAAATTTAAATGGCCTATTAAAAAACCCATCCAGAGTTTAAAAGATAAAAATGCTTTAAAACTCGACCAATTTATTTTAAAGTATAATTAATATATTTATGAAAGTTGTAATATTAGCTGGTGGTCTAGGAACCAGAATTTCTGAGGAATCTCAATTTAAACCAAAACCAATGATAGAAATTGGAGGTATGCCTATTTTAATTCATATAATGAAAATATACGCTGCACACGGTTTTAAAGATTTTATTATATTGCTTGGATATAAAGGTTATCTAATAAAAGAATATTTTAAAAATTATTTTCTTCATAATTCTGACTTTGAGGTTAATTTAAAAAATAATAAAATAACAATGTTTAATTCTCTATCTGTTGATTGGAAAGTTAAGCTTATAGACACAGGTTTAAAAACTGATACTGGCGGAAGAATAAAACGAATCAGAAGATTCTTGAAGAAAGATGAAAATTTTTTTCTTACTTATGGTGATGGATTATCAGATGTAGATTTGAAAAAAGAATTATCATTTCATCTGAAGCATAAAAAATTAGCAACTATATGTGCAGTAAAACCTGCAGGAAGGTATGGTGTGCTAGAGCTCAATAATGCTTCAGTAACAGGTTTTGTGGAGAAGCCAAAGGGAGATGATGTATGGATAAATGGTGGCTTCTTTGTTTTAAATGAAAAAATAATTGATTACATAGATAGTGATCATTCATCATTCGAAGATGTAGTTCTTAATAAGATTATTAAAGATAATCAATTAATTGCTTATACGCATAAAGGTTTTTGGCAAGCAATGGACACCCTAAGAGATAATAGAGATTTGGACAAAAAATGGACAAATGGCAAAGCTGAATGGAAAATATGGTAAAGTATGATTTGCCTTTTGCTAAAGCGTATCTTGCAAACAGTGATAAAAAATTTGCATATGATGCCATAAATAAAGGTTGGGGTGCAAATTCTAGCAATTATATAAATTTATTCGAAAAAGCTATTAATAAATATTTAAATTGTAAATATGCAATTGCCACATCTAGTTGTACTGGCGCTTTACATCTTGCATTAAAAAGTTTGAATATAAAAAAAGGTGATGAAGTTATAATCCCAGATATTACTTGGGTAGCTACAGCTGCAGCAATCACATACGTTAATGCATCACCTGTTTTTGCCAAAGTAAATAAAAAAACATGGTGTATTGATGAGGACAGTATAGAAAAAATAATTACAGATAAAACCAAAGCGATAATTGTTGTTCATCTATATGGAAATTTAGCAAATTTATTAAAATTAAAAAATATTGCAAAAAAATATAATCTATATTTAATCGAAGACGCCGCTGAGTCTCTTGGGTCGGAATTAAATGGTAAGAAATCAGGAACATTTGGGGACATTGGAGTCTTTTCATTCCATGGTACAAAAACTATTACTACTGGCGAAGGTGGAATACTAGTAACTAATAAAAAAAGAATTTTTAACAATGCGTTAATACTTTCTAATCATGGCAGAAAAGCAAATAAGCATAACAATTGGTGGATGGATGAGATTGGTTTAAAATATAAAATGTCTAATGTTCAGGCTGCTATTGGTTACGGACAAATTCTTAGAGCAGACAACATTGTTAACAAGAAGAGAGAGATTTTTTTTAATTATAAAAAACTACTTAAGAATTATAATTTTCAAATGAATTTTGAAAACAAAAATCAAAGAAACTCATTTTGGTTACCAGTAATACTTTATGAGAATTTAACTGAATCAAAACGAGACAAAATAATCTCTTTAGCAAATAATAAGGGTATTGGTTTAAGGCCTTTTTTTTACTCATTAAAAAGATTTAAAATGTTTAAAAATAATAAATTTATTAAATACGATAACAGCTTTTATAAAAAAGGTATTTGCCTCCCTAGTTATCATCAATTGAAATTGAAAGAACAAAAAATAATTGTAAAAGAAATTTTAAAATTATTCTCAATGTTTTTTAAAGAATTTCAGTGACACTTTTACTATCAAACATCAAATTTTTTCTTAAATTATCAAGAGGTTTGTTCACTTTAAATTTTTTAAAGTTAAATCTTTTATTTAAGATTTTTTTTTTTGAATTTAAGAAAAACAAAAAAGAATCTTATTACAAAGATATCTTTTTAATTACATCTTGTATTAATCATTTAGATACAGATAATATTAATTATAATATTGATCACACTTCTAATCAAAGATTAGATGAGCTTGTAGAAACAATTAATAGCATTAAAAGTATATTTAAAGAAAACTATAAAATAATTATATGTGAAAACTCTATTATTAATTCTAAGCAAAAAAATAAAATTTTAATTCATGCTAATCAAATACTTGATATTTCAAAAAAAAAATTAACCTTAATATCTAGAAAGATTGAAAATAAAGGTGTCCCCTGGTCTGTAAGCATCATATTTTCATGTCTAGAATTAAATAAGTACAATTATGAACGTTTACATTTTGTAACTGGAAGATACAAGCTTAACGAGAAATTTAGTTTGTTAAATTTTCAAAAAAATAAAATAAATTTTAAATACTACAAAGAACATAATAATGTAAGTACAAGATATTTTTGTTACACTCGAAAAGATATATTTTATATTTTTAAGCTAATTAAAAAAGTTTTATATGTTTGTCTTTTGGGTGAGCCAGCAGAAAATGGTGTTAGATTTTTTTCAAGTTATAAAAATTATATTTACAATGAAATAGGTGTTGAGGGAAAAGTTAATGGTGTTACTTTTATTAAAGAATGAATTTTTTTTTAATATATATTATAGTGTTTTAAATAATGGGTATAACATCAGCATTGTTCTCGATTTTAAATGAGGCAAAAAAACAAGGTTTTAATTTTGAAACAATCTGTACAATAGGTAAACAAAATAATTATTTGAAATATAAAGATTTAAAAAATTCCCAAAAAAAATTGCTATTGAATTTTGATTTAAAAGAGTTCATTGATTTAAAATATGTAGATGAAATTTTTAAGAAATTTTTAAAAGCCGACACTGTAAAATCAATTGATATAAATAATTATGAAAATGCTGATATTATTCATGATTTAAACAAAGAAATTGACAAAAAATTTCATAATAAATTCTCTACACTTATAGATAGCGGCAGTATTGAGCATTTATTTGATATTAAAACAGTTTTAGAAAACTATTCTAATCTGCTAAAAAAAAATGGCAGTTTGTTTATTTCAACTTGTGCTAATAACTCTTGTGGACATGGTTTATATCAATTTTCTCCAGAATTTTTCTTGAGTGTATTAAATGAAAATAATGGATTTAAAATTAAGAATATTTATTTAGAAGAATATTCTTTTTTGGGTAATACAAGAATTTTTTCTAATCTCTATAAATTTAAAGGTAAAACTGACTTAAGTGATCGAACTATATTAATAAACAACAAACCAATAGATATAATCATACATGCTATCAAGATTAAAAATCAAATCAATTTCAATAATGTAATACAAACTGATTATATAATTAATAAAACAAATAATAATAAAGTCTATACGAAATTAAAAAATAATATTTTTAAGTACTCACCTAACTTTTTAAAAATATTATATGAGTTTTTCAAATACAAAAAAAAATACAGTCTTCGTAATAAGTTAAATTTTGAAAAAATAAGATTATAAGAAGATTAAATATGAAATTAAATGTTATAAAAGAAGAAAATTATAAAATAATTAATTCTTTTTTTACTGATTTTTTCAAAAAAAAATTTGATATTTCAATTATTGAAAAAATTTTTTATTTTGAAAACAATCAATTATATGAGTTGTGTCTTAATAAAGTAGAAATAGATATGATTCCAATCGATATCAATACTAATAAAATACAATGCGATCTCTTGATTATTTTTAACAGTTCTACAGATGAAACAAATAATTTAAATCACATAATTGAATTTAATACAAAAGATTTAGTATTCATGATTTCAAATAATAAACTTAATATTAAACTTAATAATAACTTTAACAAAAAATATTTTGTGGAATTAAAAGAATTTAGATCTTCATTAAAAAAAATATTTGATAACAGCTATGATTTTATAATGATGAAAAAAGTAGATAGCCCTAATTTAGATAGCTCACTTTTAATTCAGTCAATATGTAATGATAATGGTGATAAGCATATAATGTTTGGTTATCAAAAAAACATGTCTATGCAATTTTATTTTAAAGCAATATTAGAAGAAATAAAAGACAGCAAAAAAAATAATAGGCATTTATCTTATTTAAGATTTGGTGATGGAGATTTTTATCTTCTTAGGAACCTTAATCATGGTAGTGCAAAAATAGGATCTAGGTCTGTTCTAAAAGAAATTAATAATAAAGATCTTCAAATTATTAGAAATTCTTTTTGGAAAAATAAAAATATATGCATTGAAAGGACTTATGATAGTCATAATCGTATTTTTTTAGAAGTTTTATTTTCGTATTTTGATAATTCTATATTATTGAATTTTTTAAATTCTTTTTTTAAAACAATAAAAATTTACGATTTTTTAAATAAATTTATTATTCTTATATTGACTTCTAATAAATTTAAATTTTTAGGAAAAACGAAGTTTTTCTATAAAATTTTATATTTATTAATAAAAAATAAACTAAAAAAATTAAAAAGAGAAGACTTACTAATTAATTTTAAAGAATGTAATTTTATTCCTTTTGAGTCAATATATGCCCTTGTATCCTCTAGATGGATATTTAAAAATTATCCAAAAAATATAGCTGTAGTAGGCAATGCAGAAAAAATTAAATTAATTAAACAACTTTCCCAAAACCAAAACTATCTAGCTTATTTAGGAATTGAAAAGTTCCAAGATTTTATTGAAGTTCCTCAAAAAGGTGCAGCAAGTGATTTAAAATTATCTCTAAATCTTAAAAAAAGAATAGAAAAATCTAATGCTGATATTTTTTTATTTGGTATTGGTAGTATGAAAATACATTTGTTTCCTTTATTAGAAGATATAAACAAAATCTTTATTGATGTTGGTTGTGGAATTGATGCTCTTGCAGGGGTTGTCTCACAGGATCGCCCTTATTTTTCTAGATGGACAAATTATCAATTTGAAAATATTTCTTTTGAAAATATTGATTTAATGGACCAAAATAATCCGATGAGATTTGCAAAAAAATACTCTACTGTATATATAAAAAAATAATAACAAATTAATAAAATGCATAATAATTTTTTTAAAAAACTAATAATCTTTCTT